>Ga0209092_10005094_pt1 | contig 10711 bp, 22 predicted proteins | sample FraStrMetagenome_FD_187446 | JGI IMG/M metagenome (GOLD analysis project Ga0209092, IMG submission 187446) | Marine eukaryotic phytoplankton communities from Arctic Ocean - Fram Strait ARC3M Metagenome (SPAdes) (version 2) | ecosystem: Environmental > Aquatic > Marine > Oceanic | place: Fram... | reverse complement strand
CTTTTTAAAAAGTCACGTCAATACATTCCCCAGTTCCCTGGCGGCCAACAAATAATATATGCTGTAGTACTTGACATGTTAGTATTCCTTATCTCTTATTATGTATTTATAATACACTCTTATTTAGTAGTTGTCAACCATTAAATTAACTTTTTGGTTGTCAACCGAGGAGTCGAACCTCGTCGCAGTTGATGACATGACGCCTGTGATGTCTGTAACTGTTAGCAAACCCGCATCGACAAATTATTAATGGTAGTCCCGGACAGATTCGAACTGCCGATCAACCCGTTATGAGCGGGTAGCATTAACCGCTATGCTACAGGACTACACTGATATCTATTGGCTGGAATGATAGGACTCGAACCTATAATCACTTGTACCAAAAACAAGGGCATTACCATTATGCTACATTCCATTGCCAGTAACTTGGCGGAAGATTAGGGATTCGAACCCTAGGAAGAGTTACCCCTTCGTCGGTTTAGTAAACCGGTGCTTTCGACCACTCAGCCAATCTTCCGTGTTCTTTGTTATTCCTTTTTATTTATTACGCTTCTGAAACTTGGCGGTGTATTGCTGGCCATCTGACACAAATGTAACTGTGCTATGACTATAGACATTACGTTGTGTTTCTTCGTAGCGTGTTTCAACTTGACACTGTCGTTGTGTGCCACCTTGCTTATTAGTGTTCTTGTTAGCAACATCTGCACCAACAATAGCACCTAGTATAGTTGCGGCATCTTTACCTTTGCCGCCGCCAAACTGATTACCAATTGCTCCGCCAATGAGCGCACCAAATAGTGTATCGCCTGTACTCGCTTGGCCTTGAATTCGTACATCCTTACATACTTCTACACGATAAGGATTTTGTTCAATTACTGTTTTGTAATGATCTTGCACTGTCTCTGCATTTGCAGTTGACGCTATTAAGGTAAAAATACCTGCTGTAATAAATTTATTCATTAGTAATTTGCTCCATCTTCTGTTCCGTTTCCGGTGTCTTCCCAAAATGCACCTAGGCGCACTTTGTAGTCTCCGGGTTCAATAGTTTCTACTTTAGTTACACGATCGTATCTAAAACTACGATATCCTTTTGCTTCGATTGCCCATACTGCACAAACCTTGTCCGATACTTCTCGAACTTTCTTTTGCGTAATTGCATCATCTTTCTTAGCCGGAGGCAAAAATGCTGACTTTAGTGTACAAGGCATTACTCGCTCGTCACCATTAAGTTTTTTGAATGTTACTTCCAGTACTTCCTTGCCTAGCATCTCCATTAGATTGTCCCGTGTCGGAATGCCTTTGATTGCCGCTACTGTGTCGCTGACCGAAGATTCGATCGTATTCGTTTCTAAATTTGTCATTATCTGCTCCGTCATGTTCGTTTGTCAACAACCATGTCTGCTAGTCCCCATGTTACAGCCTCTTCTGCTGTTAGGAACGTATCAAACTTCATTGTTTCTGCCATTTCTTCATATGTTTTGCCAGCAGTGTTATGGCGTACATACAGTTCTGTAAGACGCTTGTTTACTTTCTTTGACTCTTCCATCGAACGTCGAGCATCTTCAAACTCTAGTTCTTGTACATACACACTACCGCTTGTGCCACGTGTGCCGCTTGACACTCTGTGGATCATTGTACGTGACTCAGGAAGTACTACACGCTTGCCTGCTGTGCCTGCTTGTGCTAGGAACGAGCCCATGCTACATGCTTGGCCCATTACAATTGTACGAACATCGCATTTGATGTACTGCATGGTGTCATAGATAGCCAATCCTGCTGTTACAGCGCCACCGGGCGAGTTAATGTACAAGTTGATGTCCTTTTCAGGATTTTCTGACTCTAAGAACAACATTTGTGCTACAATCAAGTTAGCCATGTTATCTTCAACACCGCCATTAAGCATAATAATGCGGTCTTTCATTAAGCGGCTGTAAATATCGTATGAACGTTCGCCGCGTCCTGTTTGTTCTACTACCATAGGTACTAAAGGCATATTATTTTTTCTCCATTGACATCAAAGGATTCACTGTGTGTGAATCGTGCCAGTCAGTTTGATCTGTGTTAAAATTACGTACTGTTATTTCTTTACGCAAGTATCCGTCTTTGACTCGGTATGTAATTAGTTCTTGTTTAATAACCCCTGTAGTGTCGCTTTCGAACGCACTCGTAAATGGTCCTTCATATTTTGAATTCATTAAAAGTTTCTCCCATTAACTGTACGTGATTTTGGACCAGGAGTAGTAAACTCCATACCGTGAGCGTTGCCTACATAAACTTTACCATTCCAACGCATGTGGATTTTATTACTTGCGAGAAACGCATCAAGTGACTCTGGATCACCTTTAGCCGTTTCTCGAACATTATCAATTTCTGCTTCAATCGCTACTTCTGATCGAGTATTAGTTAGTAATGCGTTTTTTTCATATATTGTTTTCATTTCGTCCCTAGTAGTTTTAAGTTTAATACAAAGTTCTCTACCATCAGTTTAACACATACTGCTTTCAATGTCAAGTGATTATTATCCATTTCTGCTACATGCATAGCCATTAAGTTAAATGCTTGTTCCTCACTGATAGCAAGTCCACCCCAATCAATAGGATCAACAATATCTGCCTCGAGAGCAAGTTCTTTTAGTATCTGCCATTCCGACATTGATTAAAGTTTCCATATCTAGTTATTTGTTATAATTAGTATACGCTCAAACACAACGAATGTCAAGTGTTATTGGTTAATAAATTTAGGCCATAACGTTTGGAATATTAAACTATCGTCTTGGTGTTCGAAATGAAATGTATGTTCGTATACATCTGTGTATTGAGACATACTCCATTGGTGTCTTTCTAAATTGCGTCGACACCAAGTCTTTCCTTCATTAACTAGATCACTGTGAAGCCTGACAGTGTAGCCAGGCTTCCAGTTGTTTTTATATTCAAATGTTTCTATAGGTGTTTTCAATGTACTGTGTTTTCTATGTGATTGGCTGTTACATCTATGCCGAATACTCGCACACACATATTAACAATAGTTTCAGGTACATCTTCTTCTTGTTTTCCGTCGGGTATAAACAACCCTTTTAATTCTCCGGATGCTGAGATTATTAATCCCCAGTCGTCGTCTTCTAGTGTGTCTTCAAAATCAATTGCGTTACTCATAAGATTACTCCTCTGGTCTATATATAACTAATATTTATGTTGACTGCGTTAGATTTTATAAGTCTTGACGTAATTTAATTTTGTTTCATCGACACCAAACAAACGGTTCTTAGTGTGTTCTTTTATCTTTGCAGTAAATTTTATTCTCTCACCTATTGGAAGTTCATACTTGTTCCAGAAGTTTATAAGATTACCCATAACATCAGCAGTATATGCATACCGCTCATAGTGATTGCTATAGTAACTGTCAATGATTTTACAAACACCTTCAGTCTTTTCACCTATTGGTCCAATATAAGAACTGTCACGATACTCTGTTCTAATCATTTTCTTAAGAGTACCTTCTTTAGTTTCTCTTGCAACAAACTCAGGAATAAATGCAACCAATCCTAGTTGATCATAACGTACAACTGATGTTGATGCTATATTAACAATGTCACGTTGGAAGTCACTAAGGCTGTCTCCAATGATACCAAACACATATCTTTTAAAGTGTTTCATAGCATCGTCTACATCAGCATAATCTTCAGGGGTTGTTGTCAATGATGTAAAGTCAGTGGGTCGAAATTCAGGACGTAACTGAAACTTTACAATTTCTTTGTTAGAAAAAATAGTTGGATTGTCTTCTGAAAATCTACGAGTATCTTTGATATACTCATTATTGTTAACTTTGTATGCTTGGAACGCAACTGCCATAGCATCTTGTGTTGTGTACTCGTTTGGTTTCATCATTATACTTGTGTCCATGCTAGTTTGCCTAAATCATTTGCCTCACACCATCTAACAAATAATCCTAGTTCCCGTCCATGTGCTTCAATTTCCCACGGAAGGTCCCAGTAATTTGTATTCTCAGGTACTAACGAATCTTTCCACTTATGGTGGGTATCGTTAACCATGTAGTCTTGCATTTCTCTGCGAGCATATTGCTTAACGTGTACCATCTCGTGGGCAACTGTTAACAGCAAAGGCCGCAACTTTAACTTACGATCTAACTCTATTTCAAATTCACGTTTATCTTCCATTAAGCAATATCCCATAGCACCCTTAGGTGTGGTCATCTTTACATTAATTTCAAGAGTTTTCATACGTGGCATAAGCATCTTCACACAATAGTGAATCATGCTTTCTACGTATTTCTTCTGCGTTGGCGTGCCGCCTGTGATATCTACATAAGTCATACTACTATAATAACATCAATTGTACTTATGTCAAATGTTTTGGTTACATTCGGTAGGTTATACGACCCTTAGATAGGTCGTATGGCGTCATTTCTACTTTTACGCTGTCACCGGCTACTATTCTTATTCTAAACTGACGCATCTTACCGCCAGTGTAACATGTAATTACATATCCGTTTTCAAGTTCAACCTTAAACATTTGGTTTGGAAGTACTTCGAGAATCTTGCCTTCTGCTTCTATTGTTTCTTCTTTACTCATCTGGTTTTGATATTACTACCACGTTTTGATCTTCTTCTGCCTTTTCATCAGGCTTTGTAATAATAATTGTTCCTTGGTCTCCGACATCAAACTTTAATGTGTCGCCTTCTTTCCAACCTTGTGCTTCTAGTATTTCAGGTGGGATCGTCATTTGTACATTCTTATCATCACCGGGAATGTCCTGGAATATTTCATCTGCGTTATAAAACTGTTTCTTTAGTGTCATGCTGTATTTACCTCCACTGTGTTCCTCGTATCCACCCTACTAAACTATGACGGGTGCCTTTGGTTACTGGCTTTACTCTATGCCATGTATAACTTGGAAATAAAATTACATCACCTTTTTTAAGACTTAAACTATGTACACGATCTTCTTTGGCAGGACTTCCTACTTCAAGTTCAAATTCTCCGCCTTCAAAGTCGTCATTGAGTAAGATAGTAAAACTAATTTTACGAACAGTTTCTTCAAGTTCATCTAAGTAATGATCAACATGCCAATCGTATCGTTGTTCTTTTTCTCCGTCATACTGTGTAAACTGTAGCGGTTCAATTATTTCATGTTCAAATTCCCACTTGGCTTGTTTATTTGCGGAGTTGGCCATTTCAAAAATAAATTCAAATAGTTTATTAGATTCTTCGTTCGCATCAATCCAACTTACATCACTTTGTCGTTTGTTAATTGGGTCTTTGCCATTTGATTGAGCAGTATCAACTTCAGGTGCTAGGTCATAAACCATATCAATCCATTTTTGTTCAAATGGCTGTTCGTTAAAATGAATGTATGCTTGCTGTCTAATCATTTATTTTTCCTTTAATTTGGGGTGCTGTTCTTTATCATGATAGATGTCTCCAGCAAGTGCTTGTATGTCTGTTATAAGATGTGAAATTTGTGCTTCATCTTTATTATACTTTGGAGTATCATACTTTAGTCGTCGAAGTTCCATACTCTTATTATACATTACGCTAATCTTATCACATAGTTGACTAATTTTATGTTGCATTTAAAACTCCATGTCTGCCGCTACAATGTAACGGTTTTCTCTCGATTGTAGTATGCCTGGTCGGTGCCAACACTTCCCAGGATAAATCATCCAATGTCCTGTACGCCAGGGTGCAATATACTGTCCGTCAGCATCAATGCCATTAGGTGCAAGTTCAGTGCCTGCTAAATCTAATGCTTGTACTGCTTCTGGTAATTGTAAGTAATACACACCGCTGATTGTTTTTGTTTCCGGATTATGATTGTGATGATGCCAAAGTTTATCTCTATCTTCTCCTGGCAAGCATGTTTGAAATGCCCAAGACTGTACTTGCTTAATAGCAACTTCCATTTTTAAATAAGAAAATGCTGACCATATAAAACTCATTTTAAGATTTATAAAGTCTGGTGTTTGTGTAGAAAATATATTATAATCTGTTTGATACTTAGGGCTATTTTTCCAATAACGATCTGCGTTAATACTAGTATCAATCTCGCTAACCATACGCTGTCGAGATTCCTGGTCAATTAAATTGTTCCAATCATAATATTCATGGACGTCAAAACTCAAAATAGTCTCCCTTTGTTATATACAATTATATACGATTATATACGATTTGTCAACTACTTTTTAGACTTTGGTCTAGTAACTGCAATTGTAGTACCCTTACGTGCTTTTTTCTCAGCCTTTTCTTTAACGCTTGCTTTGTGTGCGTTTTCGTCATATGTACGTTCTTGTTTGCCACCTGGAAGGTCAGCGGCAAAAAGTGTTTCAGTTGTTGTTTTATTGTAGCCCCAACGCTCAGTTGCACCACCACTTTGTATCTTAGGTGCTTGCGGTATACCCATTAATCTTTTTAATTTGGTCGTCTCACCACATTCTGGACACTTGTCTGGTTTGTCTTCGTACTTACAAAGTTCGTCCCAAAGTTCATTACATTCTTGACAATGGTATGGATAAATTGGCATGGTGTCTCCTGTTGTTTATATGTGTATTTAATTGATAAATATGTTTAGAGGGTTTAGAATGGATTTTTTAAGTTTAGTTAGTGATGTAGGTTTTCCAATTGCAGGGGCAATAGCATCTGGTCTGTTTGTATTTACTACATTAAAATTTATTCTAAGCGGAGTTACTGGATCTGTAAAAAGTCTAAAGGGCATTATAATGGGACTTGATAATCGTGTTCAAACTATGAACAACGACCTAGTTAAAATAGACACACTAATGAGTTATGCTCTAAGTGTGAGACCTAATGTAGACCGAATTGCCGCTAATGAAGGCAAGGAAGATGCACGTCGAGATTAAGAAAGGATTTTTATCATGATGTGGGTAGATTATACTATTAACAGTATGCCTGGTGGAAACGGATTTAAAGTTGAAGGCGACACACCAACAGAAGTAATGGATAAAGGATTATACAAACCAGGTGATGTATTTGTTGTAAACGAACATGGTTGGTTAGTAAAAACAAATGAACTTGCTGTACTTATGGCAAAATACGAACAAGGACTAGAATCTAAGAATGGACATAGCGAACGCAATTAGTGAATACGGATTTCCAATAATAGCGGCCATGGGGCTTGGCTATTTTGTTTTTTACGTTTGGAAATGGGTTACCACAGAAATTGATCCTGTCCTAGGAGATGCTAGTAAAACATTAATAGGCTTAATTGATCGTATCCGTATGTTAGATAACGATATGATACGCCTTACTCAGAAGTTGAATATGGTCTTGGAATTTAAAGAGCAGTACGAAGCACTTACCGGTAAAAAACTTGACCTTGATGTAGACGCTATAGAGGATGAAGTTAAGGATGCCAAAAAAAGAAAGCCAAAGTCAAAGTAATCTAAAGGAGTGTGAGACGTGTGGTCATGCGTGTCACAGGGACAGAGATTGTCCTGAATGTGCAAACGATGTTTGTTTTATTTGTAAATGTCCTGACTGCAAACAATCTTCATAATTGATTATGTTTTTTAGCCATAAAGGCATTGGCGGTTTCAACTGCAACTGCGGCATCTCTACAATAAGCATCAGCACCAACAGCCTTAGCAAATTCTTCATTTAATGGAGCGCCACCTACCATTACTATGTAATCATCACGCAACCCTTTTTCAATCATTGTATCAATAACAACTTTCATATAAGGCATTGTAGTTGTAAGTAACGCACTCATACCTAATATGTCTGGCTCATGTTCATCCATTGCATCAAGGTAAGTTTGTACATCATTATTAATACCTATGTCTATAACTTCAAAGCCTGCGCCTTCCATCATCATACCTACTAAGTTCTTACCAATGTCATGTATGTCACCTTTAACTGTGCCAATAACCATCTTGCCAACTTGTGGTGCACCTGTTTCAGCAAGCAAAGGTTTGAGTATTGCCATACCGCCCTTCATTGCATTTGCGGCTAGTAGCACTTCAGGCACAAATAATATACCATCACGGAAGTCTATACCTACAATAGTCATGCCAGACACAAGTGATTTGGTTAGTACATCATAAGGTTGCCATCCACGTTCTAATAGAATGTTAGTACCTTCTTCAATTTCTTCTTTCATGCCGTCATACAAATCGTCGGCCATTTGCAGTACGAGTTCCTCGTCATTGAGTTCCGATAATATTAGATCGTCTTCCATTGTGTAACTTTCTCTACTTGGTTGTTGCTATGAACACGCCGTTCCAGTCTTTAGGCAAGTCTTGAGTCATTTGGAACTTACAACGTTCTATCCACATTGTATAGTATCCTTCCATCTTACCATCAAAATGGCGCATAAGTTTTTCACATATCCAAATTGCTTCATCAAACTTTTGCTCTTGATATGCGGTATACATGCTTTCATGCATTGTTTTACTTTTTAAAGTTGCAGGTACACTTGGTATGTCTAATACAGTCCAAATACCAATGCCCACTGTTTTACCTTTAACTGCTAAGTCATCTATTTTTAAGTAGAAGAAGTCGTCTTTAGTTGTTTGGTATGTAGCATCTCCAACAAGTAATACACATCCGTATTCTTTACATTTGCTTTCAATACGAGCGGCTGTACTGACTGCGTCTCCAAGGACGTCATAACTGTGTCTTGCTGTACTGCCCATCTCGCCAAGATAACCAAGACCAGTATTAATGCCGGCACCCATACCAACAGGCGGCCTGCCTTCTGAAGTAATTTTTTCATTGAATATCTCCACTGCTTTAAGCATATCTAGTCCGCATTGCACTGCTGACTTTGGATGTTGTGGATCATTAATTGGTGCATTGTGTATGTGCATACTTGCATCACCAATATATTTAATAACCATTCCATCACTATCAAGTATAGGTTGCGTAATAGCATCCATATAGCCATTCATAATTTTAGTCAAGCCTTTAACATCATCACCAAAACTTTCGCCTAATGGTGTAAAGCCACGCAAGTCACTAAACACTATACTGACTTCTTTCTTCATACCGTCTTTAATTAGTGCAGGATTCTCTTGTAGTAGTCTTACTACTGTTGGACTTGCGTATCCTGCGAACTGTTTCTTAATTGCTTGCTTCTGGAAGTATTCACTTACAAAACGGTTAAACACTGCATGTAACCCTACAATAAGAACCGTAAGGACCGGCAAAGTGACATCCAGCAAATAAAGGTGGTTTTGCCAAGCGTAAAGGGCACTGTAAGCAAGGCCTCCGGAAAACACAACTATAGCACCACCAACTATGTAGTAGGGCGTAAAACGTGCTAGTAAGACTAAAAGGAAGCCAATTGCTCCTGTTGTTATTAACTCTACTAATAGAGCCCAGTACGGACGTTGTATTTGATCTCCGTCAATTACTGTCTGTAATGTTGTTGCCGCAGGAATGTAGTTAAATTGAGGCCCTGTTGGGCTTGCAATCATGCCTCCAATACCTTCGGCTTGTGCTCCTATAATAACTGTACGGCCAGCAACAATACTGTAATCATCACCAGCCGCACTAATAGTTTCAAATTGCTTGTTCCAACGCAACCATATTTGACCATTTGGATCTGTTTTTATTATAGGATAACCTGGTACTCTTATTGCTTCAATACCTGCACCTGCCTCTTTAACTTGATAACTAGGTGCTCCTGTAGCAACTCGAATAACCTCCACTGCTAAAGCGGGATACGTATCGTCCTGTATACGCATCAGGAGTGGAACTCGGCGTATTACGCCATCAATCTCAGGTGATGTGTTTATAACGCCAACACCGTCTGCATTGTCTCCTAGCAATGGTATAGGTCCCAACATTCCCGGCCATTCAAACATGTATGGCAGTGGGTCTCCTATTTTCGCAATTCCGCGCGGGACCGCGTTGCGATTGGTCGCTGTAGTTCCTACTTGTGCAATAACTACACCGTTGCCTGCAAGTGCTTGGGCCAACTCTATGTCGCCGCCTAATCTATCGGCCTCTGACATTAAAATTGGGAGTACTATAATACCCGCACCTGCTTCGCGAAGTTTTGAGATTATATCTGCTAACTGATCGCGCTTCCATGGCCACTGACCGTACTTTTCAATGGCTGTTTCGTCAATAGCGACTACTACAATATCTTGGGATATAATTGGTTGATCACTGGTTTGTAGTATATCAAATTGCTTCAACCGTAGCGTTTGGACAATGGTGCTATCTCCATAGTGTATGCTTAACATAACTATAGCCGTTATAAAGGCTACTGCCCAATGTGTAATATACTTGCTCATATAGTATTTAGTGATCGTATACTACTGTGTTCTGCGGGTTGACTTTTTTAGGTTTACAATATGCGGTAATTCTATGCTCTGCAGGAACTTGTGCTGAACTTCCATAGTTTCCGTATTGTCTAACTACACGTTTAGCGTAATATTGGCACACATCAATACTTCTAAAATACATAGGACTAGGTTCTTGTTTTCCTGCTATTAGTACTATCAGTATAAATGCGTGTATCATTTTGACATATCTCTCTGCTGTTTGAACTTTAATTGTTCTCGTGTTTCAAGTTGTGCTTTAAACATTTCTCTTACTTCAGGAGCATTATCTGATTCGTCTATAAATTGAAGTATGCCGCTCCAAGAATTTCCCATAAAACGTATATACCCGTCTTTGTATAGTATACTCTTATTATCTAAATTTCTAAACAAAAAGTTCTTATACCG
>Ga0209092_10005091_pt1 | contig 10714 bp, 4 predicted proteins | sample FraStrMetagenome_FD_187446 | JGI IMG/M metagenome (GOLD analysis project Ga0209092, IMG submission 187446) | Marine eukaryotic phytoplankton communities from Arctic Ocean - Fram Strait ARC3M Metagenome (SPAdes) (version 2) | ecosystem: Environmental > Aquatic > Marine > Oceanic | place: Fram... | reverse complement strand
CATGACATCGTACTGCGACGGAGTTCATAATTTCACGCTCTACGGCCTATGGTTTGATGATATAATTCACGCGTGCGTAAACAGGCGACATGATGACATATGCAATGCATAATCATTAGAGCCATTAGCAAGAAACACATAGGAGGCAGGAATTGTAAGCCATAGAAGGTAAACGTATGTAGAGTCTTAAACTTCTGGGCATGTTGCATTTATTCCATTAGGTGCTGTGTATGATATTTGATTTTTAACACACATAAAAATAAAATGTATGCAATGATATACAAAAACATAAGAAGTCATGTAGCAGTTGCAGTCTAAAATGGAGCGAACAAAATCATAATTAAAGAATCGAATCATTGCACTAGACTAAAAGCATGAGGTGAAAATAATTTTTGAAAGCTGCACCTCTTTTTCTTTTTACTTATTTTAGCGGTATGAATTAGAATAAAACAGGGATTTCAATTTTTTATTCTACTCCATGATTAATATCAAGCCATGCAACTGGGAATTCTCGATTGAAGAAAGCCTTTTTGATTGGCATGTATGTTCGCATTGATTCTTTTTGAAGAAGGGGGACAAAATAATAACTTTGAATAGAACCGTCCATATACCCATTCAATCTGTACTTTTGAACATAATATCCTCTCATACGATTGATATAACCAGTAAATGTTGAATGGTATGTACCCAAGAATGTTCGAGCTCTTGATGCTATCAGTTGATCCAAAATTCCATAGAAGTTAGTATTAATATTGGGAAATAAATGTTTGAAGTCACTCAAAAAACATATATCGTAGTGTTCACCCATATCAGAAAAGAAATCTTGTTTACTTTCATCCGTGGCGATGAAAACGGTTGCACCATCTTCTATTTTGTCTTTACTATTTTCATATATTTGACTCGCTTCTAATCGAGTCCGTTTGTATTGGAATTCCCCTCTTCTAACATGAAAGCTATCATAAAGTCCATCAGGATTATTGACCGGGTCCCGTATTCTAGCTCTTTCTCGAATTTCATTTACAATTCTGGCAGCAGTGCATTGGAGTTCATCTAAGTATCTTAAGTGATCTCTTACAAAACGCTTCATCCAAAGATCTTGTCTCCAGTCTTCGAAAAATAGAAATGTATAAAAGTGTGTCAATAGTCGAACATGATTTTTAGGGCTACACATAAAATGTACCACTGAGGATTTCTGCATTTTCTCATCATATACACAAAGTTCTTTTCTATCAGATAATGCCTCTCGTAATCGTTCCTCGGTCTGAGCATTAACTGGGGTGGGTTTTCCTATATAGTCGTCTGGTTTCGGAAGTTGTCGCCCGTCTCTTTCAGATAATATATTCGAAAGCATTTCTTGCACATTTTTTATTCCAGTTGATGGAGATGCTGGGAAAGCTACTAAGCATTGCCCTGGTCTCCAATCTGCTACGTGAGTTACGCTGCGCAGGTATTCATACAATTCTTTTTCATGCAGTGCAAGACCATTCCAATCAGTTCTATTATTTGGAGGAAATTGTGGTTTTCCAGTTATTTTGTTTATTAAATTTCCTTTCATGGCTGTATTTTGGAGAAATTCTTCCATTCCGATAATATTGATTCCTTTATGTTCAGCATTCAGCGATTCAAAATCAAAAAAGTCGGCAAAAGAAAAGTGTATTTTCTGCTTTGATCCTCTCTGAATTCGTGAATAAATTAGTCTTTTTAGATGTTTGATTATATCATATATCTTAATAAGCAGAATTTTCACGTACCTTCGACTTTCCCAACAAGTATATCTTTTGATCCGGTGGCATTACGAGAGTTCTTCCCATGGCAATCGCTATTGAAACTACTGTCTCCATCGCCATTCGTATATTATTCCATCCACCACCATCTGGTTCAAAGGTTAAATACATTTCTCTGCTTTCTTGAAAAAATGGACTGACATAGCCTGAATCAGAGGGAATATTAAACCAATAATTCATCTCACTTGATATTTCATCAGATGGACCTCCAAACCTTTCGCAAGAAAGCTTATTGTCTTTCTGTTGATGCTCGTATTTTTCTTTGAGGTCAGAAATTTGACGGAAGGAATTCACATTGATGGTTTCGCGGTTGTAAATCCTGGACATTGAACCATTTCTTCGATACGAGTTTTTCATGGAGGTTGTCTCATAAATGATGTTTATGGTTAGAGTGACTACCAATGATATTCCAAGGAGGATATACAATCCTCGAGTTAGAAATCGCATGGACGAAAGAAATCTGGTCACAAATCTTTAGAGAGAACGAGTTGCTTCACAATCTATGGCCTTACTATAGATAAACAAATAGTTCCGGATCCTACCCCCCTGGTATTGAAAGTCATTTCAAGACAAATCCAGAGTTATGAAGGGGTGCTTTTGTGGGTTTGCTGGGAGTACCACCTTAGTCTTTTTTTGTATTCGTATCATGACGTCATATTTATTTACATATTAAAGTATTTCTTCATAAATTAATACAATACTGTGTCAACTAATACGTCGTATAGCCACAGGGTGAACTCTGGTTAATTTAAAGCCGGGACAAAATTGAAAATCCGATTTGAATCGAGCTTTTATTGATCATATTTTCACTCTCATATAGACTGAAAATTATAAATTTGAATACTTTAATCTATACTCTTCACATAATGAATGGGTCCATTCCTTACATTTATAAAAACTTGAATTTTTCATACTCAATGGAATCTAACTGAAACTACCAACACTTTATGCAACTAGAACAATTAAATCAAACAATATATATACATTGCAATTCATATTCTTTTGGATATTCCTTTAGATCAGATATGTTGGTCAAGTCATTCAAGATTCCTCAAAGCCGCCGCTAAAAGCTTGCAGATTAGATAAGCCCGGTTTGCGCACTTGAGTCATGCGGTCTCGCCTCCTTTCATATTCTTCTTCGCTATCTGTCTCATCTTCGCTATCACTGTCAGTCTCATCACTATCACTTTCTCCACTCTCTTCTTGATTTTGAGGGGTTCCACCAAATAGGAAAGATTTAAATCTATTGGTAAGTGTTTCTGGTTTGGGAGTTTGCGCTTTCGGGGTATGTATCATTCTTGGCTCCGACATGGGACTAATTGCATCTGAAATGATGCCACCCAAACCACGGCTGCTAGAGTTTCTATTCTTAGTAGGCGTGGGTTGCATTCCTGTTGGACCCGCCATGTAATCACTTTCGCATTCATCATTCATCATCAATACGTCATCGATCAATTGCTCATCTCTGGAACGTTCTTGCACCTCCTCAACAATTCTACCCATAGTCTTTTGATACTGTAAACGGGAATGAACTTCGGCGATGTATGTGGCTTGTTTCATCTTTAGTTCCTCTTTCAATTCCATTTCCAAAAGATTGTGCTTTGTATTTTGCTTTTTCAAATTATTCATATCTGTTTGCAATTTTTCATTTGCCTTCGCTAACATTTTGGCGTGTTGATTCAGTGCTTGGAAGGATGCTCCAGCAGATGCATTTGCATCCATCAGACGTTGGTTATTTTCTTTTAGGGCATCAAAATCAGACCGCAATTGAGTATTTTGGGAACGCAGTTTGAAAACCTCCTTACGCAAATATTCTAACATTTTACCCGATTCATCAATAAGAGTCTGTTGCTGAGCTGTCAATGCTGCTGAAGAAGCAGCAGCAGCTGCTGCTGCTGCAGCTGAAGCGGCCTCAGTCGCGACTGCTTTTGCAATATCTGCTGTTGCTGAATCATTACTTTGTTGGTTCACCACCTTAGGAACCTCTTTCGAGAAATTTTCTGGTGCTGGGACTTCTTTGTATATAACTTTGACTTCCGACGCTGGTGCATCTGCAGCTCTTTTTTCTGCTTCAATTCTCTTTGCTTCGGCTTCTTCAAGTTTTTTCTGTAGAGCTTTCACTTGATTTTCAAGCTTCTGTGCCTCCTTCGCTTCTTGAAGTTCAGCTCTGTACATTGGTCGCTGCCTTGCTCCGCGTAGAAGTGCTTGCATCTTGACAACAGCAAGAATGCAAGTTTTTCTTTTTGATATTGCCATTGCCATTCGCCAGTGTGTTTGGATAAGTGTACAATTGTATGTACGACGGAGTGAAATAAGCTTTTTACCGGATTGCGCGCATCTTACGAAACATTGGATTATAATTGAAGATGCTCTAAAACGACGATATTGCTTTGTAGCAATATGAGCACGTAATTGAGATTGGATTCGGACACAGGCCTTACGAAGTTTGACAAAAGCACGGAAAGCAATAAATCCACGTATGCATTTTTGAAGTAGAATGGCATGATCAGAAAATGCACCCATTCTTTGTGCTTCAAGATATTCTAAGGTTCCGGCTCGAAAATAAATTCGCGTCTTTCCTAGAGCGTAGGGGACTTTGTCTGAACCGTTTTCGTATTTTGCCAAAAGTTTCTGCATAAGCTGATCCACCTGACCACGGCAGAATTCTAATAGAGCAGCCTCATCATGCTCCTGCCCCTTTTGAAAATCAGTGACGGCTTTTTTCGATGTTGGGCTGAAACGTTCTAACATAAATTGATGCTCCAATCTATTTGGAAATGCCGATCTACTCATTGTGACTGCAGCCACAACTCCTGCGCATCTCAATTGTTCCGCAGTGGAAGGTAATTGCATTTTCCTAGGTTTCTTTTGTTGGTTGGGTTTAATACAACGAATATATCTAGTACGAGTCTGACCAATAGTATTCATAAGTGAGGTAAGTTGAGAACGAAACTTCGATGATACAGTCTGGCTGACTAGACTTCCACGTCTCCGGCCTGTTTTGGAAGAAGCTGAGCGAGATTCCTGGGATCTTTTTAGTTCAATCTTAATCATTTTATTTGTAGACTTGCAGGCACATTCAAGCAAGTCTGCAGGCATAGTATCCATGTTTTTCTGAACAAATAAGTTTGCATCATACTTGACATTACCAGCATAATGTTTCACCTCAAATTCATAGGCTCGATGAAATTTGTCAAAATGAAGACAATCTGAATCTTTGTTCAGAGTCCGAACTTTTGCAACAAAGCTAGTATCATTCCCCTTAGGTCTTACACATTCTTCATTCAAAACTGAAATTAATCCCATCCTTCCCTCAATTAAATTAACAACATCGGCATTATCCTCAAAGGCAACTTCTCCAAGTTCAATTCCTTCATATTCATACTCCTCTTGTACACTGCTGAAAATATCAACAGTAAACTTTTGTTGTAATTTTTCGTTTGCAAAATTAATGCAAAGCTGCTCAAAACGGTTTACTTTAAAACTTTCAAATCCAAAAATGTCCAGCAATCCTATCATTTTGAACCCAGCACCACCATCTTCTTCTTCCTCAAGAACTTGCTCGGCATCAGCGTAGTTCTTTTCAGCACATGTTGCATCGTTGATTGTCCTTACTAACCAATCAAAAATACAAGCGTAAATATCTTTTGCGAATGCATCCCTCGAATCATTTGCTGTGGTTACATTCAATGGAACTTTGTACACCTCATTTCTTGCCCTAACGGTTCTCTCAGTCATTGCTTTATTAATGTCAGTGGCAGGAACACCCATTAATTCTGCTAATACTTCTAATTCATCACTTGATGAAATAATGGAACCATCATCGGGATTATTAGGATCAGGATCAAAGACTAAATTCCCTAATTGAAGCACTGCAATCAAGGCACGAACAAGAGTATGAAGTTGATCTCCTTCCACTCCAATTGTAGCAAGTGCATCAACTGTTCGCTCCCAATGTTCACCATCAGTTTTGCCCTCAATTGATTTTGTATCTGTCTCTCCTACATAATTAAAAGATGAAAAAGATTTGCTGCCTAAACCTTCCCAAAAGTTTTTTCTGACAATTTTTGGAGCTGCAAGTAATTGATAGAAAATATGATACGATCTTTCCTCTGGCACGTGTGAAACTACACGAGACTTTTCTAGCAGATAAGTGGAGCATCGGGACCCAGCAAGATTACAAAATGGTATGGACTTTCCCTTATACGATGCAAGAACCGGGTCTTCGCAATGAAATTGCAGCAATGTAAATTTTCCAAAGCGAGATGAATTGTCATTACGAACCTAGTTGTAGTCCACATAGCCAAGCGAATAAATCAGTAAGATTACAAAAAGATTCCAGAACAACTTTGTATTAATGTGACTAGAGGCATAAAAATCTTACCGTCTTTGCATTTCCAAAAGCTTCTAGGAGGGGATTAGAATCAAGAACTCTCTTTATTACAACATTTGTGCCACCATCATTACTAGCATTTTCTGCCCCTCCTGTCTGAATTGAGGCTAAATGACTCATGAGAATTTTCACGGTTTCTGTTTTACCTGCTCCTGACTCGCCTATTGATTCAAGAGCAAAAGCAGTAAATGAGATATTTATTTTTGTGGTATAGAATGAATATTGAAAACCAATGCGCTTACCAGAAACTAGAATCGACTGATTCTGTGCATCACAAGCTAAACCTTTGTAGGCCAGTGATGAAGTTTCGTATACGTGAGGTTCGATTGTTAATTTGGAGTCTTTTTTATCCCCTTTACAAAAGCAAAAATCAAGTTCGTTAGAGAATAAATATATTCGAATATAGAAGGAAAAACTATTAAATCATCTTACCACTCCATACAAGTTCGTTAGCATAAGCATCTCGCTTGTCCGGTGAGTACAAACCGTTAATCCACTACGAAGAACAAAATTGAAAGGAAATAAATAACAAGTTAAAGATTGATACTCAAAGTGTCCCGTTCTGTCGATAATTTTTATCAACTTGCAATTTCGATAACTTTACCTGGTAAGGATTCACTGCAATTACAATGTCTCCCGTTCTTGTATAGGGTATGCCATTTTTATGACGTTGCTTTAAATTGTACAAAATAGCTGCTTCATGCAAATAAGGCAAATCTACCATATCTTCAACTTCCTTGAGTTTGCCATCTTCATCAATATTTTGAAGCGGAAGTGTCTTCGAAGAATAATCTTTTAACTTGACAACTTTCGTTTCACCGGAAGCAGATATTGTTACAGTAGCTTCTGTGTCGGTAGAAGATATCAGTTTTGCAGGGATCCAGGATGTTTCTTCGGTTGTGATATAAACATTATTTGAAGTGTTTGTTCCTGTCATTTTTTTTCTTCGCAGTGATTTGCGTTTGAATTTTCTTGCTTTAATTGAAGCTATTAATAAACCTTGCGGCCGAGTCAAGTGTTCTTCAATTTTTAAAACAAAATTCGTTGTCAGGATTGCAAAGTTCGTACAATCCGGATAGCTTTTCTACCGCATTTTATATAAGTAAGCTCGGCACAAAAGATGAAAAAAGGTTTCATTGAAGAGAAGAAATGTTGGATGTTTCGAATTACGTAATACATTTGGGACTTACGATACTCAAAATGTTTATGATAATTAATTAGGTAATCGCGAGCTTATTATAGCATTTCTACGGTTGTCACCAATTCAGAAAGTTCCTAATAAAAAGAATTTGAATTACGATCACATGAATTTATTACGACATAGATTTTCATAGGCTGGCGCGCTTAATTATAATGTAGAAAAGAGACATCGTAAGAACAGTGATTTAACGATACACATGATTGATCAGCAATAACTTTTCTAAGTAGGTAGTAGAAAATTGACTGTGCCCACCGTGACAAGGGCGTACACAGTGCCCCTTCAATGAAATGGTTATAAAATTCAGACTAAAAATGGAACTAGATTTCTACACAAAATGAATGTGCTGATTGGTAAACTACATGGCAAGATTCAGATTCAATCTCAATAAATGTTGCATAATACTTTGCCTAATAGGGTAAAATTGTGTATTAAAAATGTTTTGTTCCATCTAATCATATGTTTTATTTAGATGTAAACATACTAACTATTTAGGCATTAAATAGGCTTAACTCATAACCTATTATTTTAATTGAGAGACATAATTAAGTAGTACAGGATATCTAAGCTCATAACTATTGTGTGTTCTCCCTGAATCATTTTCAATGCATTAATTATGTCATCATCTAGTACTAGAGCATCTTTATTTTTAACAACACACAAAAATATGTGATATTAGTGGAGTGATTGCCAAACGATGGTGGACTACTACTAGCTGAAATAGTCCAACATTGGGATTCGGTAGAGTGATCCTACGGGACACTGTAGGTTCAAGTCCTGCCAGCAGTCGTCATTGTTTGTTTTTTATCTCTGTGAAGAAGCATAGTATTTTTGTATGTTTTGATATAATTTAGTAAATAAATTCTTATAAATGTTGCATGATAAATACCTATTGAGGAATTATTTTTACTTTTTAGATGATATGTATTTAATCAAATATATGTTGAAGATCTCATCAATGAGTGCTGATTATTTCCTCTTGATACATCAAATCATCTTGAAAGATGGATGAAGAATCCCGTATTTCTTGTTGTGCTCCAATTTGCTTATTATATCAGTCTTGTTTAAATTTGTACCATCGTATACTATAAAAATGCTGTCAATGGCAACATGGGCAGACACACCAGTGCAAACAAAATCAGAGAACAGATCCCAAAATGTATTTCTACGATGGTGTTTATGTTTCACGTGGCCTCATTCTGTACTTGTTGTCAATAATCTTCTTGTATATTTGTGTCCATGTAATCCTACATTATATTCTTTTTGTTGACTTCTAAGCCGTCAAAATTTAGAATTTCAAGTTGACGATCTATTTTTGTAGGTGTTGCGTCATTTCTTGAATTCAAATCTTTAACCTAGCATTATAATGAGAGCAGTTGACCTTGAAATCCAAGTAAGTAATCACGCAGTGATTACATGCTCGCAATGTTGTTGATGTGGGATCTCTTGTTGCACACATCGATAATAAGTCGCAGTGTGCTCGTCCATAAGTGTGTTGAGTTGCGTTTTCAAATTCATGTTATTCCATGAAATCTTGCCCTGCTGGTGTGCCAGAGCATGCTCAAATTGGACTTGAAAGGGTATACCAAAACTGAGAAGAATCAATTTCCTCCATCATCTCTATCTCATCAATTTATACTTCATCATCATTTCCGACAAACATGGATTTGTTTTCTATTTGGGTTTAGATTCACATTGCCACTTCTTACACTGCTGGCAAATGTTACACACTCATAAATATATTCCGGGACAAAATCCTTTCCACCATCTGGTGAAAAAATGGCCCACATTAAAGCATACCCATAATTATAGCAACATATTGTGAACATCTTTTTTAATGATAGGTGAAACATATTGAAGAATAAAATCATCAGAAAGACCACAGTTTTCATGGATTACATATTTGCATGTTCCACCAATACAGAATTTGTCACACTTATCTGCATCTGGATATAGAAGTTCAATATCATTGTATACATTTAACATGTGTACTTTTTCTGCACATCTGTGATAATCTTATTCATCTTTACTGCGTCCATTATTTCTACAGTCACTTAGTTTTCTTATACTTCGAATTCCAGGACCGTCGACAAATAATGAAACCCATTGCCTCAAAAAATACTCCTGTTGTCCTTTGGGTGCTCGTCTTGCTACTATTCGTAGCCTCTGGAATTCTAAGAATATCACTAAATCAAAAAGCAAAGGGAATGTGTTGTGCTGCCGAATCTGATTCAATAGTGTATTCAAGTTTCACAGCTAAGCTAATCAATGCACAATGTAAAGGTTCCATGCCCCCCAACATAAATTGCCATAGGAGGAATGTAAGCAAAGATTTTCCATATTAAGATGAGTCGCGCCATCCAACTTACAATCACGTGTGGAATTGATAGTTCAGTAAGAAAGCTGACTGTACAAATTGAACTTGTGCACAATGGCCATCATCTCTTTTCTGCACTTCCTGGTGTATTCAACATAATTCTTGCAATGTTATTGACCGCCTTCCACTAGATTTTGCTCCTTGTTGACTTTTTTATCTTGCTCGAGAAGTGAACGACGTACACTCTACAAGCAAACATACTACAACATACTACAGCCTACATACGTAAGTTTTAAAAACGACGACCATGAGAATGGCCATCCATCCCGGTCGAGGCGGCCGAGGACCGATGCCACATCGCAAACCGCGATATTTGATGATAGATCCCCCGGATTTACCATTTGGAAATAGGAGGATTGATCTTGGTAATCCTTATGGTGTATTGCGTATGCAATATAGTGATTGTGACATGAAGCCAAATCTTCCAGATGAAGCAGAAATCCACAAAGATACATTTTTATCGGATGAACCAATACACATGGCTAAGATTCCTGATTCTATAATTAAATGTAACAAAAGATCTGGCGCGCTGCAATCTTCTGAACAAAAAAATGATATGGTAGAACAATATACGGAAGTGATACGTGCGGCTAAGAAGAAGAAGAAGTTTAAAACCTTCCGCCGTCATATGTGTCACAAAAAAAAAGCTGCTTTGCAATTGGAGGAATCCAAAAACCAAAAATTGCCAAAAGTACAAAAATCCTGTGATATTAAAATGGAGAAAACACCTTTAAGGAACGATGATGTTGTAATGGAGAACGTTAATATCGTGAAATCGAGAAGTGTCACTGGCAAACGTGTAGCCAGTACGGAAAATGAAAGAAATGAAGAGATCGGCGATGATGAGCTTACGCCTCGGAAGACAACAAGTGCCTTTTCTCCAACATTTTTTCCTGATCCAGATGATATTAAGAGGGCAAAGATGATTACTCCGGAGAAAATACAAGAAGATGTGCTTATGG
>Ga0209092_10005089_pt1 | contig 10717 bp, 7 predicted proteins | sample FraStrMetagenome_FD_187446 | JGI IMG/M metagenome (GOLD analysis project Ga0209092, IMG submission 187446) | Marine eukaryotic phytoplankton communities from Arctic Ocean - Fram Strait ARC3M Metagenome (SPAdes) (version 2) | ecosystem: Environmental > Aquatic > Marine > Oceanic | place: Fram... | reverse complement strand
GACCCCCGATCAGATTTTCAAGGAGACCATTGATCCGGCCATCGGATTGCGCGACTTTCAGGCGCGCCGCATTGCCTTCAACTTTGGACTGTCTGGAAAGGCGTTCAAGCACATGGTCAAATTTGTCAAGTCATTGTACGCCGCATATGTGGGCAGCGATGCCTCGATGTTCGAGATCAACCCCGTTCTCAAAACGTCCGATGACCGCGTGATTGCTGTGGATGCGAAAGTGACCTTGGATGGAAACAGCTTGTATCGCCACCCGGATTATGCGGCCATGCGCGACACCTCCGAGGAGGACGCCACGGAAGTGGAGGCCGGCGAAGCAGGCCTGAACTATGTGCAACTCGACGGCAATGTGGGGTGCATGGTGAATGGTGCTGGCTTGGCCATGGCGACCATGGACATCATCAAACTCAGTGGTGGAGACCCAGCCAACTTCTTGGACGTCGGCGGAACAGCCGATGCGGAGCGCGTTGAAAAGGCCTTCCGAATCATCCTGAGCGATACGAAGGTGAAGGCCATTTTGGTCAACATCTTTGGCGGCATCGTGCGGTGTGACCGTGTGGCCCAAGGCGTTGTGGACGCCTACAAGAACATGGGGTCCATCGATGTGCCCATCATTGTGCGCCTTCAGGGAACCAATGCTGTGGAAGCCAAGAAGCTCATCGACGAAAGCGGACTTGAAGTTCACAGTGCCATCCTGCTTCAGGAAGCGGCCGACAAAGTGGCTGCGGTCCTCGCTTAAACCTGGACCTGCCTTTGTTTGGCCCTGCCTTCATGGTGGGAAACCCGCACCGCGCTCAGCCCGTCTCCAATGGGGAGGACGGTCGTGGTGAGTGTTGAATCGCTCAAGAGCCGGGCGTTCAGTTCGCGCAAGGCGTCTGGCTTTGCTCCGGTCGCATCAGAAAGCGTGCCGTTCCACCACGTGTTGTCGAAGAGCATCCAGCCTCCATTGGACATCAGGGGCAACAACGCGTTGAGTTGATCGACAATGCCTTGCTTGTCGGCATCGACATAGGCCAAGTCAATCGCACCATTCTTCGACATGTCCCATTGGACAAGGACATCCATGGCCAGTGCATGGTGGCGTTGGATTCTGTTGTGTCCTTGGGCTTGCGCCCAGTGTTTGTCTTGGAGACAGAAAAGTTCGTCGTTGCGCTCTACTGTGTGCAGGACACCATCGCTTTGCAGGCCTTTGAGCAGGCAAAGGGTGCCATAGCCGCTGAACGTGCCCAATTCCAATGCGATTTGGGGCTGCAGCAATTGACTGATCATGGTGAGGACTTGCCCAGTGTGGGGGTCAGACATCAACCGCCCATGCCGAGTTTGCTGCCAAGTGGCCTTGCGCAAAGCGGCCAAAAGCGGGGATTCAGGCGTACTGCTGGCCCTGGCGAATTCCAAGAGATTCATGTCAAGACCAAGGTCCGAATTCAGCAGTATTGTCCAATTTGTCCGAGCAGAATAACCAGGTCAGCTACGCCAACGATGCCGTCTTGGTCGAGATCACCAGTGGTGCAATCGAGGAGACAACCAAAGAAGCCGAGGAAGGTCACCAAGTCAGCTGCCCCTACAATGCCATCGCCAGTGAAGTCCCCCACACATTCGACCGCTGCAATTTCACTGACCTCCATCAAGCCGTTGCAATTGCTGTCCAGTCCTTCATTGGTTCCCGGGGCCCCAGGATACTGGGTCGGGTTGTTGTCGTCACAGTCGCAAATGTTGTTGTGTGTGTCGTTGTCTAGGTCTACGATGCCTGCGCAGGTTTCAAAGGCCACTTGGCAGTTTTGCGTGACGCAGGCGTCGCATGCTGCGGCGCTACCGAATGCACAAATTGTGGCGCAGTTGTCCAGAACGCAATTGGCTTGACTTGCAAAGCAGCCGATACAGCCCGCAGACATGGTGGGCAGCAATGGCGTCACTTCTTGGACAAAACAGGCCGGTGGATTGGGATTGAAGGCGCAATCTAGTCCTGCAGAGGAGGTGGCAATGTCCACCATGTCTGCACTGTCACAGAGCAACATGAGGTCGTATTCGTCACACTGTGCCTGAGCGACAGAGGCAACAAGGATCATCAAGAAGACCACAGTGATGCGAGGGGTGGACAAGAGCATGGCGACGCAGGTTAAGCGTTGAACATAAATATACATCGGCCGGACCGGACTTATATTTGACCCCATGGGAAGAGAGGGTGATGGCATGCGAAAACTGAAGGGCCTTGAGGCCTTGGCGGACCTCCACAAAGCGATGGGGGGGGAGCGTGCAGATGAGCCCGAAATGGAGGGGGCGGACAGCCAAGAAGTAAAGGGAGAGGTCCCCGCTTTGCTTTATGTATCTCGGGACCGAAAGGCGAGAAAAGGAAAAGAGGTCACACTGGTAGAGGGGTTTGATGAGGCGTTGAATGGGGATTTGGCCAGAGAAGTGGCCAAGTCTTTGAAAGTCCATTGCGGAGTAGGTGGTGGGTGGAAGGATGGTGTGGTTCTTTTGCAGGGCGATCACCGAACACGGACAGCAGATTGGCTGCAGTCCAAAGGATATCGTGTCAAACACAAAGGAGGATGAGCGAGAAGCAAGAAGAACCTGTGGTTTTGGAGCAGCCGTCTGGTATGGTCGGCTATGTGTGCCGGACCTTGATGGGCTTGGAGCCTTTGGTGTCATCGGAGCTCGAGGCTTTGGGGGCCATCGATGTTGTACCCGGACGACGCAGCGTTTCCTTTTTCATATCAGAAGAAGGCTTGTATCGATTCCTGCAAACGTCCCGCTTTGCTGTTCGGGTGTTGCGGCCAGTTTTCCGATTCAAGGCCAATGGCCCAGACGACATGTATGCCAAGGCTGTCAAGCTCGATTGGGGGATGTGGGTAGATCCACGGCGCTCATTGGCACTCGATGTTACGGTGAACAGTCCTGAATTTCCGCACGATCAGTTCGCGATGTTTCGACTCAAGGACGCGATGAGTGACCATTACCAAGCGCGATCCAATGGAAACGGAGGGGTTCACTTGGACATCAACCGCATGGAGCCAGAGCAATTGGTGCATTTGCACATTGCTGGAGAAGACGTCACGATTTCCTTGGACTTGATTGGCAAGGACGCGCTGTTCAAGCGGGGATATCGTGCACCTCGTGCGCGGGCGCCGCTGAACGAAGTTCTGACAGCCGGTCTCCTGGGATTGGCGGGTTGGAAGCCCGGTCAAACCTTGGTCGACCCCATGTGCGGTTCGGGCACCTTTTCCATTGAGGCCGGTTTGTGGACTGCGGGCGTGCCCATTCACGCGGGTCGAAATGCCTGGACGCTTTACGGTATGCCGCAGTTCAATTCCGATTTGTGGCGAGAGGTATCCGAGTCGGCGCGAGCGGAGAGCATTTCCCGGGCACCCATTTTGGCTTCCGATTGGAACAAGCACCCTGTGGGGGATGCGCGAGAAAGCGTGCGAACTGCTGGGCTGGAGCACCTGGTTCGGGTGGAGGTCGCTGACTTCCTCGACCTCAAGCCGCCCCGTGGTGTGGAGCCGGGTTTGATTGTATTGAACCCGCCTTATGGTCAGCGTGTTCATGCGGATGACCTGGATAATTTGTACGGTGGGATTGGTGGTGCTTTGAAGCACCGTTGGACTGGCTGGCGCGCTGGTTTGCTGTTTCCAAAGGAACTGGAGGCTCAGCATCGCATTGGCCTAAAGCCGTCGGTAAAGCACACGGTCATGAATGGACCGCTTTCCTGCACGTGGGCCTTGTATGACCTCTATAAGGGCAAGCGCGTTGACCATTTGTACGGGGATGCGAAAAGCGATTCTGCCACCGAGGTAGAGAACAAGGTCGAGCCGGAAGGCGAAACAGTTCGCTTTAGACGTCCCCGGGTTCAGGGTGCTTCTGAGGATTGAGTGTCGAGGGCGAACTTCGCCCCATGATGCCACCTAGATTAAAGTCGAGCCCCTTTCCGTTTTTGATTCTTGTATTGATGCTTTCTGCGGTTTTCGCAGGCTGCGGTTTTCGGGGCACCCCTGTGGACCTTGTGTTGCACAATGGGCTCATTTTGACCTTGGACGAGATGGGGTCAGAGGCCCAAGCGGTGGCGGTTCAGGATGGACGTGTTTTGGAAGTCGGCCCAGAGCGGGCCATCCTGAATAAATACGCGGGACAAAAAGAGGTGGACCTGAGGGGGGCGGTTCTGGTTCCTGGTTTGATGGATGCACACGCGCATTTTGTGGGCTACGCGAAATCGCTGTCCACGGCGGACTTGAATGGGACAACGTCCCTAGATGAGGTGTTGTCTCGGGCCAGGTTGCACGCCGAGATCCAACCCACGGGATGGGTGTTGGGTCGGGGTTGGGATCAGAATGACTGGGAGTCGCCAGATTTTCCCGACCGCATGAATCAGTTGGATGCGATGTTTCCCGAGCGTCCGGTGTTGTTGGAGCGGGTCGACGGTCATGCGGTTTGGGCCAATGGCGTCGCGTTGGCTTTGGCTGGTTTCGATGCGGACACCCGAATTTTTGGCGGAGAACTGCTTGTTTCTGACGCAGGAGAGCTGACCGGAGTGCTCGTGGACCGGGCTGGAGATAGCCTTCAAAGTCTGGTTCCGGAATTGGACAGCCTCCAATTGGCGACCCTTTTGGCTCAAGCTGGGCGTCAAGTGGCGGCGGTTGGGCTCACCCACATCACCGATGCGGGGTTGGGGCCGAACGAAGTGGATGCCCTTCTGGCGTTGCAAGCCTCTGGTGAATTGCCGATCCGTTTCTCAGTGATGGTCAGCGATTCGCCAGAAGCACTGGATCACTTTCTTCCTCAAGGACCCAGGATTGACACCTCGGGCATGCTCGATGTTCGGTCGGTTAAGTTCTATATGGATGGCTCCTTGGGTTCGCGCGGTGCCGCATTGTTGGAGCCATATGCGGACCGGCCGGAATCGCAGGGCACCTTCCTCCAAGATGAACAGGATTATCGAGCCAAGGTGGAGCGGGTCAAGTCGGCCGGCTTTCAAGTGGCGACGCATTGCATTGGCGACGGCGCGGTCCGGCGCGTTCTGGGACTCTATGGTGAAGTACTGGGTGGGGTCAATGATCTCCGTTGGCGGATTGAACATGCTCAAGTCGTTCACCGTGACGACGTCGACTTCTTTGCGGATTACACGGTGATTCCTTCGATTCAGCCCACCCATGCCACCAGTGACATGTATTGGGCGGGCCAGAGATTGGGCCGAAACCGAGTCCGGAGAGCATACATATATAGTACGTTGCAAAAACAGTTGGGTTGGTTGCCGCTGGGAACCGACTTCCCTGTGGAGGGAATTGCCCCTCTGCGGACCTTTTATGCGGCGGTGGTTCGAAAGGATGTTGAGGGATGGCCCGATGGCGGGTATCAAATGGATGAGGCCTTGAGCCGAGAGGATGCGTTGAGGGGGATGACCGGTTGGGCGGCTCTGGCTTGTTTCCGGGAGAACGACTTGGGTCAGGTGAGTCCAGGGTTTCGCGCCGACTTTACTGTTCTCGATCGGAACGTACTCAAAGTGGGGGAGAAGGACCTTCTCGGCACACGCGTCTTGCAGACTTGGGTAGGGGGGCATCAGGTTCATGAACTTGCGGCGGGCAAAAGCGTTCCTACACCATGAGCCAGACACTTCGTTCTCCAGGCCGAGGCGCTTTGATCGCCTATGTGGCCATTGCCATCGTTGCGATCGCCATTGGTTCAATTTTGCTGCGGCCAGAAAAGAGCTTGCCGATCTATCAACCTTCGGACCTCAACCCGGCTTTGGTGGACCCTGCAGTTCTTGGCCATGAGAACCACAGGATCCTTCCTTTTCTCTGCGTCAATCAAAAGGGGGACACCATTACTCTGGAAGATCTCGAAGGCCAGGTGATCGTGGTGGACTTCTTCTTTACGCGGTGCGCCACGATCTGTCCGTTGCTCACGGCCAATATGAAACGGGTCCAGGATCGGTTCCTGACCGATGACCGGGTGAGGCTATTGAGTCATTCCGTGACGCCAGTGGCAGACAGTGTGTCTGTTCTCAAGAGGTATGGAGAGAGGATGGGAGTCGATGCCAAGCGATGGTGGTTGATGACTGGAGAGAAGAAAGAGATCTATAAGCTGGCGAGAAAGAGCTATTTCGCGGCTTTAGATGAGGGCGATGGTGGCTTTCAAGACTTCGTGCACACAGAAAATATGGTTCTTGTAGACCGATTGGGGCGGCTCAGGGGGTTCTACGATGGAACCGATTTGGACGAAGTCAACCGCTTAGTTCGGGACCTTGAATTCCTTATTTCACTGTAGGCCAACACTGTGTCACATTATGCAGGAGAAAGTCAAAAAAAAGATGGTGTAGCGGCTTGCGGATATGATAATCCGGCATACATTTGCCCCCGCTTTGAACGCAAGGCGCCGCTGCAAGCACAGAGGAGAGGGAAAAAAAAGAGAGTGAAGCTTGCAGGGATTAAAAAATGTAGTATCTTTGTCGCCCCTTACGGGGAGACGGTTAGCACCAGAGGGTGCGAAACCAGATAGAAGTTCTTTGAAATGATGTGATAGCCCAACCAACGTTAATTTACTTTGAGAGTCAAATTTTCAAACTTTTACAATGGAGAGTTTGATCCTGGCTCAGGATGAACGCTAGCGGCAGGCCTAACACATGCAAGTCGAGGGGTAACAGGGAAAGCTTGCTTTCCGCTGACGACCGGCGAACGGGTGCGTAACACGTATGCAACCTACCTTCCACTGGGGTATAGCCCAGAGAAATTTGGATTAATCCCCCATAGAACCAAGAGTCTCATGACTCAATGGTTAAAGGATTCCGGTGGAAGATGGGCATGCGTCCCATTAGCTAGTAGGTGAGGTAACGGCTCACCTAGGCTACGATGGGTAGGGGGTCTGAGAGGATGATCCCCCACACTGGTACTGAGACACGGACCAGACTCCTACGGGAGGCAGCAGTGAGGAATATTGCGCAATGGACGAAAGTCTGACGCAGCCATGCCGCGTGAAGGATGACTGCCCTATGGGTTGTAAACTTCTTTTATATACCAAGAAACTTTGGGACGTGTCCCGAACTGACGGTAGTATATGAATAAGCACCGGCTAACTCCGTGCCAGCAGCCGCGGTAATACGGAGGGTGCAAGCGTTATCCGGATTTATTGGGTTTAAAGGGTCCGTAGGTGGACCATTAAGTCAGAAGTGAAATCCCGCGGCTCAACCGCGGAACTGCTTTTGATACTGATGGTCTTGAGTGTGCTCGAAGTTGGCGGAATATGACATGTAGCGGTGAAATGCTTAGATATGTCATAGAACACCGATTGCGAAGGCAGCCAACTAGGTCACAACTGACACTGAGGGACGAAAGCGTGGGGAGCGAACAGGATTAGATACCCTGGTAGTCCACGCCGTAAACGATGAATACTCGGTATTGGCTTCGGCCAGTGCCCAAGCGAAAGTGATAAGTATTCCACCTGGGGAGTACGGCCGCAAGGTTGAAACTCAAAGGAATTGACGGGGGCCCGCACAAGCGGTGGAGCATGTGGTTTAATTCGATGATACGCGAGGAACCTTACCAGGGCTTAAATGCAGAACGACCGGGATAGAAATATCCCTTTCTTCGGACGGTCTGCAAGGTGCTGCATGGTTGTCGTCAGCTCGTGCTGTGAAGTGTCGGGTTAAGTCCCATAACGAGCGCAACCCCTATTTCTAGTTGCCAGCGGTTCGGCCGGGGACTCTAGAAAAACTGCCAGCGTAAGCTGTGAGGAAGGTGGGGATGACGTCAAATCATCACGGCCCTTACGTCCTGGGCCACACACGTGCTACAATGGTGGGGACAACGAGTCGCTAACCCGCGAGGGTAAGCTAATCTTCAAACCCCATCTCAGTTCGGATCGGAGTCTGCAACTCGACTCCGTGAAGTTGGAATCGCTAGTAATCGCGTATCAGCCATGACGCGGTGAATACGTTCCCGGGCCTTGTACACACCGCCCGTCAAGCCATGGAAGCTGGGGGCGCCTGAAGTCGGATACCGCAAGGGTCTGCCTAGGGCGAAACTGGTAACTGGGGCTAAGTCGTAACAAGGTAGCCGTACCGGAAGGTGTGGCTGGATTAACTCCTTTTTAGAGACAAACTCCCGAAGTAAATAACGGGGCTATCACATCTTTCATTCCCTTCAGGCTAGTCCTGTAGCTCAGTTGGTTAGAGCACTACACTGATAATGTAGGGGTCAGCAGTTCAAATCTGCTCAGGACTACGACAACGAAGGGGGAATTAGCTCAGCTGGCTAGAGCACTTGATTTGCATTCAAGAGGTCATCGGTTCGACTCCGATATTCTCCACACTGAAGTTCTTTGACATATTGGTAGAGTAAAAATTTTCATAAGCAACTAAGAGCAACTGGCGGATGCCTAGGCTCTTGATGGCGATGAAGGACGTGATAAGCTGCGATAAGCTGTGCTGAGGTGCAAATGACCTTTAAGGCACAGATTTCCGAATGGGGTAACCTGGCTTCGGCCGCCCAGCGCAAACCCGGCGAACTGAAACATCTAAGTAACCGGAGGAATAGAAAATAATTAATGATTCCCTTAGTAGCGGCGAGCGAACGGGGAACAGCCCAAACCAACATTGTTTCGGCATTGTTGGGGTTGTAGGACCTACGTGATCCAGTCAGAATGTCTGCAGAACCACTTGGAAAGGTGGACCATAGGGGGTGATAGTCCCGTATGCAGGTTGAATGGCGGTGGTGGGTATCCTGAGTAGCGCGGAACATGTGAAATTCTGTGTGAATCTGCCGGAACCATCCGGTAAGGCTAAATACATCAAGAGACCGATAGTGAACCAGTACCGTGAGGGAAAGGTGAAAAGTACCCTGAACAAGGGAGTGAAATAGAACCTGAAACCAGTTGTTTACAAGCGGTCGGAGCCTTCGGGCGACGGCGTGCCTTTTGCATAATGATCCTACGAGTTACTCCTCTCTGGCAAGGATAAGGTCTTCAGGACCGCATCCGAAGCGAAAGCAAGTCTTAAATAGGCGCTTAGTCAGGGGGGGTAGACGCGAACCCTGGTGATCTACCCATGGTCAGGTTGAAGCTTCGGTAAAACGAAGTGGAGGACCGAACCCGTATACGTTGAAAAGTGTTGGGATGAACTGTGGGTAGGGGTGAAAGGCCAATCAAACCGGGAAATAGCTCGTTCTCCCCGAAATGCATTTAGGTGCAGCCTCGGAATTGAGTGTCATAGAGGTAGAGCTACTGATTAGGCTAGGGGGCTTCACCGCCTACCAAACCTTGATAAACTCCGAATGCTATGACATATGTCCGGGAGTGAGGGCATGGGTGCTAAGGTCCATGTCCGAGAGGGAAAGAACCCAGACTATCCGTTAAGGTCCCCAAGTATATACTAAGTTGATTTAACGTTGTGCGATTGCATTGACAGCTAGGATGTTGGCTTGGAAGCAGCCATTCATTTAACGAGTGCGTAACAGCTCACTAGTCGAGCGATTGTGCGTGGATGATAATCGGGCATAAGTATATCACCGAAGCGGTAGATTTTATGGTAGGGGAGCATTCTAGTTGCACTGAAGGCGAGTCGTAAGGCTCTCTGGAGCGGCTAGAAAAGAAAATGTAGGAATGAGTAACGATAAAGCAGGCGAGAAACCTGCTCACCGATAGACTAAGGTTTCCTGATCAACGCTAATCGGATCAGGGTTAGTCGGGACCTAAGGCGAACCCGAAAGGGATAGTCGATGGAAATCTGGTTAATATTCCAGAACCTGTCCACACTAAAAGTGACGGAGAATTGTAGTGGTTGCGTACTGACGGAATAGTGCGCTGAGCCTAGCCTTCGGGCGAAGCGAAATCATGAAAGTTCTTCCAAGAAAAGCGAGTGGACGGCCCGTACCGCAAACCGACACAGGTAGTCAAGGAGAGAATCCTAAGGTGCTCGAGTGATTCGTGGTTAAGGAACTAGGCAAATTAGTCTCGTAACTTCGGGATAAGAGACGCTCTTCGGAGCCGCAGTGAATAGGTCCAGGCGACTGTTTATCAAAAACACATGGCTTTGCTAAATCGAAAGATGACGTATAAGGCCTGACACCTGCCCGGTGCTGGAAGGTTAAGAGGAGGAGTTAGCTTCGGCGAAGCTCTGAATTGAAGCCCCAGTAAACGGCGGCCGTAACTATAACGGTCCTAAGGTAGCGAAATTCCTTGTCGGGTAAGTTCCGACCTGCACGAATGGTGTAACGATCTGGACACTGTCTCAACCACGAGCTCGGTGAAATTGTAGTATCGGTGAAGATGCCGATTACCCGCAACGGGACGAAAAGACCCCGTGAACCTTTACTATAGCTTTGCATTGGAATTGGTTAATTAATGTGTAGGATAGGTGGGAGACTTCGAAGCTGCGTCGCTAGGCGTGGTGGAGTCGTTGTTGAAATACCACCCTTTAATTGATTGATTTCTAACCACAGGGACATTGCATGGTGGGTAGTTTGACTGGGGTGGTCGCCTCCAAAAGTGTAACGGAGGCTTCTAAAGGTGCGCTCAGTACGGTTGGTAATCGTACGTAGAGTATAATGGTACAAGCGCGCTTGACTGTGAGACTTACAAGTCGACCAGGTACGAAAGTAGAGCATAGTGATCCGGTGGTTCCGCATGGAAGGGCCATCGCTCAAAGGATAAAAGGTACTCCGGGGATAACAGGCTGATCACTCCCAAGAGCTCACATCGACGGAGTGGTTTGGCACCTCGATGT
>Ga0209092_10005088_pt1 | contig 10719 bp, 7 predicted proteins | sample FraStrMetagenome_FD_187446 | JGI IMG/M metagenome (GOLD analysis project Ga0209092, IMG submission 187446) | Marine eukaryotic phytoplankton communities from Arctic Ocean - Fram Strait ARC3M Metagenome (SPAdes) (version 2) | ecosystem: Environmental > Aquatic > Marine > Oceanic | place: Fram... | reverse complement strand
TTTACTTATGGTATTTTTTATAAGTAAACAGCGAAAAAAAATGTCATCTGAAAATCAGCCAGAGTGTGCTTTTTACAAAAAAAATCGGCCAGAGTGTGCTTTTTCTCTTTATATTAACTTCTTTAGCGGTATTTTACGTAACGTATCGGCATATCTACGTATACATGTATATTTAATACTTATTCTGCCATATGTCTTGGAATTCTTCTACAATGTACTTTGTACAGTGCATGTACACGGGATTCTTACAAAAAGAGTAACGTAAAGACAGTCATGAAAGGTCGCATGATGACGTAGAATAGAGGCCTTTCTTTTACGTAAGATGGCACAAAAGTGTTTGATGTTACGAGTTTGTCATGTCATGCCAACGTCACAAAGTTGTCGAAGAAATGTCAACCATTCCGAGAAACGCGTCACGAATTTCAAAGACGAAAACTTCTTTATGAGTGTAGGCATGTATTCAAAATAACTTCAACTTCGAGCAAATGGACGGTCATCACAAATATTGAAGCAAATAATTATGAGTGAAAGACGTCCTCTAGTGTGGCAACTCTGTCAGGAAGGTGCGGGTTTCGGTTTTGATGTTGAGTTGTGGAATAGGTAAGCCTGAGGTTTATCGCATTTTTTGTTCTCTCGATAAAGAAGAAAAATGTAGAAACAACAAAACGCAGTCAATTTTATCTATAACTTTGTTTCATTAGGATTCTTAATCGTCTCTCGACTCATCCACATGAAGCGACCTGGGTGAACAAGATTGGAGCTGTGCCAGTACGACAGACGTTGGCATATGGCTACAACCTCCTCCATTATTTGCTTTCATTCTATTGTCCTACAGAAGCAGATATCTGGGCAATCAAGGCAATCGTGGACATCGATCCAAGTGTTATGATAACACCTATGACCACGTTTAAAGTGCTACCGTTGCATACTGCAGTCCTTCATAACTGTAGCGTAAACCTCGTTGAAGCATTAATCAAAATGAATCCCCACGCAGTTAGGGTAAAAGACGCTCAAGGTTGCACTCCCTTTATGTGCATGATGAAGTACCCCCGCGAAAGGTCGAAGGATCATATCAAAATTGCAAAGTTGATGCTTGATTCCTTTCCAGATGCAGTGAATCATCGAGATTGCGACGGACGTGATTCTTGGACGAATGTTTTGCGAAGTAGCGATGTTTATTTGTTTAGACAGAAAGGAGAAATCTTATTCGAGATGATTGACTTCATTCTAACCTCTTGCACAAAAAGCAAGTTTAAATCGTTACCACTGCATTGGATGCTTGAAAAAGATTTGAAGGATAAAAGTAGGGAAAATCATGTGAGGGATGGTTTATCATGGTCAAGGCGATACATCAAGAAGCCACCTTCTCAGATAACCAGCATACCATATATTTTCAAAAAGATGCTGAACAAATATTCCACTGATTTATCAATTCACGGTAAGGGTGATAACAGGCTTTGTTTGCATAAATGTATTCAGCTCGGTGTGAATTGGAACGACGGTCTGAGGGATGTGTGTTTAATGGAAAGGCGTGCCATTGTAACTCGTGATATGACCAATGGTTTGTATCCATTTCAGTTGGCAGCAACAGTGCAAGAACCGGATTTGAATACAATTTACGCACTATTTCTTTCTTGGATAGCTCGAGGAGTAGCACTTTAGCTGCTAAAACATTGCGAAAATGAGGAATTTGTACAACAGTTTGCATTTCACCGTGCATTAGAAAACGGAACAAAGTACGTCGTGAGTTGGGAGGTCACATCTTTTCATGAGCATCAAATCCGAATCTGTCAAGTGTTATTCATGACACCGATTTTTTATCCGTTAACATTCATTTGAGCGTTGAACATCTAGACTTGTACTTGTTGCATATTTATAAATCTATTAAAAGCTGCCATTATAGTGTAACATTGACATTTCAAGATAGAAAAGCCTTTCAAATGACTATGTAGCCACGAGCCAAGCAAATGTTAGAGAAAGTTGACAACATGGGCCTACAGGCCTACAAGAAATGCTACTACTCCTCTTCCGAACCTGTAACTGATGAAGAGGATGAGTTGTAACTACACAGTAATTTATACCTGGTACAAGAGTAGAAGTTAATAAAATAAAAGCATACAGTTTAAAAAAAAAAGAAATAATCACACCTGAACAAACATCTTTCTAAACAAAATATTAATTCCTTGATTCTACATCATCGCAAGAGAGAAATCGTCTCGTTTAGGCAACGCGAACCTAGATAGTAGCTACTAAATAGACTTTGTGTCATTTTGTAACGCAAACTATGGACAAGATATCTATTCCTATTCAATTTCTTTTTAAGACTTAAGCTGCATCAAAATATTTACGTCAACTCTATCGAAAAGCTATGCACAGATCAAAAAACCCATCAAAGTATTCTATTCAAATGCACTCTCTTGCGATACTGTCGAGTCTTCATAATCTACCGTATTGATGTCTTTCTTCGCGATATTTGTAGAACGACCGTTTAGGCTCGATGGTTGTTCGACAGGTATTAATTGGCCATGGAAACCACGATCATTCGAAGGTATCACGTCAGAGAGCTGCTCACTTGCTGCTTTTCCCCCGAGAGGATCGTGATCAACGCTATCGCTAATAAACGCTCTTTGAACATTTTGGTCCACGGGAGTATCATTAACAGTGCCATCTTCATCTATCAAATCGCCCTCTCTTTCTAGTGTACTTTCGTCGTCATCGGCATCTTCCGAAACATCATTGTCTAAATTTTGAATCAGTAAATATTTTGAAACAAAATAAATATCAAGATAAATGTAAGGTGAGCACCTACCAACAACAAATGCCGTGTCTCGCTGGAGAATCTCTTCGGCAAAAACATCTCTCCTTACAGCGTCGCATAAAATGCTCAACCTCAATGTTGATTGAAAAGGATCTTCAATATTGTACCCGATCTGATATATTCCGTATAAGAGCCAGCTCATTACACTCAAAACCGGACCAGTGAGTAAACCCAGCTGTCCAACAAGTGCAAAAGGTAACGATAGCAGCCACAGAGTAACACCACGAAGACAGTGACGCGCATAATTCAAAGGTACAACTGTTTGGTGAATACGCTCACACTCGCCGATAGTGTGACTTATTTTATCAACGAGATTGAGCAACATCATGCGTTCACGATTTGTGAAACCTTCTTGATCCGGAGTCGTCACAAGCTCTTTCGCCATTCGATCACATACCCACAATGGACGATTTTGTGCACGGGCGCAAGCCGCTAACGCACTTCCAGGTAATAAACGCCAGGGCAAAGAACGCTTGTCTACCCAGTACAACTCACGAGTTTTCCTGCGACTGGTTCCCTTCTCTTCCTCATCTGATGCAACAGTGGCCGCATTTTCGTCATCATCGAACAATGCCGAGTCATCGTATAACAAAATTGTATTCTCAGGATCACGCTCAAAATCGCTAGTCTCCTTCAGACGCCTCATTCTCAAATTGGGCCGAATGCGATGACGAAGCAGGTAAGGAAACGCTGCAAGCAGCCTCTGTACACGTCTACGTTTATCAACGCCTATTTGCTCTTCAAAAAGTAGCATGCTTCTAGTTAAGTCTCTCGAATGCGTGAGAATGCGTTCCCAAATTTTGCGTCCTATCGAAGTAGTGATAAGCAAGTGTTAGTAAAAATGTAGATTTTGAATAGGAAATCTAGCCAAAAGAGTCTAAAAATTAAAAAGAGACTAATATCCTACCTTCAGTAAATCGTTGGTAGGCACTATTCGTACGAAAAACCAACAGCAGTGACAACGCCGAAACCATCAGCGAATGGGGCTTGTCTGATATGCACATATGAATGGCCCACATCGGCCTTCGTGTGAGTAACATCTTATGAACTATACTTATTAAAGTAGCCCAACCCGTCATGAATAAAATTGGACTTCTTATTTCTCTGAGCACAGTAGACGTTCGCAACGTAAACGCATTATGCGCCCAATCACTAGCCGAGTAACGTCCCTCAAACCTGGCCGCTCCGCTCGTCAAGGCGCGGGCCTTCGTACCATCGTTTTGGGAATTATTTTGGATATCGTCGCTTTCATCTCGTATAGCCTCTACACGTCGACCCTTCTGAAGCCACAAAAATATTTTTTCCTGATCTTCATACGAAGCCTTATTCTTCTCTTTGGTATTTTTGCTGATTTTAAGTACATTTTCAATCGGCGTTGTCACAGACGCGTCCCCGCTCGTTTCCTCCTCTCCCTCACTTTTGGCGTATAGTAACGGCAGTCTGTCAGTATAGCTAACAGGAGCGCAATTGAATCTTCTATTGCTATGAATCTTGGGTGCAAATGAACTGCATTGCTGTATGGACACCGATGATAGTATTATAACAGCGATTGAACTGGATTTTGATGTTCTTGCCATATTTGTGGTGTAAGGGTTTTACTGCCCAACTGGAGTACAGGGGGTATTGTGTTAGTAACTTTTTTGTTGGACGTTCCAGAGTCTCAGAACATGTAGCATGGACGAGCGGCGTGTGCGGGCTTTCTGTGTCACAGTCACACAACACAAAAGCAAACACAAGTGTTTAAAAAAAAAGAGAAAAAGCACACTCTGGCAGATTTTGAGATGACATTTTTTGTCGCTGTTTACTTATCAAAATTGCAATAACCAGGAATTTTTATTATCCAAACTGTTAGTAACGAATGTCTTGGAATACATGTATATAGTACAAGTAGGATATTTTGAATGTTGCAATAACAAAAGTTTGATAATTTTTAAGCGTTATCCCAAAGCAACACTCCGCCATGGTGTAGGTGGTCAGCATACTTGCCTCTCACGCAGGTGACCAGGGTTCGAGTCCCTGTGGCGGAAATTTGTTTTGTCATTTTGGTACTTTATTAATACTAATTCATGTTAATCTATCTACTTTACGTTTTAAAACTCACAAAGTTGAAACATTTTTGGTGATGCATTTGGTAAAATTGCTTTTGACCTCTTTTGTCATCGTTATGTAAATTTTGTGGTGCTTCTTACTAAAAGTTTTATTGCCTTCACGTGTGGCAGAACTCTTCTTTTGCATTTTGTATCTGGGCCACAGGGCCATGTTAAAAAGCTACCTAACACTGTAAAGCTAACTGTAATAATCAAGTAGAAACATTTTTGGTAATGCATTTCGTAAATTTACTTTTTTCCTCTTTGTTGTCGTGATGTATATTTTGTGGTGTTTCTTGATGATACTTTTATTGCCTTCACGTTAACGACAGCAACTATATCGATATGCATTTAACATAATTACTTTTTTACCACGAAAATATAGAGAAACCTAACGTTTTTAGCCTCATGAAATGTTTGAAAAGTCGTAGAGCTACATACTTCTTTAATTCACTCCACAACAGTTTCTCCAGATCGGTTCAAATCACAGTTACACAGTGGACAACGAACCGATTGATTGGTCCAACTAGTAACACATTCGTCGTGGAAAAAGTGGCCACAAGGAAGAAGTAGAATGTCATCATTTTTCTCGTATTCACAAAGGCAAATGGAGCAAACGTTGTCATCATCTTTTTTCACTAAGGAAGGACTACATTTTTCAATGTCTTGTTCGTCCGTCTCAATATCTGACTTCGACACTGAATTGTACTTCGCTTCTTTACTTGTTGCCGAACCAAGTAACATTTTCCTCAGTCCTGAGAGCCTACCGCCTTGCTCTTCTTCATGTTTATTCGATTGTTCTTCAAATATAATCTTATCGATATCTATATCTCGATCGAATTTTATTCGCTTCCACTTGTTCCTTACAGAGTCTGACACACCGACAGGTGCCACTTCTGGTGTAACTGGCATCATTCCATTTTCCAGAGTCATCACGTGCATCTGATGCGATTCTTCAAGGGCACGCGCTAGCTGAACTTCATAAGAATACAAAGATAGTTGAGCAAAAGACCTTCCATTTTGATTATCTTCTCGAATACCATTCAACATTGCCCTTCTCTGAGTTACTTGTCTTTCCATCTCTCTTCGATGTTGGACTGCTCTTACCCCCATCAAGGTTGCAACCATACAGAACAATAACAATCCTTCATTATGTTCAGTAAGTGCATCGATCCATAACTTAATCAAAAAGAAACTTAGTAATATCATCACAGTAGACTGCCTTCGATACGCAGAAACTAGCGTTTCAGTTTCTTCTTCTTGATCCCTTAAAATGGAGGACTCTGTACCAGAAGTTTGATCATCACCACTGCTGTCGTTTGACGACTCATTGATTTCAAGAGAATTTTCATCATATTCAGCTCTGCCTTCATCGATTGTTTCGCTGTGAGTACCGTTTGTCAATGGATTACTATCATGAGAATTCTGAATATCAGTATTATCTGTCATATCGGAAGAATCATCTCCTCGGTGTTGGTCGAGACTCTGTTGTGGAGGTATTGCAGCTTCGCTTTGTCTCCTCGCGATCATTGTTCTCTCAACCAAAGATAATATAATAGCTCAAAAATTATTAATTCTGATTTCAATTTTTATATTCGAAATGTATTATTATTAGTATATATTTATATGTTAATACGGTATGAAATAGATTGATGATGATGATGCCATACGTTGAATTCTCACGATGACGTCCAGTCGGGACTCTCTCTATCTCTCACTTTAACTCTACACAGAGAGAAAATCCTAGAGATGAGGAGGCATTCGTGCACAAGAGCGTTCGCGCATGAAGAAGATCAGTCGGAAACTTCCAACTTGACTCAAATTTCACAAATATTTTCTTTGTGCGAAAAATAGCGATGATGAGCACGAAATAATTCCATACAAATTATTTTAATACATGTATCTCATTTCGTTACAGAAATAACTGTTTTGGTTTCATTCTGTGAACTTGGACAAAAGCTCGTATTCAACGTAAACAATTTGCGGCAAATCGACAAACCATCGTCGAGATGCTCAAGATATGAGCTATCTTGTTTTTGGAAAGTCACCAACGTTTCATCTTTTTTCGAACATTGAAAATTATCATTCGTCCATGCCATTGTCACGTCCATGCCATTGTCAGTAGTTCAGTTGAGAACCGGGGTTGCCTCTGTCGCCTATAAAGGTCAGAATCGTAGGATGACAGCAACTTTTGCCCCACGTATTCTGTCACATACGAATTATTCCGAGGTAGTTGCTTAGGTAAAAGAGATTACCAAGGCGAGTTTTCGTGTCTCCCGAAAAAGTCATTAGGTGAATCAGAACAGTCTTGTTTCTTTGTATGCTGAAAGTAATGTGCTAGAGGGTACACGCAATCCATGCGTTCAATCGGAGTTAGAAAAACGGACTCGTCAAACTCATAAAAATTCTGATGGCCCTTTCCAGGAAAACACCAACACGATAATTACTTATTTACGCACCCAAGCAACGAATTCAGAATAAATAGGCTTCTCTTGTTGCAAATCGGTGCTGCAAGTACGGCATACCGGTAATATCTGTTGTAGAAATATGTGAATAGTGATAACTAACGCATACAATTGAGTAGCTTTGAAACCAGCTGCAATATAAAACACGCAGCCTATGTTTTGTGTAAGATAAATTACGCACTATGTGATGGTTACGCTATCAATTTTTTTCCAATATTCGGGCTCAGTAAAACCAAAAAATGCCAAGAACAACCGTCAAATGTAGAGAGTTCATCGTAAAGCTAAATTCACCCTTCGTTTATCATTGATCTGAATCAAAAAACGCGTAATGTCCGAGTCATTGCCGGGCTTACATCTTTCAGCATTCTTGTAAAACTTCCATTTTCAACAGCAGGTATAAGGCCTGGATTACCACTGAAGAGACCTCCAACGCTCTCCCCCCCAACAAATATATGTGGTAAGCTCGTTTGCCCTGTCATGCTACCTAGAGTGGCGCGTTTCTCTGCACCTCCTTCGTCGATTAAACCAGGAACCCATTCTAGACCTAAACTTATTTCCTTGTACTCAACACCAAGACCGTCTAATACAGAAGTAGCTTCAGTACAAAACGGAGACAATTTGTAGGTATAAATCACAACTGGCGACGAACTTATTTCATCCTGGATTGTCTTCATAAAAAAATCCTTATCATATGAACCTGCTTGAATAGGAGCAAGAATACTATAGAACGGTTTAAGGAGAGGTGTTACAACTGCAGATGCCATTTCCAAAAGTTCGTCTGGAGGAGTAAAAAGTGCATAATTCTCGTAGAGATAATCTATGATATCTGAGCTCTCCGCCATTTTCACCCCTGTATTTCCATCAATAAGATAAGGACATTGTGTGGTACCACTCTCAGCAAACAGCTCCTCTCTTCGTGGTGATCCCTTCCCTGCAGAGCGTGATTCGTATGGAATATTTAACTCTGTTAATACTTCTCGGACCAATCGACAGAATTGATTTCCTTCGTAGTTGTAGAGTATGAGAGGCTTCTTAGGTCTGGGCAGCGCCCACTCCTTTGATCCTATAGCGCGACTCATTCGAACACCTCGGCCCAAACGAAGTAAAGATGGCAATCCCCTTGTTATGGCATCAAGCAAACTTTCACTAGATTCGGGCGCAGAACCCATAACCGTATACTCACTATACAAATAATCCAATATTACGTCCTTTCCCTTGAGCATCATACCCTCTCCCTTGCTATTTGCTTTTTGAACGTCTAGCATTGGCACTTTAGGGCCTTTTTCATTGTTAAATCCAATCGGTTGCGGTTTCACCTGGACCACCAAATCCAATTCTGTTATCAGTTCCCGTACAGCCCGACAATTTGCATCTCCCTCAGCATCATACAAAATCAAAACGTCAGCATTTTCCTTTCGGATCAAGCTCGACTCGTCCATTACGGTGATCCCTCTGGACAATCTACCCATGCTCGCTAGGCCCGAAGTTAACGTATCCATAATGTTCGGAACAGAAAATATGGGAGCCGGAGATAGAGCAAGAGCCCCATGATACGTATGAACGCCTAAGACCACCACAGAAGATGCAACAATTTGCCGATAAGTCCACATAGATAAATATGTACGTTGCGTTAGTTGCGTCGGCAGTCTCGAAGGCAATTCTCCCGGTCACTCAGGTTCTGAATTGGTTTTTGGATACGTCGTAATCCCTATCTTTCAGGTTTCAGTTGAATTCAAACCTCAACCAAAAAGATTTTGCATTTTCTGCACATTATTCAGGTATCCAATGATTTCGCTGCCTCATGATGAGAGTTCGTATAAATAATTTATTGTACAATTGTACGAAAGTCAACCTACACCATACACACACATTAAAATCGCTAATTCTTATTTTATGGATAGAGTTGTCAACTGCCAGCAAAATTCTTAACTATTCGAAATATTCCAACTTTAAATTAGTCTTCGATTATACAGCATTTTCAAACAACTGCCATTCACCTGTGATATGACAAGCAGCAAGAATGCAGGCCCGATGTATCGAAGTGCTTTAAAATTAATGAAAGATAATAGAATGCAGGCTCGATGAATCCAAGTGCTTTAAAATTATTGAAAGATAAAGCCAAGCAAGAACACATTGACTTGAATTCTATCTAAAGAGCTAATTGATGATGGATTTTTTTATAGAAATTGCGCGCAGGTCATTAGAAAATGCAGAGAGCATCACACACAACAAGTACAAAAGGAATAAGTTTGTTAGTTAATTACTCTCAGATTGTATTTATTAAATCATCAACAGTAATACTAAGACCTTACATGTTTTGCCTAATCATGATTTGGCACTTCAAGGTACTGCCGTTCATATTTGAACGTTTCGCAGACAAAGCTACTCCACAGCCCGAGAAAACTCTCTCGGACGCTGTGGAGGTAGCATTGACACACAACCACTTTCGGGCTGTACGTCCCAACATTGGAAATAGATGACTGTTCCTCTTCCACCAACACAGTGGATCCTGTGTGTTAGTGGGTAGGCTCAAATAATTTGCAAGCTCCAATTGCGCTGCTCTTGTTAGCTCTATCGTCCTAGCTTCAGATCTACCTTCACTTGTTGCGTCATTTCCTGTATATTGACCTTGACGTTGGGGAGAATCGTAGATAGCACTAAATCTTGAGTGGATTTGCAAGCTCCAATTGCGCTGCTCTTGTTAGCTCTATCGTCCTAGCTTCAAATCTACCTTCACTTGTTGCGTCATTTCCTGTATATTGACCTTGACGTTGGGGAGAATCGTAGATAGTACTAAATCTTGAGTGTTTGTAGAATCCTCATCCTCATTTTCAACTTTAATTATATTCGTTACCGCACTCTCTTCCGCAAGTCTTACAGTCTCGATCACAACGTCTGCTTGCGCAGTGTTGCGCTCAACATCATTTAAATGCTTCATTTTCCTTAGCCTAAGGTGAACGATTTTCTTCTCAACTAAATTCGCAACTTGCATCAATTGCTGCTTGAGCTTGTTTCGCGAAGGCAGCTTGAATGTAGTTCGTTGCCGATTTAACCATTACGTGTACCTCACGAAACCTTCATCTTCAATAATCCTGAAAGGTCGAAGCGATGTCCCAACTCAATTTACGAGTAGAGCTTCACCTAGCTTTTGGTCAGCTTTGGTAGCAGGTTGCATTTCCTGGCGATGAACTGTAGCGAAAGCATCCTTGATTGTCATAACCTGAGTTCGCTTTGGACAGGGTAAAATCTTGTAATCCCCTGAATTCTTGGACTTTGCTGTTCGATCCAAATGTGGGTGTTTTTCTATGATATGCCGTTTTACATTATTAACATTCCCTTTCGTGAAATG
>Ga0209092_10005083_pt1 | contig 10727 bp, 10 predicted proteins | sample FraStrMetagenome_FD_187446 | JGI IMG/M metagenome (GOLD analysis project Ga0209092, IMG submission 187446) | Marine eukaryotic phytoplankton communities from Arctic Ocean - Fram Strait ARC3M Metagenome (SPAdes) (version 2) | ecosystem: Environmental > Aquatic > Marine > Oceanic | place: Fram... | reverse complement strand
GAGCGCGCTGGTAGTAGTCGTAGGCGTCACCAGTCACCTTGTGAGCGGAGCTGCTCTTAGTCCTAGAAGACGTAGGATTGCGAGCGTGGGTGCTAGCAATCGTACAGAGATGCTACGATTGCGAGGAGTGCTGCTCACAATCCTTCGACTTCTAGGATTGAGAGCGAGGCGGCTGCTCTCAATCCTAGCGGTCTACAAAAGAAGGTTCACCCTCACTGCGGTACCTCGAGGCGGTACCTTGTCTTGTTTAGGGGGTTAGTGTGATGTCGGATGATCTGGTCGTCGTCCAGACGAGGAGGTCTCCCTCGCTCGCAGAGGGCCACCCCGCGCGCGCGATCGTCAGCCATCGCGCGTGCAGGCAATCAATGCAATCCGGATCGGCCAGCCAGAAGAGCACAGCAGCACGTGAGGCGCAATCCGGATTGGCCAGCGAGTAGGATCGATGACGCCCGATCAAGTTTCAGCGTTCAACCAACGAGCTATGTCCGCGCGTACGAGGGGGTAGTAACTGCAACCTCGGATTTGCAGAGTAATCTGCAAGGTGAATGTGTCTGAGGGAGGGTGTAGAGGATGTAGGGTGTAGAGCGCTGTAGAGCTGTAGGGATGTAGAGCTGTAGAGCGCTGTAGAGCTCTACATCCGGCGCGGGACGAAGCGGGTGCGTTGTAGAGCGATGTAGAGCGACTTTAGAGCGCGATTTACTTAGTGATTTCACTTGTGAAATCGCGCTCTACAACGCTCTACAACGCACCCGCTTTGTCCCGCGCCGGATGTAGAGCTCTACAGCTCTACAGCGCTCCAGAGCGCTCTACATCTCTCTACAGCTCTACAGCGCTCTACACTCTACATCCTCTACACCCGCCCTCAGGAATGTGTGTGGTGAGTAAGTAATCTGCAAGGTGGATTCTTTGTGTGGTGAGTAGTAATCTTCAAAGGTGGATTGTGTGATGAGTCTAGTAATCTGCCAGTGGATTGTGTGTGGTGAATAGTGATCTGCAAGTGACAAGATGAGTAGTATGTAGTAATCTGCCAGTGTAGTAAAGATCTTCAAAAGAGAAAGACTGAAAACGGAGTAGTAAAGAGCTGCAATTTTTTCTCTGCTCGAGTGTAGTGATCGGTGCTCTGTGAGTCGGTCCGCCCGCAGGCGCATTTTGTATACCGCGAGGCTCGAGTACCTCTAAAGGTTTTTCTCTATGCGCTGAGAAAGCCGTGTGAAAGGTGGACTCCGTAGGGTGGGTTGGAGGGCTGCAACGGCGGCACGCCAGACTGCAAAATGGTTTAACTTTAAGACGAACTAATACAAAAATGCGCCGGGGAAAAAATCCCAGAGTAAGCTGACTGGCTTGCTCAACCGATGGCGTCAGCTGACTGCCTCTGAACGCACCTCAACCTCTGGCCTGGTCCTCCTGGCGCTCAAGCGCTGGTCGACGTCATGACGATCACTCTCACACACGCAGCGTTTCGGGCGCGGGACCCTCGTCCGCCTCCAGCTCTAGGCTGCTACTGCGGTCCGGCTGCTCCGACGGGGTGCGAGTCGGACGCGGCGCGGTCTCCTCCACCTCTCCTGACGTGCTGCTGCCACGAGAATGACGACCCCACCACGACAAGGTTCGGCCACTCGACCTCCCGTCCTTCCGCTTGCGGCGGGTGGCACCGAGTGCCTTGGCTAAGAGCGCGAGCGACACCTACCACAACGCAGCTCGCATCACCTTAGAGCAGGGTCGGCGTGCAGCGGGAGTGGCGGCCGCGCGCCTTGCGATGCCGCCCTGAAAAGCAGGAGATGGCGAGATTGCGGTAGAGTCCGCCAGCGACGAGCTCTTGCGGGGTCGTTTCAAAGAATCTGGCGAAGGCGCAGCCTCCCAGGTCCGGATCTTTCTCGTGCGCCATCACGATAGGAAGCCCTGCGTCCCTCGCCGCTTTGACCTGCTCCTCCAGCCGCTCATCCAGCCAGGTCGCCTCGCACAGGTAGAGCAGCATGTGGGTCGCTTCCGGCGGACCGGCAGAAGGGCGGCCAAGCTGCCTGGCAGATGCTGCTCTGAGCGACGACATGCTTCTTAGGAGGGGCGGAGGCCCCTTTGGTGTCACTGCCGCACGAGAGACACGCAAGCCGGGAAATGTTGTGGCGAGCTCGTTGGCCAAGTCGCGTGCGCCTGGGTTTGCCGGCGAGGCCCACAGGATGACCGGCTTAACGAACCCAAATCGTTGGCGTTCCAGCTCGCCCGGCACCTTGAGCGGGAGCGTCTTCAAGGACGCGTAGGCGGGCGTTTGCAGCAGCAGGGCCTGAGTAGGAGTTGGCAAGTCAGCACAAGGGAGTGATGAGATGGCGTCGTGTCATTTGCAGATCACGCCTCGGAGATCATCTTGAGCGAGACTATTTGAAACTCCTCGATGCGCATCCAAACAATCTGTGGCCAGTTCGCGTCAAAGATGGCCGACTGTAGTCCCTCGGGGCACTCCTCCCGCAGCTCCTGCGAACAGGGTGGCGACGGGGAGACGGTCGAGCAGGGCTCGTTCGCTCAAAGGTGGGGGGGAGGCGCCTTGAGCGAGCCGCCACCCTTCTCCGGGTCCGCTTCTTGCACGAGAATGATCGGCTTCTTCAACTCGAGCGACGAGCGGATCTCACGCAGGCAATTCTGGGGGGTTGGGGGCGCGGTAGGGTGAGACTGAGAGCGTGGGTGGCGGAGGGGCAGGTGGCGGGCAGGGTGGGCTGTGGCGGGACCTTGCTCCGTAGGTAGCCCTTGGAGAGGAAGAAGAGGATCACTTGTGAGCGGGCGATGTAGCTCTCCAGCGCGCCGATGTCCTCAAGATCATCAACCTAAAGACCCACGGGGCGCATGGGAGCGAGGGACTAGGTAATCTGTCGGCCGCCAATAATGGGCGCACATCCAAAAACACTTGGATGCCGGGGAGCAGCAGCATGAGAACCTTCTTGATGACCGCGGCAGCGTCTTGGCCAGTACTCCATATGTGGCTGTTGAAGAGGTGCCACGTCAGGCCCTTCGCCAGGGTCAACTCGGGGGCCTGCTTGGTCTTCTTCAGCCGGATGGTCTTGATCTTGGCCACGCGTCGGGCCGCAAGGACGGCGCCGATGAGGAAAAGAGCGAGCGCGAACCCGACGAGGATCGACATGGAGATGACGATAACATCTGAGCTTCCCCAGCCGAGAATCGACTCCGCCTTGCCTTCGCAACTCTCCTCGATCGCGTCGAACAGGGTTGTCCAGCTTGCACCGAGAAACATGAGGAGCAGCACCAGGTTTATGGCCTGCGCAGGTGGGCCGGGTGGCTATGGGGCAGCGGCAGGTGATATGCGGGGGCCTTGTGAGCGCGCGCCACGGCAAGGACGTCGTCCTCTATCCGCTTGAAGGGCGTCGCGACGGCAAGCCCGACGGTGTAGCACGAGCAGATGAGCGTCGCCAGTACGAGACGCACAAAGGAGCGCTTCTCTGGGATAAGTACAACCACGCCGGTCAAGATGATCTTGCGCAGCAAGTCCAGCGCCTCCCACCAATACCAGCGAACTTCGTACTCGCGATGCAGGAAGCTTGCCGCCCGTGACAGGTCCGTCGGAGTGCTAGTGCTCAACGCCTTGTGGCACGGGATGAGTAGCAGCGTGAACAAGGCGAGGGAGCCAAACGGCCAGAGGAAGATGAGAAAGATGGCAATCGTCGTTATCGAGTCGTGCTCGGCCGTGTCACACTGGACACTCGCGTCCTGGCGCATGTAGCTGATCTGCTCGAAGCTCGCGTAAGGGGGAGACACGACGTAGGCCTGAATGGGGGGGGGGTGTAAGAATTGGCGATGGTAAAGGGGAGTCGCCGTCGGCGCTGCACCTTGCACGACCACGACCGAAAGATGCTAGCGCTGACCGACGGTACAAAGCAGAAGATGAGGATGAGGCCCGACGGCGTGAGGTCGAGGATCCCGCTCCGCACGGCTGCGCTGAAGCGTGGGCGCTCTGGTGCGGTCTGCCAGCGCCGTATGCGGACTAATACACCGATGAGCAGCAGCAGCGCAATGAGCCCGACGGGGGAGAGGGCTATCGTGAGAAGCCGGAGCGAGAAGTTCACGCATTGAGAGGGCAAGAGGATGCCCGACCAGTCGACTGATACTGCGCCGCTGAGTTTATCGGTCCAGCCAGTATACTTCTCTGGCAGGCGAGCGGAGTAGGTGGTCGAAAGGACAATCACAACCTGGTAAAAGCCCAGAAGGATCTTGGCCTTAGCCTGCAGCCCAATGGCCACGCACCAGGCGACAAACCGGTCGGTGAGGCGGAGGGCAGCACCGATGTAGCGCCGATGCCGCCAGCTCTGCATCGAATAAGCCCACGCAAGAAGGGCACACGCAGCGCACAGGCCGAGGGCGACGCCGGCGAGCCGACCCATCGCCAGTCCAACAGCGGCGCACTCGCGACAGGTGTCGCCATCGACGAGGTAGTGGTTTGATGCGTCACAGAGCTGGCACTCGGGGCCGGTGAAGCCGATTGCGCAATAGCCTGTCTCATTATAGTCAGCGCTCACCTCGTGCAGTGTCCGGCCGCTAGAATGATCTCCACCCACCGGGTCGCTGCCGGCGCACCGCCTCTCACCGGCATTGTTGTCGCCCCCGAAGGACCGGCACTCTGTCAGTACTGCGCTCGAGAGGCTGGCGCGCCAGTAGCCGCGAGGCACGCCCAAAGTCGCGAGGGTGGTGTTGAAGGCGGCACAGTTGGCGTTCGGTGGGCATGGGTCGCATTGGGGAGGTCCAGAGGGAGGGTCAACGAGATAGAAGCCCCGAGCCTGGCTGGCGGCCGGCGGCGAGGGCGGCGACTGGTAGAACCAGCTTTCAAACTCGTTGCTGAAGCCGCACGCCCGGTACGAGTAGTGCAGGGTGACCCCCTCCACGTATGCGCTCGGGCTGTACTCGGTGTTGCACGTGGCATTGTCGACGTAGCACCACTCTTGCTCGCACCAGTCGGGGTAGCCGGTCGAGTTGCAGGACGGCTCGAGCCCGCTGTCGTGTCGGCCGCACGCGTGGAGGCCGTACGTGCCGTTGTACGCGAGGCTCACGCCGCCCACGACGACCTGAAGCTCGACGACCTGAAGCTCGTCGCTCACGAGGCTGACGCCGGCCGGGTAGGCAGTGAGGCACGGGCAGTCGAGCGGCTGCGAGGGCGGCGGCAGCGGCGGACTAGGCGGCGGAGGCATGCAGATGTCGCAGATGTCGCTACCGCGCCCGCTCCACATAGGATGACGGCATGGGACGCACTCACCATCGGGTCGTCGTGAGTATGTGCCCGCCTCGCACACAGAGCAGTTTGTCTGTCCAGGTTGGGGGCTCGTGGTGCCGGAGGGGCACGGCATACACGCCTCCTCCGAAGAATTGCCGGGCAGAGGGTTGAAAGTCCCAGAAGGGCAGGGCGTGAATCCACCTCCGCAGGACGCAGTGCTTTCGGCTTCGCAGTACCCCCCCGCAGGGCAAATCTCACACGCCGTCCCGCCCGATGACCCGCTGAAGGTGCCCGCGCCGCAAATCGTGCAGTTGACACTTCCACTGCGCTCGCTTATCTCGCCCGGAGGACACAGTGAGCACTGCGCGCTGCCCACGGTTTCGGCGTAGGAGCCTGCAGGGCACTCGTAGCAGGACTCGTTGCCCCTGTTCGACGAGTATCCCGGAGGACAGAGAACGCAAGCTCCAGCTCCCTCCGAGGAGTTTGATCCGGGGGCGCATTCGGTGGCGTTGTCCGAGCCGGGCGGGCAGAAGGTGCCAGCAGGGCACATGATGCAGTCGTCTATGCTCATCATCACCGGGAGGGAGTGGTCGATGTGCTTTCCGGCGGGGCAGGGGAGCGACGCCGCCGCGCCGTGAGGGCAGTAGGAACCCTTTTGGCACTGCAAGCACGCCGTCTTGCCCTCCTCGTCCTGGTAGGTGCCGGCGGCGCAGGGCGTGCACTTGTCCTGCTTGGGCTCGTCCGTGTACGACCCCTTGGCGCACGGCGTCTGCTCGGTGGAGCCCGTGGTGGCAAAGTGGCCCGGCGAGGCGTCGACGCACTCTGAGGCGGCCGAGAGGTTTGTGGCGCTCGAGAACGTGCCCTTCTTGCACGGCAGCGGCGATGACGCGCCCTCGGCGCAATAGCTGCCCACCTCGCACGGTAGGCACACCGTGGCGCTTCTGTTGTTCTGGTAGGTCCCGCCCTCGCATGGTGTGCACTCGGAGAGGCCACTCATGTTGGCGAAAGAGCCCCGTGAGCACTCGGCGAACGGCGCCGCACCACCCGCGCAAGACGAGCCCACGGGGCAAGCGAGGCACTCGGGATCGCCGTCGGCGTCGGTCTCGTTCACATAGGTACCCCTGGGGCATGGAGCCGCCAGCTCGAGCGACGAGCCCACTGGGCAAAAGCGGCCGGGCTGGCAGTCGATGCAGCCGGTCGCTCCGGTCGCGTCCTGGAAGGAGCCCTCGGCGCACAGCTGGCAGATCTCGTTGCGGGTGCCGTTGGCGAAGCTGCCCTTGCCGCACGCCGTCTGCTCGGTGGAGCCCCGGGCGGCGATGTAGCCCGGATCGGCGGGCGTGCACTGCGAGGCGGCCGACAGGTCCGTAGCGTTCGAGTAGGACCCGCCCTCGCACGGCAGGGGCAAACTCGTCCCCTTGGGGCAGAAGTGGCCCTGCAAACACGGCTTGCACTCCGTCGCGTTTATGTCGTCCTGGTACGTCCCTCCCTCGCACCTGGTGCAATCAGAGAGGCCGCTCACATTGGCAAAGGTGCCCGGTGAACAAGGGCTCGCCTCAGAGCCGCCGCCCGCGCAAGAAAAGCCGGCTGGGCAGTTGAAGCAGCCGGGGTCACCATCGTCGTCCGTCACGTTGGCGTAAGTACCGGGCTCACACGTTGCCGCGAACTCGTGCTTTGTGCCCTCGGGGCAATAACTGCCCGCCCTGCACTTGATGCAGTCCGTCCTGCCGCCGTCGGACTGATAGTAGCCCTGTGGGCACATCTCGCATACGGAACTGCCATCATCTCGCGCGACAGTACCGGCGAGGCACGGCTGGCACGTGGCGTTGCTCGTCGCTCCAGGGTCAGAGCTCGCGGTGCCAGCAGGACAGCGAAGGCAGGAGTCAACCGAGCTGGAAGCATTTTCTGGATTGTAGGTGCCGGCTGGGCAGACCTGCCGGGTCATGCTGCCATCCTCACCGACAACGCAGTAGCCGCCTGACTGACACGGCTCGCAGGCCGCGCTTCCAGTCTCGGACGAGTAGGTCCCATGAGAGCAGTCGATACACTTTGCCTGTCCGCTGTTCGACTGGTACTGCCCACGCGGGCAGTTGAGGCAGTCGCTTGCGAGGGACGCTCCCAGCAGCGGCATGAACGTTCCTTTAGCGCAAGGCGTCGGGTCCGCTGTCCCCTCTCCGCAGAAATGCCCGATCGGGCAAATGTCGGAGCAAGCTTCGGTGGTCAGGTCTTTGGCGGTGCCAAAGTACTGCGCAGGACAGAGGTAGCAGCCCATCACGTCGTCTTTGAATGCGCCACTGGTGGGCATCCACTCGCCGGGAGTACACGGGTGCCAACTCAACTCGGAGACCGCCTCAATGGTGACGTTGTTGTCAGCGACGTTGCCCACAAAGAAGGAGTCACGAACTGAGCCCGAAGCGGAAATTGACCCGTCGTAGAAGAGCGCCGAGGCAGCGCGTGCTCTATTGTCGCTCAGATTGGATCGCATAAGGGTTGCGGTGCTCGCGTGATGACTGAAGCTGACTCCTCCGCCGCTCAGATTGGCGGCGTTATTGGTCACGGCACTGTCAGTTAGCGAGAAATCTCCACTTTGGGTCATTGCGATCCCGCCACCGTTCCTTCCGGCCGTACAATCTGCGATGCTCGAGCTATTGCTGAGCGTGAGCTCTCCGCTCTCGGCCATTGCAATGCCGCCGCCGTCCCGACCAGCCGCAGTGCCAGCAATGCTCGAGCCTATCAAGTTGAGAGAACCGCTCCGAACCAAGCTGATGGCGCCGCCATCCGCACGGCTGGTAGAGGTCTTTACGACACAACTGGACAGCTCCACGTTGCCTGCGCCAACGCCTTGGATAACGCCACCGCCGCTCTCGGAATCGCCGTTCACGAGAGCAAGCCCCTGCAGGGTGAGGCTGCAACCACCAGACAGAGAAAAGAGTCGCGACCGACCAAGCCCGTCGAGGACCGCACCGCTGCCGCCGCTGCGAATGACGAGCTTGATGTTTCTGTCGCATCTGAGCGACGCGTCATCATCGGCTGTTGGCTCGCGGCAGCCGTCCCTGAGCAAGAGCCAGCTGAGCTCGCCGCTGGGCGATCGGTAGGGAGTTGCGCCGGCGCGACCGGTGTAGCGCGGTGGGTCCGACTGCTCAAGCGTAACTCCGTTGCAGCTCTCTGTGGTCAGTGCGGCCTCGAGCGCCGCCTCCAGCGTCGGCTCAAACACGCCGCAATACCCACCCAGGTACTTGTCAACGAGGGGGGAGGACAGGTGGCACCATGATGTCGACCCTGGCGGTGAGGGAGGTGGCGAGGGCGTCGATCCGAGCATGATATGCGCGCCCGGCGCCACCATGATGTCGACATCCTGGTGCCAGTCGACTGCCGCGTCAATTAAGGCGCGAAGCTCAATCTCGGTCACTGCAGTCTTTGCGCCAGGCTGAAGCGGCGGGAGTGGTGCGAGCGGCGGGCGCAAGGGGAGCGGCGGCGGCAGTGGCGGCGAGGGCGGAGGTGGAGTCGGTGGTGGCGTCGAGGGTGGAGGCGGAGTCAGAGGTGGCGGTGGCGACGGAGGCGGCGAGAGGTAAGTGCCAACAAGCGTGGCGGCGCCCGTCGCGCCGTTCCAGCCGCCCACGACGATGTAGTACTGCGTGTCTGCCGCGGGCACAAACCTGTTGATGTGAGAGTGATACCTGTCGCAGGTTTCGATGAGAGCGTCGCCGTTGCACGCCACCATCTCGAAGTCGCCGCCGCTGCCGCCAAACTCGCCAGAGCCGGCCTCGCCGCTACCTGTCTCGCCGCCGCCGCAGGAGCCCTCGAAGACGGACAAGTCCGTGTCGAAGCCGCAAGTCGTGAGGTCGAGCGGCACGCCCGGCCGCACGTCGTCGAGCTGGAGCCAGTAGACGGGGCCGGTGCCGGTGAAGGCGGTGCTGCTGCAGCTCGAGCTGTCGTAGTTGGATGGTCCGACGCCGATGGAGGTGTCGGGGATGGAGACCGAGAAGTGGATGGATGCGCTGATGGGATGTGCCGCCTCGCACGTGCTGCCTTGTGGAGGTGAGGACGGCGGTCGGCTTGGCGGCTGCGGCGGGCTTGGCGGCTGCGGCGGGCTTGGCGGCTGAGATGGCGGTAGCGGAGGAGAGGGCGGCGACGCCAGTGGCGTCGGTGGCGGCATGTACTCGGGTGATGGGGAAGGCAAAACACCACCACAACACAAAACGGCCTCGTCGCAGGAGCACCAAGAAGGCTTGTCGATGCAGTCTCCACCGCAATCACAGTAGTTTGAAGCCGGCTGACCAGGGCACAGCACCGCAGCCACCCCTGGTAGGCGTGCGGCGGAGCAAACCAGCAGGAAGACCACCTCGCGCCGCGAGCCCATTCCGTTCGGGATGCGAAAGAGCGTAGCCGCGACAAGTGAGGAGTGGCGCCGTTGCGTTCCGATGGCGGGCGGCCGGCGGGCGTTACGTCCCACAGCACACACGTCTCCAGGTGAGGAGAAGATAGGAGACGGTTTGTTTTAGACCGGCCCCCTCCGACTCACTAAACTAGAGACAGACCATCCACGTACACTAGACAGTGAGTGAGGGTGTGAGAGAGAGAGGCGAACGAACGTAGAGTGAGGGTGTGAGAGAGAGAGGCGAACGAACCTATAAGGAAGGAAGTCCTACAGTACATCTCTTTACCACCCCTCACCGAGCTCCCGCTCGACCGAGTTTGGTACGATTTCTAGCAATCAATGCTCTCCGTCCTCGACATTTGATGCCTGCCTTCTTCAGGCAGGAGTTGTCGGCGCGTCGTCGGCGGGCGGCGGTGGATGCTCGGCGAGCACGGCTGGGAGCGGTCTACTACTAATGAATATGTAAGATTTCACCTGTGTCAGGCCTTCGAAGACAATGACGTGGGTATGAGCCAAGTCCGTGGCTAAGTCGGGTTGGGGCAGCGAGCGGCCTGACAGGTCGATGCGCCCTTGCCCAGCCCGCTTGTGGCTGCCCCGACACATGCATGGCCTCTGGTGGACCTTGCTGAGCAAGGTCAACTTCGGCTAAATTCATTCACGCTACCATTTGCTCAGGCCAAGTCCAGGCACACTAGAGGACTGCCTGAGCTCACAGGGGCATGTACTACTTACTATATTCACACCTACTATGCTGTTTTCACACCGATCATAATCCGCCAACGCGCAGTTTGTTGTTGACCCATTCTCCCCGCATTCGTCGACCCGATACGGACGAAGTGCGCAACGATTGTGTGTTCGTCCGTCCCCGTCCGACCTCCGCGTCCGAGCCACCGCTGTTTCCTGTCGCCCCCAGCTGTCGGGACTCTCTCCCTCGCCATGTTGGCCCTCAAGAAATGCTTTGTCGCCCCGCGCACAACGGACAGAGATGCTGCGAATGCAGCCATAAGCACAGGCGCCACTACGGAGCTCACGCGGGAGCTGGCGCTGGCCAAGGAGCGGCTCGCCGAGCTAGAGGCGGCCAAGGCAGGTGCAGAGGCGGCGGCGGTGGAGGCGGCGGCGCGGGAGCGCTCGTCTGCCGCGGCGGAG
>Ga0209092_10005082_pt1 | contig 10728 bp, 5 predicted proteins | sample FraStrMetagenome_FD_187446 | JGI IMG/M metagenome (GOLD analysis project Ga0209092, IMG submission 187446) | Marine eukaryotic phytoplankton communities from Arctic Ocean - Fram Strait ARC3M Metagenome (SPAdes) (version 2) | ecosystem: Environmental > Aquatic > Marine > Oceanic | place: Fram... | reverse complement strand
ATGTATTTTTCGCTCTCTGATTTTGTCTCCATTGTGCAGTGAAGAAGTTGTTGTTGTTATGCCAGATATATTTGTGTTTAAATGAAAGCAATAGAAAATAATCTCATCATGCAATGAAAGACATTTATATTTCTTTTTGGTTTGCATCATAATTTTTGTTCCGTATTAATTATTTCCTTTATATTTAGTTATTCGTGCTTATACACATATTCACAGCGTACTAAATGAAGCACGAATATCGATCGAGGCACATAAAATATGACCTAATTCTTAAAGATACAGTTTCAATCAATTAGCCAAACGCATTGACAAATTCTAGAAAATGAAAAAAATTTATGAATATATTGAAAACAAGCTCATAACTCTATAGGTTTGTTTGTTTGGAGAGTCATAGTCATCTTGGTAGACAGCAGGCACAACCTATTTCATTGAGTCGCTAGAGAGAGAGAGAGATATTATAGATTAGCATGTCGATGCTTAGTTGATCTTACTCATGTAAACCCTATCGATGTCAGCCAGCAGCGGAAAAATGGCGGGGCTAGGTTATAATAATTTGGGTGGCACTATATAGTACTACGTAGACTTTTTTTCATATCATTTTTGTTGCTATTTCTTGAACGAAGCAGCAGTTTCAATATTCCACGCGGAAATCAATAAATTTTCCAAAAGCTATTTTGAAAAACTTTTTAAGATCAAATCATTGACAAGTGAAAGTGGTATCTTTTTGTTCTTTTTGTCCATTTGGAAAAAAGAATGGTCATTTGTGTTCCAAGAAAGCATGTTGAAGGAGTAGAATAAAATTCTTAGTGTTGCAGTGTTGTGTGTCTCTAGAGAGAGCGATTATTTCAATTCCATTCTCGTTCCTTGTTTCAAACATTTTTAAGTGCCGTACTACGATGACATGAACAACTTCAACTTGTTCGTTTTCTCCGTAAGACTTATGTAGGAGAAGATAAAATGTTACTTATGGGTACTACGGCATGGAGAAAAAGATTCCTTTTGTCGCCTACTGCGAGTACGTATTGCATTTCTTCTGAAAAAACTCTATTCGCGAAAAACATCACTATTCAAAGTGTTGACTAGAATCTATATCCTTGGATTGCAACAGAAAGAAAAAACAAACAGCTGTTTATCCATTGTCTACAAGTAGAATATCATAATGTATTTGTCTCGCGATGCAGCTTTCCTCCTGATTACATCATCGTTGACTGGAACATTAGCATGGGGACCCACTTCCACAAGTATCTTCCTCAAATCCTCGTTAACCAGTGCTTCTGCGAGTAGTAACCAGTTATTCATGACATCGTCTTCAACTGAAAGTCCTCCAAAAAAAACAACAAACAGTAACATAGTTCTCCGTCCTTCATCAGATGATCCAAACGCATTTGACTCTCTCAAAATAGGAAATCCAAGAGTACATCGATACACTCGCGATTCTTCTGTAGCCAAAACTGAAGCGGAATATGTAATGTGGTATCATGCCCGTTCAGCAACATTTGATGAAGAAAGTGACAATTCAGTACCTCCTTTATCCACAGGCCGCATTGGGCGTGCCTTTTCTCAAAATGGACTACACTGGGAAAAAAGTACAACAGAACCTTTAGGAGCTAGCTTAGCTGAAGACATGGATGGTGTAAGCTTAGGTTTGAACAAAGATTCTTGGTGGTCTTTTGACACTGCACATGTAGGTTTGGGTCAAGTATTATTGCCCATGAGTAATCCAGCGGTTATTACAGAGGGTGGAGTCTATTCCATGTATTATATGGGTGGTGACCTTTCAGAAACTGATATTGTTGACTATATGGATAGTGAGAAAGCGCCTGAAAGTATGAAAGATAAAAAAATTAAGGGAATGACAATGAAAATCGGAATTGCACTCTCACAAGATGGGAGAGCATGGGGACGAATTGAAGGAGACGATCCAACTGGAGCTATTATGGTTCCATACGATAAGTCAGATCCTTCTCAACAATTAAACAATGATGATTCTTCTGCATCTGTTTGGAACGTGGAAGAAGAATTGTATTGTGCTTGGCCAGAAGTTTATGTCAATTTGAATGCAAAGCGCAAGGAACAAGCTTTTACTATGTATTATAGCACCATGACAAAAGAAGGAAAAGAGAAAGCTATAGCGAGAGCTGTTTCTGAGGATGGATTTCGTTGGTTTAAGCGAGGTGTATGTCTTCGCCCAGGAATCAATGAAGGAGAAGATGAAGATAGCGACTATGACCCAAAGTTGGATGCAGCTGGTGTGGCTAGGTGTAATGCATTCAAAAACCTAGAATTTGATAAAATAGAGGGTCAGTGGGAGGTACTGCCCAAGAAAAATTCGAAATGGACCATGTACTACGAGGGAGTATCAAGTGAGGATAATAAGCATCGTATTCTTTATGCAGAATCAGATGACGGATTTACTTGGAATAAAAAGGGTATTTTGTTTGATGTAGGTGTCGGGGAAGAAGCATGGGACTGCAATGGGGTTGGAACTCCGCACATTTTGAGAATGGATGACGGTTCAATTAGGATGTATTACACAGGTGTAGGAAAAGATGGAAGCACAGCTATTGGTGTCGCCAAAACAAATGATGATGGGGTTTTTGAAAGGGAACAGGCCGAATTTACATTTGTTTAGCTCACATTTACGATTAATTCGCGGAGGTTCTATCAAACAATATCACCGCATAGATAATATAAGCGAAAAGGTATTATCTCCCGTTTGTTGATACATTCACAAAATAATATTTGCGACCCATTGAACCGCATAACTAAGCTGGAACTAAGAATAACCAAAACTATAGAAAAATTACTTGATTCAATGATTGCACAAAACTTTAGAATAATAGCCAAATTATCTCACATGAGAAAACGAGCTTTTAGCCGAAATGTGAAATATGCATCGGTGTTATCGGAAGTGACACAATCAAATATTGTAATGAGTATCATATGAATTCAAATGACCCTTATTGCATAGAATGATCACCCAATGCTCGATTTGAAAGCAGCGATCAAAGATTGTAATAGTTCGTACTATGGACCGCTTTGTGTTTTCAAATTACCTACCAAAGCCTAAAATTGGCTCGAGATGTTGCGCAACACAAAGAAAAAAAAAAGGAGGATCCACCTAAAGCCAGAAAGAAAAATCCACATGTAAGTGAGTGTACCATATATTTGCGGATAGTATTACTACAGGTATCTCCATAGATGTTATGACTTCGAACGAGTTTAGATATTCCAACAGATTGCCATAAACAATAAAGGATCAAAGCTACTATATAAAGAGCTACCCATGGATCATCACATAAAACCTCTTTAATGCGAAAAACTGATCTTTCTGATGGATGTTGAGGGCCGTTATTAGGAGCATTGGAGATGAAAGTATTGACTTGATTTGTTTTAGTATATTGCATTGTGTTCGAAGAAGTACTTGTAGTAGCCCTTGTGGCAGTCTCAGTATATTTCATGTTGTTATAATCTCCTCCATCATTTCCAGTCTCAACTTCGTCTTCGTGATTCTTGTTTATTGAATCAGCTGATGCGGTTTTTTCCGTAATTCGATTCACCATGTATATCGAAGCCACAACATTCACAAGACTTAAGAACGCATCAAGATACATCCACGGCATGAGCATTGAGTGGCACCGCATAAAGTTTTGCCTATCCTGTATGTCATCATTTAGATTAGAAATAAGGCCCAATAGTGTAAACAAAACTGGAGGGACATTCATAGCTAGAGTGACACTCATGTATAGACCAAAATCTCCACAAAAGATATCACGTGCAAAAAAAGTGCAAGCGTTTCCACAAGCATCGCAAGGGATCTTACAAAAAAGAGTTTCTACACCTACGCGAAGAGCAGAACATAGGGTAGAGATGGATTGACAAAGGATTGCAGCCATTTTTTGAATGTTCGAGTCAGAATCCTAGATAATAAATCCGTTAGTTTGTTTGATAATTATTTCCGTGTTCGTACCATTTGAATTCCATAAGAGAAAACTCCTTGAAACTCGGATACATAGAATTTTATTTGGAAAGATCGACAACTGAAACTTTCCTTACTTGATTCCACCTCCACAATACTTAAAAAGAAGATGTTACATGCAATAAATAATCTAGAATGATAAAGAAATATCTTGGATTAGGCAGGTTATAACGATTACATCCATTTGAGCTCTCATAATTTAAAGCAACACGAAATAAGTGCAAAATGAATTCTTATTCATGCAGGCGCCGTATATCACTAAGCACAAGGCAATGGCCAGGAAGTTCCATATAGTAATCCCAAACTTCCATTTCCGTGAGAAAAGATGCTGATGCCAAAATTGTTTTTTTTTGTTTTTCCCACTGCAAAATATGTTCATGCTCTGGTTGCTTTCTTTTTGAAGTCCCTTGACATGGATTTGAAACACTATAGATGCGATGTGGAATGTATGTATCTAAAGTAATTGGAACATGAAGTAATAAACATCTTGCCAGAAAATCTGTTTCATATATCATATCAGAAGTACATGGAATGTTTACAGCGACTACAGCAAACTCAAAAGGGAGCAGAGACAGTTGATGAGGAGAGCTACGTTTTTTTTCCTTCTTGGAATTCTTATTTACACTTGACATTTGAAGTAGTTTCTCATGACATGATTGCGTACGTGCTATATTAATGTTCATTTGTGGATGTGTAAAGTGAAACTTTTTACGTGAGGTTTTGCTTTTGCTACACTTAGAGCTCCTGTGATCTTCACCATCTCCGCTGTAATAAAGAAGTTTTGGTTTATATTTGCCGAAATTTTTGGCTTGCACGTTGCATATTTTATGCCCAATACTGGCTGGTCCAACCATTTGTACAAAGGCCTCAGAAAAGTCAACATGTAGGACTCCATTAGAAGATTTTGAATTCTGCAAACATAAATGAAGCTCAATAAATCTTTGGTTCAGATTACTTATATTCACTTCTCTATCTCGTTGGAACTGATAGCGATTCTGAAGTGGAATATCACTTGCTGATTTAAACGATGTACATCTGTGTAGTTCATTCTCGTCATCCACTGACATCGCATTCCAATTTCGAAACTTTGCACGCCGGGTATTGCAATCAGGTGTATGTCCAACCGATACCCACAAATTTATGCCATTCGATTTTTTTCTCTCTTTGCTTGAACGCTTCGAAGTATTATGAAGTTTCTTACTAGTGCGAACATAGAGGCTACTTGTTTCATCGAGACTGTTCCCAAATACAGGTTTTGCAAATACTACTTTCCCTTCTCCAGTCAAGAGTCGGCATTTAGGTATTTTGTTGGCGCACATTAGTGTATGGTACACTGCTTTCCAGGTGGGTGCCCCATATGACTTGGGACGTTTAGAACTACCAGTTTTGATTCCAAATCTTGCGGTCACCAGATTAGCCCATGTGTTTTGATCATCTGTGATCAGATCTGAAAACAGGCTGTTTTGTGTTTGTTTGCAAGTTTGAATTATATTCCCGAGGGATGGAATATCCATGTATTGTATAATGACTTGGATGATTTCATCGGGAAGCTGTGGTAAAGACATAGAAGCAAATGATTGCAAAGTTTTCTTATTGAATCTTGCAATCGAAGGCTTTGTGACCGTGCTTTTCCTTGTCTATGATCAGCAGAGAAGGCTTTTTATTTGAAGAAAAAAATGTTAGGCTGTGTCACAATAGCAGGGTTAATCACAATAGATCTATCTTACATGAGAATTTAAATATTTTTTCATTCTTTTTTCAGCAGTATAGACTAACTTACAAATCACGTATAAACAACAATATATGTAAAGAAGAAAAAATCGCTTACATCATATAATATCCTCCTATAACATGTACATAGGGAAAAAATATCTCTCCTAAATGTATGAAGAACGTTCAATCCAATATGAACAGATCCTCGTGAAATTGATTGATTCTCTACAGCAGTAATTCAGGACAAAGCAACTGAAAATCCGTATGAACACTTCTTGTCTATTCTTGAGTGGCAACAATTATTCGAAGTGTTTTCTCTCTCGAGTGAAGCCTTGGATTATTTCAATCAATGTCTTGACTGATTGTTCAAGTTGCTATTATCTATTGGAAAATTCATATGGGATCACATCGAGTCAACCAAATAGAAAAACTTGAAAGAAAATATGCGAACAAATAAATTGAATTTTTTATCTTTCCAATGTAAACCTCATCATCATTTAATTTAATTCGATATTATGAATAGCCCAAATTTTTGCTCTATGTTTCAAGGAAGGTCAAGCCCATTTGTGAGGTTTCCATCAACAACTTACTTTGGTTCGTCGTGAGTCCAGTTAATTGTTTGCAACGAGCAGAAAGATTGAAAGTAAGGATATGCACTTAATATTGCCTGTATGTAGAAACCACGTAATACAGGAAGGATTCGGCCTTTTACTCTTTTTTTATATTCCTGCTGTGCGCCACTGTCTGTAAGTAAAACCATGAAAAAAAATAAAGAACTGAAAAGGGGCAGAAGATATAAACGGGATCATTTTACTAAACGTTAAACATTCCTCAAAAATTATTCCCACTGTATCAAAAATATTTCTTTTTACATTTATTAGCATTTGACATCATCAAACATAAACATTGACGACCTTTACTGCATTTATGAAAATTTTTCATTGATTTCCAACCAAATATATTAGTTCTTTCTATGCTGCATTCTTGGAGTGAGAAGGTACCGGTGCTCATCCAAAAAGTGGCACCACTCTTCCCATGAATCTTTCCTAATATAATCCAGTGGAGTGTGACCTCTCTTATCACTCATCAAAATTAAGTCGGGTTCTTTTGATAATAGCAATCTAATAATTCTATACTCAACCTTCGAAGTCCAGCAGGCATCATGTAAAGGAGTCCTGCCATAGTCGTCTCGTAAACGTATTGTTGAGTCGCACTCGTCAATCAAGAATGAGACAATAGGGAGTGAGCCTCTCCTACAAGCCATGTGTACTATGCTCTCTCCAAACCGATTACAACAGTGCATTTTTCTTCCTGTTGCTTGAATTGCTCTCAAGGCGTCCAGATTTTCTTTTCTAACGGCGTTAGTTATTTCCATGTCATACGAAGCTACTTGTTCAGCAGTGACGGGTTCAAAATACTCATGGACTTGTAAAGATGAGATAGGTGTTGAGTCAAATCCGTTCGAAGATATGATAGCTTTCATGAAATCGACTGGATTAAGGCCTTCAAAGGCTATCTGTTCGGTGGGACATGGGACCTCTGATGCTAAATGCATACTTGGTAGTGATGATACTCGGCTCGAATCCTTACTGGCTTCTCCAATGTTTTTTTGTTCGACACCTCGGTGATCGTTTCTGGAATTATCGGCATTTTCCTCATTTATAATCAAGGGAAAATGATTGACATTATCAGAATCATTTATTGGTCCGGTATATCCAAGAGGGTTGAAGAATTGTGGTACAGATTGAATTTTTGTAATAGAACCTTTTCGTTGAGCTTTCACTCCGTTTTCAAAATTCTCAGAGTGTTCGTCAATTTCATTTTCGTGAGAACTTTGAGAAGCCATTGTATCTAATGTTGTACTACTTCGGTCTCGTTTCTTGTTCATGATTGTGGTGGTTGGCGATATCTGAGTAAACTTTATTTTGTGTCACCACTGTAGGCATCGAGGTATCGTCTTGTATGTGTTCAACCTATTTTACTACAAACATCAAAAAGATCCCTTAGCTGACTCAAAAATACGTACAATGATATGATCTGGGAGTGCTTCTAGAATGTTAGCTAGTGAGTGTGCATGCACATTACACGAAGAACGCCTTTACGTACGCGTAGAGTTTAGTTGAAATTCCATCTAAGGTACCGGGTCGAACGAAAATTCTGTCTACAGCGCATAGTTCTATTAGATCTTAGTAAAATAAAAATCATACACAACAACGTACAATGATATGAATATGTGGTTTGTGTTGTCAGCTTGAAAAGAAGCAGCATAGTCACAGGATAGAAGCATATGCAGAAATAATTTCATTTCATTATTTACTCCACTTACGTACGGCAATACATGTGGACCCCCGTTAACAAAATATACCGCAGAAACAAACAAACAAACAAACAAACAAACGTACGGCAATACATGATACTCCGTTTAAATAATTTTCAATTTGTTTCGTACGTACAAATTATCATACTTCTGTGTAAATAAAGGAGTGTTGTCATCAAATGAAGCTTATTTTGATTGCAAACGTAATTATGTCGCCCTGTGGTGGACAAATAATTCACACGTGTCTAATTGTGCCACTTAAGTGCATTGATTGAGCATCAGCGCAGTCATAAATGCAAAGGCTAATTATTTCAACATATAAAAGAAACGTGAGCAATTCAATTTTTCTGACATTATATTTCTACACAGCCGCACCAGATAATTTTAGGCGAACGAAACAACTTTTTGTTTCTGCCATCTGTACACGTGGGTGTCAGTAATGAAATCAAAGAATGATGGCAGACAGTTTCATCATTACTCCTTAAATATTTTCACTTAATTATGATCAAGATTAATTTCACAGAAGGTTCTTTCCTTGACGCTTTGTAAACGGGATGTATTTAAATCTTGCATTAAAAATTATTGTGCTGATGTATTTATAAATGTAAAGCCAGATTTTAGGATATCGGTGTACAAATTCTGAATAAAGCAAAATATACACAGGAAAATGACGTTTAGTAAATTCTACATGTTAGTCGAAAGGTTTCTTTTGAAAATAAAGAAGTAACTCATGGCTTTTTCAGGACTTCTGAGCTCATCACAGAAAACATAACGATTTCATTTGAACACGGAGACTTCGTAATTCTATATTCTATATCGAGCTTGCATTAATCATTTTGGGATTGCTGCTGTTTGTATAATGAAAATACAGTACGGTACCGTGTTGATTTACTTTTTTACTCTACTTCCGAGAAAAACGATTTTGAATCAGCAGCTACCACAAGTCTGACGTGTCCTTTAAATCGTTACATCATTGATGGTCACCACATTCGAGTAAAATAGGATTATACTTTCTCAAGGTAAATAAATAGTGCATATATTTTGAGTCACGTATCACAGTTGCATACTTGGTATGATTACCAAAATAAGCACTTACGTAACTCTGGAAAGGAAAGTTAAATAAATTAAAGAATGCTTTTGTTTCACTGACATTTTGCCAATTTGCAAAGTTTAGTTATTGTGTGATAGATACAGCACGGGAAAGTGTCCATCTTGTGTAAATTATAGATTCTGAGAACTCAACAGAACTGCAAAATTATATAAAAGTTAGGCTCCTTTTGGAATCAAGAATGGAAAGCATTTTGTTTAGTTCTGCAAAGCACTGCAATTAATGTCTTCGTTGATGTAAGAAAAAGAAGCAACAATTGAGCAAATAAATTTAAGTTTCTCTTGATAAATTGTATCTGAATATACAAACAAATCGAATCTATGAAACTGAAAGATCTTTCATCTTAGCCAAAAATTGTGGTTTTATGAAATACACCGAATCGTAAAAGCAAGAAATACAAAAAATAAACCTTATGTATCATTTATGATATTTTCACATTCAAACCATATTTCAAAATGTTGAGAATAAATACTTTCTCTCCTTAGGCACACACCAGAAATGAAAAAACAATCAGATCATGATGATGATATTGAGGTAAAGTATATAGTTACTATTTTCTTAATGCATCGGTTGAAATTTGGTGAAAACATAACTTAATTCACAAATTCATTGAAATGTGATTTTTTTTGTAGACATATTCAGACGATAGTTTTGAAACCTATGAAGATCCAGACCCACCAAATTCCTTGAGATCGACAGAAAAAAAAACGCCAATTGGTTGTACCGTTGACTCTGTCACAACTCAGTTCAATAATATATCGGAAAAGTACAATGGAAAAAGAAAGTATGATTTCAAAAATTTACTTTCACACAGTTGTGATGGAGTAAAAAGAGGAAAAAATGTTGCACCTAGATTGACAACTTATTCTTGCAAGCTCTACCAGCAAGGGCACCTGCCCGATTACAAAATTTATCTTGCGAATCTGAACTTGAATTCTCTCAAAGAAGATTTTTACAAAAGAAATGAAATTATCATTCACGAGATATCTTGCCAAAGTAATGATTGTGTCTATGCGTCAGTCCAAACAGATAGTCACCTTTATGAGAACAAGACTGTTCAATGCACAAATGGAGAAGACCAATGTACTTCTAAATCAATTTTGAAAGCAGCTAGTCAACAATTACGTGAAGCATCGACAAAAACGATGAATTACCAAGACAAAATGCAGACTAAGAATAACTGTGAAAGGATTTTTGTCCTCTCAAGATTAAAAAAATTTGTTCTCGACTCATCTCCAATAATTGAGATGATACTGGATGAAAATATTCTTTATTCGATGGCAAGAGAAGCAAATGAAAAAAGTAGGATGATGTTAAGGAAAGATTTTCAACAACCAAATATTTTTTCCATGTCGATTTTTGCTAAGGATCATAAAAAATGCCTTTTGTGCCAACAATTTTTGATTGAAGATGAAAAGGTACTGCTCAGTAGGAAAAAGATTAAACAGATGGCGAGATTCTATAGAAGTGTAAGCTTTATATTGATATTTTCTATTTTTATTCATGAAATGACTTTCATTTTCTAACAACACCTTGTTAAAAGGATTGTATGTTGCTGACCTTACATACAACTTACTCCAACAGTAAACCAATCAGTTGTAGTGAACATCT
>Ga0209092_10005080_pt1 | contig 10729 bp, 6 predicted proteins | sample FraStrMetagenome_FD_187446 | JGI IMG/M metagenome (GOLD analysis project Ga0209092, IMG submission 187446) | Marine eukaryotic phytoplankton communities from Arctic Ocean - Fram Strait ARC3M Metagenome (SPAdes) (version 2) | ecosystem: Environmental > Aquatic > Marine > Oceanic | place: Fram... | reverse complement strand
GATGAGCAAAATGATGAGAGTATTTTTGGGAACTCAACTCAAACTCTTTCACCACGAAGTAAACGGCAACGCATAAGAGGTCTTTGGAGAAAGGCCTATGTCTATGCATGCACATTGGTAGCTATATATATCTGATGGGACGTGCTAGACCAAGTCTGCCGCAGTGCATCGTTGAATCTAGGTACACGTTAAACAAATCATACTACACACACACACCGATTTATTGTTCAGTACAGCAGCTATGTAGCACCATTATTTCAAGAGGCTCTGTGCAGTTTCTGTCACATGCCAACAAACTACAATTGTTAAACAATTTGGACTTCAATATCAAGCTAGAATTTAACGACACAAAAGAAAATGCTCAACCGAGGAAACATGTCAAAAAGTATCACTCTCATAGCATTCGTCCTTTTATCTCTCTTTTTATCAAGTACAGCACAACAACGGATAAAACCTGATGAGTTTTTCCAGGGCCTTCAAAATGGGGATTATGATGCCGTCATTGATGTTCGGAATGAAGAAGATTTTCTAAATGGACATATTCCTGGTGTCACATATATAGATGGTCTTCCTAGAATGACCCTTCCACCCTTCCAGGAACTATTACAAGAAGGGTGCAATAATTCGGAAAAAGTCATCGTTGTTTACTGTTATTCCGGTGGACGTGCTGCAAGTGTTATTCAAAAATTAATAGATGCTGGCTATCAAGCAACCTTGTTAAATGGACAAGGAGCAAGTCAATGGACGAATGCAGGGTACGAATTGGTTAAATCAGCAGATTCAGCAAATCCAAAATGTTTTCAAGAATCTAGGCAAGACGATAGCAACACTGATATAGAACCAAACACGTCTTCACCTGTTACAATAGATGTTACTGACACTTCAGCAGCGATGTCTGGTGGTACAAAATATTGGAGTTTTATTCTTGTCTTTTTTTCTCTTATGCTGTGAGTAATGCCTAAATCAAAAATGAATAGAAACATAATCGATCAACACAAGAATCGTTGAGAACCTCTCGCACTAAAAAAAAATGTAGGGAAAAATTTCATTCCCTATATCTGTATGAAAAATAAGACACGCATGACTCGAAGAATTCAATAGTGTCTTGTATTTAACATATGCCGAATCAATATAAAGCCTACTTTACAAAATAGTTTTGTTTTATTTGTGCTGTTCAAACTCTATTTCGTATCCAACCTGTTGTTTCCTTGCTTTAGAAATAATGAAAAGGTTTTTATCTCGATTAAATTACCATCATTTGATTCTCTATTTTTTATTAGAGTTATTATCTTTTAACAATTATGCTTGCATTTCATCTGGAAAACTTAAAGCATATGATCCTACCATTGATCTTTATGAAAATATGAATAATTATCTGGAATTAGTGAGAAAATTTTTCGATTGATGAATCAAATTATTATAATTAGTAACATTTATTGATTTTCTTAATTTGGAGCACATGACGAACAAGGACATACATTGGATATAACATGAACATGCATTTTTAAACAAGAAGAGTTACAAGAAAAGCCGTAAAGATTTTCAAATAGTTGGTACGTCCGTCATTACTGGAACCAGCACTAGAACTATCTTCTTCGTCGCTCTCTTCATTATTAATGGGACCATCTGCAGTGGAAATAGGGGATGGCAAACGGTAGTGAACCACGAGAAGAGGTCTATTGGACTCTTCTTCATTATCTTCTCCATGGAATAAACGATATGCAGTGTCATAATCTTTATAAGTATTTTCTTCTGCCTTCAAAGCAACATACTCATCCGACTCTTCCGTCTTGAACAAAAACCCATGATTCCCATAAGTTCCATCTACAAACCCTTGAATAGCATCCACAAATCCATGACTTGAAGGGAATTTATGCTGCCCACGTTCATTATCCAGTTCCATCGAAAGTACAAGTGGGTCAACATCCGCTCCTGGTGTCTTCCACATAGTTCCACCAGAAGGATCCGCTGCATTATACGTTGAATGAGTCCAAGTCACATCCCCCGTATTCGCTCCAGCTCCTTGCAGTTCCACTTGATACAATAATGGTTGTTGCTGTGGTAAAAAATCGTTGGTTCTAGTAGTCGTCCAAGGAGAAGTAATACGATGCATTTCAACATCTACAATTCCTTTACAGGGACCACATGGTCCTGTCGTCTTGAGAATAATTTCAGCACATGTGATGGTAGAACCTTTAGGAATGTCATCAATTGGGAACTGGAGTAATCCTCGTAGAATTTCTCCACTATGAACTATTCCAACACCAAAGGCATTTTTGTCTTGCGAGAGATCTCCTTTATTAAGAAAGATGCTTGCATGTTGAGAAGATGTTCCTGTGAACACTTCTGTCCCATCTCCTGCTCCAGCAATAGGGCAAGAAGGTGCGGGTGTAGGGGCGGGAGTAGTGCTTTGATTTTGGATATTCCATAAAAAAAGAATTGGTTCGATTTTTTTTCAATAGAGAACGAAAGGATATATATATATATATAATAACATAATAAAAAGCACTTACGGTGGTCGTGTTGGTTCACCTGGAAGAACAATACCAGGTCCACTCGGTTGTGACTCCTTTTGTTCTGGTTCCGATTCGGAAGAGTATGTAATAAGCAACTTAGGACTCCTTCGTGCCTTATTTCCACTCACTTCATGAAAAAAAATACGCATACGACTATCACTAGGATCTTCATTATCCCGTTTCACCAAAACTCCATAATTTGGAATACTCCCATCAATCCATCCCGTCACAACCGTCTTAAATTCCTCTGCCATGGGAAAAAACAAAAAACTATTATCTTTAGTTGATTCGACTGATGATAAAATGGTAGGACTAACATCCCCACCCTCCGTCATCCATGGCGTATCTGGATACATGGCCCATTTCCAAGTTACATCACCATCGTTCGCGGCTGTCCCAGCTAAATTCTCTTGCCAGGAATCACGATCTCCATCGGGAGTGGACATATCTGTTCTTGTCCAATTAGACATGATTTGATGTATATTTAACATCATGGAATCGTCTATGTCAGTTTTTGCTAATGTTAGTACCATTTGGACATCGGAAATGATAGCATCACTTGGGAGCGACTCAACATTGAAATGCAATAGTGTACGTGCGCATTGTTGATTGTTACTACAACCTACAATCAAATCCGATCCTCCAGCAGCTTGATCTAATAATATAATGAAAAAGTAAAGAAAGGGAATACTTGTTTGTAAGAATCAGTCTTTTCATTCATTTATTCGGAAATGAATTTATATCACACCGTACCTGGCTCATTTGAAAAAATGACAGCATCACCAAATGAGTTATGGAACTCTTCACCGGAATAGATTACTTGATACACATCCGCTCCATTTACGAAATGCAACGTTGTCAAGAAAAAAAGTGATGTGATTATCTTCATTTTTTTTTAAATGAAAAGATTTTTTTGTTGATTCAAAGTGTGTCAACCAAACAAACAAACAAACATAAAAAACGAACTCCTGAAAAAAGTGTGTGCATCACAGTCGTATCATTATATGTTTTGTGGATTGAAAGACTGTGGTGTTCTCAAAAATGATATCCTATACCATCTTTTTGGATTTGGATACGTGAAGAGCGCGTGCTCTTTCTGAATTGACAATCTGTCGGTTTGGGTACTGTACGTGATTAGCTTGTGCTGGATAGAATATCTTCCCCATGTCAAAGATACCTCCGGCAGAAAAAATATGAGTGATAGATACCTCGTTCCTCATGAACACAACATTTATCCATAAAGGAATCAAGGAACGAATATATCCGGAAGGATTGAAAAAAAAGTGTTTGAAAAAATGTCAAGTCGAAAAAACATACATCTATTAAATTCCTTTACTATTATTATAATAACATCCATCCTCTCCAATAATGTCGTGAATTCACTTGAAATGATAGGTGGAAATCTCTGCAATACAAATGATGGATCAGTTTTGATCCAGGAAATAGCTGAAAGTAAGGATGCTACAATCTTTCAAGGACAAGAACTCATTTCCTCCGGAGAAGATCAATTTCTAGTAGGGTCCACACGGAATGGTATACGTCGAGGACTTTTAAAATTTGATATACAACAAGATGATTTTCCACCAGATGCTCAAGTGGAATGTACGGAAGTGAGGCTTCATGTACTATCGTCTGATAATGAATCCAACAAAATTCCGGAAATTACGCTTCATAGAGTCACGTCGGATTGGGAAACATCCGGAGAAAATCGAGTTATTGGTGTGAATGGAGGAACAGTTCGTGATGGTGATGTTACTTGGTTATATACCAATTATCCACAATCCATATGGAGAGAAAAAGGTGGAGATTTTGCGGAGGATATCATTGCTACCAAAACGGAATTTGGTGAAGTACATTCCTATGGTAACACTCTTCAAATGGCTCGAATTGTACAGGACTGGATTGACCTTTATGGAGGTACTTCCCCATTCAACGCTGGTAAGTTTAAGTTATGCTCGCATATCTTGATATTTCTGAGTCTATATGGTTTTTCTTCTGATTTCTTACATGTCTCATCGCATCCCTTCATCACTTGGTTTGACTAGGCTTCATGCTGGTCGGAGAAGAAAATGTGAAAGGTGATAAGTATGTTCGTTACAATGGTATTGAAAACGCACCTGACAAAATACCTAGATTGATTGTTACCTATACATCTCCTTCTCAAGGAATTGAGCATAGAGATTACACAGGATACATCTCAGAGATACCAGTCTCTCCTTCGTCCAATTCTCGTCATGGCGTTGTTGCGGATATCCTTATTTTTTTAGGAGGAATAGCATTTTGTGGCCTAATTTTCTTTTTTGTGACTCTACTGCGAAAGAAACAGAAAAAAAATCAACCTTCTCCTCCAATTGAAAATGCTTCGAATACAGATCTACAATTTAACAAAAATGAAACACCCATTGACATTGCCGAACCTGCGTAATTTCAGCTAATTTGCGAACTTTGATCAATGGACATTCTTATTACCAATTCGAAAAAAATGTAAATTATATAATGTAGTAAACTTTTCATATACACCAAGTCTAATCTGGTTTTTGTTTTACTTTCTATTTCTCGGTGAATCATCATCCTGGTGAGGCTGACAAATTTCATTCTTAGCAGATTGAAACTAACCAAATTGAATGAACTAGATGATGTGTACAATCAACCTTGTATAAACAGGGAATTTTCAAGACAAGAGTTCTCGACGAATGAATCCAAATTTTCAAGTATCTTTCTTCATGGAATAGATCATTTTAGAAAAAAGATGAAGTGAATATACTAGGACTATTGAATGTTACTCCATACTGTAGATTTCGCTCAAAAGACCGAAGAGTCTCTACGTAAGGTACTCATTAGATTACTTTCACTTTTTAGATTAAGCACAATAGATGTTGAAGATCTCATCGATGAGTGCTAATTATTCGGATTTGCTGTTTTGATCCATGTACCACAAAATTCTACAACGACTTGAAGAAACATTGTTTTCAAATAAAATGCTCATTGAATTATATAATATCATTCAGGTGACATGATGAAAAGAAGGTTAAGAGAACAAATATATCACAATCGCAGCAATCTATGCCTTCGTTTATGCTTTTTACGACGTAGGTAATTTGCAATAATTTTAGTCTTAAAGTGTCCTATAAGGCAACGAATCCAGACTATCTCTTCCCAACTGTAAATATTGAATATTTAAATATTAATAAATTAACGCTTGTAGCCTAAATTAGTCTTGCTTTTAACCTCCACTGGCTATTCAACCTCTACCTAATTAGAATCTAATGACGAGCAAAGAAATGATTTGGTACTGTATTCGAATTCGGCTTTGTTCGGTTGAAGCAAAAGCAGTCTACAATCTGCAATGAATTCCAATCTAGAACCTAACTTCGGCTCCAAGAAACAACAAGAAACTTAAATCTATCCGCCCAATTCATCAGAAAGGATGTCAACTAAAAACATGAATTTTGATACGGAAGATCCTGCCTTGCAGGAATACATCGGGCAACGCGTTCAACAAGAGCTTGAAAAATACGAACTAAAAAACAAATCTGAGTTTTTGGATCTTGTCAATCAGGTACGAAGTCTTCAGAAGTCAAAAGACTCAGTTTCTAAGAAATTCATTGAAAAACTTTTAGAAAATCTCAAGGATACAGAACCATACAATAATTCAATATATCGTGCTATCGATCAAATGTCTCAAAACCAGGACAGCAGTAACAGGGCAAGGACCAGTAGAATGCAGCAGCTTCTCGCAGGCTTGAAAAATATACCCGGTGAAGGAGAATTGGACCAGGATGTTTTCTCGATGATGATGATGTCAATGTCATGGAATTCATGGAAAGAATGGGTTTTAGTATGGGCGTATGGAATTTTCGGGTATTGTCTCCAAATGACTCTTGGTATTCTCGTGATTATGGACCAAATGGAAAGCGAATTTGGTGGAACAGCTGTGGGTATACCTATCAGAGGTACCCCCTCTCTTTTTGTTGCGAAAACCTTGGCAATTGTATTATCAGTTTTGACTCAAACTGATTTTCTTACGAGTTTGAGAAATATTTTCATTTTCTGGGAAACGGATAGCTGGGAAAAACTTAAGGATGACACCAGTGAATATGCAAACAACGATCATTATTGGTGGATTTATATATTCCTTCCCAATGTTTTGAAAGGAACACAAGGACTATGGATTCTTTCTGCCAGCTTCGTGTTAATCATGCAGAGTGAAAATACTGTAGATTTGCTGAAAGATTATTCAGCTTTGTTTGTAATATCAGAGGTTGATAATTTGTTATTTAATGTGGCGGATATGGGCTATGTAGGTTCTATCTTGTCAGGCAAAGCAGACAAAGTGAAAGACCTTAAATTCGAAGAAGAAAAAAAAGAAGAAAAATATTGGAAAAAGCTCACATCAGCTCTGTTCTTGCTATTGGCAATTTTCATTGGAGCTTGGATATATGTTGCCGTTGGGCAGGTAAACGGGAGATATGTGGAACAAAAATATCCTATTTGTCCATTTGATACAGATTTTGAGAATGAAGGAAAGACTTTTCTGAATATTATTGGAGACACCAAATGTCAATTTTCGAAGGAAGAAGGAACCAACGTTCTAGAATGTGGATGGGATGGCGGAGACTGCGAATTAATTAATGAGAGGTATCCTCAATGTTCTGTCATTGATTTTACAAAGTTGGGAGATAGAAAATGTGATGATAGCACGTATAATAATAGGTTGTGTGGTTTCGATAATGGAGATTGTGAGGAAAAGAATGAGAAAGCGCAAGCTGTTTATCCCAAATGCACTGTGGAAAATATTGGATGGATAAATGATACAATATGCAATGGTGTAGAATACGCATCTGATGATTGTGGCAATGATGGTGGAGATTGCGATAGCTGTATCGTAGAGAATATGGATTTGATTGGTGATGGAACATGTCATACTGGGGCCTACAATACAAGAGACTGTGGCTTTGATGGGGGCGACTGCTTAGAATTGAATAGGCAAACAGAAGAACAATATATAAATTGCAATGTGAGCAATATTGGATGGATTGGAGATAAAGTCTGCAATGGTGTAGATTATATGACAAGTGAATGTGGTGAGGATGAAGGAGACTGTGATGCTTGTATTGAAGAGTATCCTACCATGAAGATATCCAAACTTGGAGATGGAGGGTGTGATAGAGGAGACTATAATACAGAAGTATGTGGATGGGATGGTGGCGATTGCTTAGAACTCAATAAGCAGCAACAACAATCATATCCAAATTGCACTGTGGAAAATATTGGATGGATAAATGACACAATATGCAATGGTGGAGAATATGCATCTGATGATTGTGGCAATGATGGTGGAGATTGCGATAGCTGTATCGTAGATAATATGGATTTGATTGGTGATGGAAAATGTAATACTGGGACCTATAATACCAGAGACTGTGGCTTTGATGGGGGCGACTGCTTAGCATTAAATGCACAAAAAGAAGAACTATATGAAAATTGCGGTGTGAGCAATATTGGATGGATTGGAAATGGAATATGCGATGGTGGAGAATATGCATCTGATGATTGTGGCAATGATGGTGGAGATTGCGATAGCTGTATCGTAGATAATATGTATTTGATTGGTGATGGAATATGTCATACTGGGACCTATAATACCAGAGACTGTGGCTTTGATGGGGGCGACTGCTTAGCATTAAATGCGCAAAAAGAAGAACAATATGAAAATTGCAATGTGAACAATATTGGATGGATTGGAGATAAAGTCTGCAACGGTGTAGATTATATGACAAGTGAATGTGGTATGGATGAAGGAGATTGTGATGCATGTATTGAGCACTTGTTACGGGACGAATTTAATATGGATGATTATTATGCTACAAATACATCAAATCTTGGAGATGGAGTGTGTGACGGAGGAGAATATAATACAGAAGTATGTGGTTTTGACGCCGGAGATTGCGTACAAGACAATACAATTCTCGAAGAAGAATTCCCAGGATGTGTAGTACAAAATCCTAGGTGGATTGGAGATGGACGGTGTGACGGAGGAGAATATAACACAGAACAATGTGGCTTTGATGGGGGCGACTGCAGTGATTTCAACATAAACTATCCGGATTGTATTGTGGAGACACCATCACGGGTAGGAGATGGATTCTGTGATGGTGAATTATATCTCACAGAAGAATGTAATTTCGATGGTGGGGATTGTGATTATTGCAATTTTGCAGATACAACTTTAATTGGGAATGGTGTTTGTGATGGGAGAGAGTATAACACATTTCTGTGTGGCTATGATGGTGGGGACTGTTTTGAAGAAAATGAAGTAAAACAAAAAAGATATCCTCGTTGTGTTGTTGAAAATATAGGCTGGATTAATGACGGTATTTGTGATGGTTTCGAATATGCAACTGAGGAGTGCGGAAGGGATGGAGGGGATTGTAGAAATGGTTGTGGCAAGTGGAATGAGGATTTATTTGGAGATGGGTTCTGCGATGAAGAAAATAATATTGATGGTTGTCTATTTGACGGGAATGATTGTGTTCCTTCCATGAAGCTGATAGGAGATAAATATGATGGTGGATGGAAATGGGCTGGAGGTGTGGTTGGAGACGATGGGAGTGTTTATGGAATTCCATATTCTGCGAATCGAATGTTGAAAATAGACCCTTCTGCAAATGCAATCAACCCAACAACTCTCGTGGGAGATGATTTAGGTGAGGGAGGGGCTAAATGGTGGGATGGAGTCGTAGGAAATGATGGCATTATATATGGTGTGCCATTCAATGCAAAGTCCATTCTGAGTTTCAATCCGACGACAGAGGAAACAAAACCCATCGCAGAAAATCATCCACTATTGGAATCTACATTCAAATTTGCTGGGGGAGTGTTGTCCAATAATGGAATGATATATTTCATCCCACTCGCTTACAACAAAGTGATAAAATTTGATCCCTTCAATTCGAAAAATCCTCTGACGGAAATTGGAGATGATCTTGGAGATGATGGGTGGAAGATGGTTGGTGGGGTTCTCGGAAGTGATGGCAACATCTACGGCATACCCTATAGTGGAAATAGAGTGCTCAAAATCGATGTCACAGATGACTCCACATCATTTATAGGGGATACATATCCAGATGCTGTTAAGTGGTGGAATGGAATACTGGCAAAAGATGGCAACATCTATGCCTGCCCATTTAGTACGAATCAAATACTGCAGATTAATGTTCAAAACCAAACTACAAAATTGGTAGGGCCTGATTTAGGTCATAATGGGTGGAAGTGGAATGGCTTTGTGGAGGGAAAAGATGGCTTCTTGTATGGAATTCCCTCTAGTTCCAATGAGCTCCTCCGCTTTGATCCGATCAATCACACAGCCACGTTGATTACACTACCTGAAGAAATGCGTGGATCTAGGAAATGGCGGGGAGGAGTTCGGGCGGCCAATGGATTCATTTATGCAATTCCTGCCGATGCAGATCAAGTGCTATCTATTGCACCTTTGAAAGTTAGACCTTAATATATAAAGAATTTTTTGGCACAGTAAATGCTCAGCTTGAAAATCTTATTGTTGATGGAATGTGTTGAAATTGCAATTGTTACGGTCGTTCCTGGGATTTTTCGTCGCCTAACATTTTTTAGCATCCAATCTCTCTTTCTGTGTATGAGGCCTCAAAAGACGCAACAACATCTGTGCAATTACAGAGGTCCACGTGGAAACTAAATCAACACTTTTCATCCATCTCTGCTGTTTCATTTCGCAAATTTTGCTGCTGCAGATAAATGCTATACTGGTGAAACAACGAACTAACAACATGAACGAATGTCAGATATTGTCGCTTGAATCCAGCAATACTCTCATGATAATATAAGAGACATGCAAATACAAAAACATCAAATGCATATGAGCACCAATGTGCTCATACTTGAGTTTAGGCGATACACATCAATGACGAAAACATGAGTGTAAAAATGACATTATTCTATAACGAAGAGGCTTGTCCAATTCCATTTCTGGTATAATAAAATCAACCTCCAAAGTCCCTTTTTGCTTTTCATCTTTGTTTCATACAATGTTTCATTGGATAAAAGCTATTCAACGTGCAGAATGAAAGTGATTGATTGGTGAGAGATTTGATCTTCAATGTAGAATCAAGAATGAAAACGAGAAATAAATGCATTTTATTTCATGGAAAACTTTGAATACTTTGAAAGCAATCCTT
>Ga0209092_10005079_pt1 | contig 10730 bp, 8 predicted proteins | sample FraStrMetagenome_FD_187446 | JGI IMG/M metagenome (GOLD analysis project Ga0209092, IMG submission 187446) | Marine eukaryotic phytoplankton communities from Arctic Ocean - Fram Strait ARC3M Metagenome (SPAdes) (version 2) | ecosystem: Environmental > Aquatic > Marine > Oceanic | place: Fram... | reverse complement strand
AGCTGGATCATAAACTGTACATTGCAGATGTTAAGCAGATGAAAACAGTAGTGGAAGCAGAACTAAGGGGTTGAATAGAAAATTATATGGGGTTGTATACTCATGAAACTATTCCAACCGAAGAAATCTGTCCGCAAATTCTTTGATTACTAATATAAATAAATGCGACTAGAAATATATGAATTAGGTTATAAGCTCATCTGCATAATTTAACATAAAACAGAACACGAAAACTTACTTAATTTTACTCTTAAAATATCTTCGTAATTTATGATTGAAGTAAACATCATGGATCAGTTTTGAAGTGAATTTCCAACAGGGTTCATAGTCAAAATTACATGCAAATTCCGTTGAACTCAAGAAAGAAATTCAAAAGGATGCCTGGCACATCATCATATCCTTCTCCTACAGCACATTATCGGATCTCATCTATAATATTTGACATTTCAACTTTTTGAATCTTCTCCCGAGGTAAGGAAATTACTCACCAAATCTTCCAAAAATATTTCATATTTAGTTTGAGTATCGCTAAAGATGAAAACTGTACGCTTGTTGGCAATACCACAACGATGAAACATTTTTTTCAAGTCTTTACGAAATTCGAGAGTTCGATATTGATTTGTTACTTCAATGGTAACACATTTTATACAAGTAACATAACTCGCTAATTTCGCAAGAGAATTTCTCCCGTTGCCTCCCACTCGTATTAAAAGAATGTTTCCTCTCTCGAACTGAAATACACGATGTAGCCACTAGTAATTTCATAAATAAATATCTTTATGCAGAACCGTAATTTTTTTTATTATGGGTTATGTGCTCTACGATATTACGGTTTCATGGTTTTAAAAACATACAGGTAATCGAACAGGCCTTAACCTTTTTAGTTTAAGAATGGCGTTAGACTTAATAAATTCATGAAGCTATTTTTAAACTGATCAAGCTGATCAAATTATCTAAAAAACTTATTGATCTAGCTAATTTAATTAGATTTCGAATTTGGTTACGTAAGACTGTCTTTTTGAATAAGATCTTCACAACTTGCGAACCACATGTTATTTTATGTTATATTATGTTCTGAGATATTTTTTTAACGAGGGTTCCTACCCTGCACTGTGCAACCTTTCCCGGCTTTCCTCACTGCTTAGCAAGATCAGATGTAAATCGGAACCGATTTAAGCCTAACGCCGATGCCTTGTAAATGAGTGTCGTCAGTAGAAGAATAAGGAAGTGTAATAAATAGGTATATAGGGATACGAGTACGTATTATAAAATATGATATTTGTATAGGTATGCTAAATGAATGATTTATGATGTTTACTATTTGCCTAAGCCTAATCTGTCTTATGATTCTTCTCTCGCCCGGGCGGTGAGGGTGGGATTTTTTGTTTCTGTAGTTTATCATTATAATGCATCGTGTTGATGATTATTCGATAAACTTTCTTTCGATGTAAAATTCGAAAGATAAAGAAAAAGTGAGAGAAGGTATATTTGTATTTGAGTTGTATTAGGTAGACTAAATTGAAACTTGTAAATCATTACGGGCGTAAGCTTGGTTGGTTGATATCAGTTCGTAATATTGTGGGAAAACGTCATCATGTTTCAGTCCCTGTCTACGGTCTAAAATCGGAACCGATTTAAGCCTAACGCCGATGCCTTGTAAATGAGTGTCGTCAGTAGAAGAATAAGGAAGTGTAATAAATAGGTATATAGGGATACGAGTACGTATTATAAAATATGATATTTGTATAGGTATGCTAAATGAATGATTTATGATGTTTACTATTTGCCTAAGCCTAATCTGTCTTATGATTCTTCTCTCGCCCATTGTGGAGCGATATGAGATGCTAGGTAAGTACTAGCGTGAAGAATCGACAGTTGGCTTGTTTTTTGGCAGTGATAGGAAAAACACGTCAAAATAAAAGACGACGGAAAAAACGAAAGCCCATTACAAGGCATAGCGCGGAAGAAAGAAAGGAAAAAACTCCCGTTGCTAGTAGTGTGACTTTCGCGGAATTAGGTTTATATCCTCAGAAGGAAAAGAAAAGATGAACGACAAAGGTCCTGGAGGAATAGAAGGAGACCTGAAGGAGCTGTATGCTATATTGGATAGAACCCAAGACGTGTTGCACACAGCGAACAATAACATCGCTGTTTTAAAAGGAAAAATAGGATTGATGCGGATGAAATTGAATTGTGATGGCGGGGGACCTCGAAGAGGAAATCACGAAAAAACATTTCTGGAAGAATTGTTGAATGTGTCTGAAATTAATGGGGTCGATGTAATGGAACGAAATGGGGAAAATGGGCCGACGATTGTATCGGCGTACGGATATGATGTGGGGGATATCGTTTCCGTAAAAGGTGTAGTCGTACACGAGGACGGTGTGATGTGCACCACCCATCCAATCGGGGAAGTTGTAGGGTTTACTCCTGGAAAAGTGTTGGTAGAAGTAGAATTAAATAATGGGGAATCGGAGATTATTATCATGGAAGCAGAAAAAATCGAGAAAGTATCATCCGCGTAATATATGAACGGTACTTTGTGGGAAGTGGGAACGACAAACGAGTAGACGAAAATGTAAAAAGTAAGAACCAGTTATTCCAAAAGAAATTTACTTGTTTAAATGTTGATGTGTGCCTTGTATGAACATGTCATCTGTATTGCCTGAATCAAAAACAAGATTGTGAAGAGCTGCGATACGAGGGGTATTTCGCAGGTAGTTCATAAAAGAGAGGGATCGCCAACGAAGGCGAAATTGTATGAATAAAGGATCTTGCTGGAGAGAGTGGAGAAGAACGCATGCTCCCACCCTTATAGAATGGGAACTGAAAAGTGAAAGTGTTTTTTCAGATTTAATCTGATATACTATTGAGGCTGCTTTGCGGAGAGAACGTTCCACTAATGTATGATGGATACAAACAACGTGCCCTTTGTCCGAAAATACTGCTATCGGATGATTTGGTTGTACGTTTAGGCGCTGAGCTCGTTGCAAAATACGCTGAGCTGCCATAATCACGGAAAATTTCTCGTTTGACAAATTATGGGTGTATGAAATGGTTTGGCCATTTGTCCATTTTTTTGATATCTCCATTTTATGTGGAGCTGGCCGTGAGAAGTAGTGGATTGTGTAGCGAAATGTTGTTGTGATGGGGGGAACGGAGAAAAAGAAAAATCAGACGCAATAAATGCTCTGGAGGATCCGTCCTTGCTCACCCTTTGGTAAGTACCTGTCGATGTGTACAAGAACGAATCCTGCATCCACTCTGTTTTGCGAAAACCGGCAAAAATGCCGATAAGTAACCAATCAAATATCGCAGCTTCATAACTATCGGGGTTTGCCAATAAAGCGGTTTTCTGGAACTGGTGGAGCATATCAACAGTAAAAGGCTCGCGTCGATTCGGAACTTCTTCCCATTTTTTGTATTCGTCAAGTATATCTTTTACCAATGGAGGGAAAGAAGGGAGACGCGAGTACGATATGGTTTGTAGGCGCATGGGACAAGACGCTGCTTTAAGATAGAGTTTAATTGTGGAAGTGCGAATGGCACGAAACCAAAAGGTATGTCCCAAGGTAAGGTCTAATGTAAAACATGCATATATATAATCCACATCAAAAGAGGACATATTCGACATTTGCAAAAGAGACAGGTCATGTTTAGCTAGGAATTTCAGCCAGACTTTGTGTCTGGACTGAAATGACCCAAAATAAGAATTGGATCCAATGGACGCACTGGTTGCAAAGACAGAGCGTCCCAGATCCTGGAGAGAAGCTCCGGACTTGGATGAAATTGATCCAAACCTGTGAGAGTGGGGTAAGTCTGTTGAAGTTGAAAAAATGTGAGAGTGTGAGTTTTTGTGTGCATCCGGGAGATAGCATCTGCGACGGTATTGTCGACTCCTTTGATAAATGATGAAGAGAGGCCTAGATGGGGATGCTGAATCATGATTGAAGTAAGTATGTACGCGAGAGCTTTGCCCTCCTTAGTAGACGTAGCAGCTTTTCTGGTCCAAGAGATGGCTGTGGTGTTGTCTGACATAATGGACAAAAGTGGATTTGGGATAGCAGGCGAAGTGCTTTGAGAAATTCGAGTTGCAGCCGCTGCGAAGGATAATATTATAGCAACATATTCCAATAAATTAATAGAAAGTGTTGCACCTTGAATGCCGTGATAATACTTAATAAAATATTTGATTGTGCGCTTTTTTACGAATGAGGGCCATTCCAAGAACCACCAAAAGGAAAGGTCAGTGGAAAAACCCCCGGCACCATCCAGACAAGCGTCTCCTTTCGCGGTAAAATCTGCCTGCCTAGGAATGATATGTGCGATGGGAGTGACGAATGGAAAAGAATCAATGTTCGTAAAAATGTGGAGCAACAATTTAAGTTCTTTCCGCAAGGCATTGTTGATATGGAAACGCCGCTTAGTGTTCCATATCTTCTGCATCAATTTACTAATAGCGAAATCTTTTTTTCGAATTGTATGAAATTCTTTTGATAGTAACTTTGCATCTGATATAAGAGAAATATTGTTTTTGCAAGAGTGCACAAATTTTGTATTGCAGCGCAGTGCCATTAAGATGCTGTGCTTCAGCGACACCGTGAGAAAACGGATCCACGTCGATATGGAAGCGATAAACTCTAAGAGGCCTGCAAGTTTCGCTGCCTCTTTTAAAGTGTAAGATTTTCTTTGTCCGGACCATATTTTTAAAATAGCAGCAAGGGCGTGAAGTCGATCCGGGGAGAAACCTACTGTCATTCTTCTTGTGTCTATAAGATAGCCAAGTTGTAATTTCTTGGAGCTGCACGCTTGTTCGTAATATTTGTCTTCCGACAATACGGAACGCCTAAATTGTGGTTCTGGAAAGCCGAGAAGTTGAAACAAGCCCTCGATACTTGCTGCTTGGGCAAGTTTTATTCTAGGAAAGACATCCGCCATGTGGTTGTCGTCCACGAAGGTATTATGAGGGGTGTTAACAGGGGAACCAGCTTGGTCGAAAACTCCAGTGTGCTCAGAATCCGATGTAGCTTGAACAAACGTGGTGAGTGGTGGGGGTTGTGGTGTATATTTAATATGTTTCAAGATTTCGGAATGTTTGGCAATTAGAGAATGATATTTTTCGGTACTAAAAAAGCATGAGAGGTACTCCCTGGCAATGGCGAGTCCTTCGAAATTCTGTGCACTTGTATTCCCACCAAATATTTGGCCAGTGGGAATACATAAAATGTCATGAACAATAGCAGAAAAAGCAGAAGCGATGTACGGGTTGTATTTTATCAAACGGAATGCACCCGCAACATCATCATCCCAAAGGTAGATTTCCGTCTTGGGATACGATATCCGTAAATTCCATATTCGAGTTAAGTGCCGAAGAAACGCAGAACCGTACCAGATAGGGGGTTCGTCAGATGCGGACGTCCATTGATTTGGACACAAAGAGTCAGGGAAAATTTTAAAGGACGCATCGAAAATGATGCGGTCCTTTTTGCCTTCTTTGATGATAATACCTTCCGGCGAGAGATGTAAGTTGGGTATGAAACGAGCCAACCATGCTGGTAAAGGGAGGATAAAATTGTTTCTCTCCTCCTTATTCAGGGCCTTTTTGACAAGGTCTGGACGTGAAGATATTGACTCGTGATTTTTATATCGTTTATAGTCCCAAAAGTTTTTCGAAGATGAAGTACCGTGAAATTGCGATGGGGCACCCATAAGTAAAGCACGAAGGACGTATTGGATAATGTGCGGGGGTGCTATATTTTCTAACTTCTTAATAATAGCATATGGGTGAAGATGTGAATTTGTGTAGTTTTTTCCCAAAAAGTGAATTAGTGAAGGTACGTGAAGATCGTAGTGTAGTATAGCTGCCAGAAAGAGTTGACGTCGTTGAAGAGGTATTTCGTTTTGATGTGCATAGTTCATGTTAATCTTGGAAAGGGTTCTAAAATCCACGTAGCGGAAACGGTGTATCGACTGGTATAAATGTATGTATAGTGGATGGGTGTCTCTTAAAGCACGTAGATCGGGATCAGAAAGTAGACGAGATTTAAATAAAAATAAAATAATGTGGTCGAAGGTGGCTTCACTCGTGAACGTGTGGTTGCGTGATGGTCTCCCGAATTTGGTAAGTGCTAATAAATTACGAGATGGATACTCACCGTAAAACAAGTCTAGTTTTTGGTTTACTCGTAAAAGTCTTGTTTCGTGAAATTGTATCGGTTTGTGATGTGAAAGTGATGACGGTGGGATCTGCATTTTGGAATTTAATAAAGGAGATGGTGTGGTAGAAGGCAAAGAAGAAGAAGAAACTGGTGTGCGTGTTTTCGGTGGAAATGATGACAAGAGGTTCGTCGGGTTGATAGGAGATATAGGTGAAAATGGTGGTAATTGCGTATTTACGATGTCAGGTTTGAAAACTATATTTGGTTTTGGAACCGTCATTCTCGTAGGTAATTTAATGCAAGAAAGATGATTTGAAGAAGTAGAATCGGTAGAACTTAATACGAAATTTTTTTGTGATATAATTTTTGTATTAGTAATACTAGTTACGGAGGATGTTGATGCTAACGTAGTAACTAAGGTGTCCGAAAAGGTGAAAGCAGTGGTAAAGGCTCAATTTGGAGGTGCAATAGAAACCTTCTTTTTTGGGGAAGGCGAAAGACCAGTAGATCCAGGTGGGTCTGGTCGAGGGGAAAAAGGGCGTTTAAATGCTGGGGGGCGAGGCCGAGGACGCGGAGAAAGTTCCGGATCGCCTGGTGTATTATTTTGAATATTTGATTTTGCGGGCGTAGAAAAGGAGGGTATGCGCACTCCTGGAGCGAACGACACCTGCGGGTGATGATCAGACACAAATTTGCAAATGATCTTTTGATCGTCAAGAGAAAAATCTCGCGGGAAGAACTTGTGTTCATAGGGACACGAGTAACCATGAGGACACGATGAACCAACCAAAGCAAATCGTGCACATAGTTGCTTCCCAGATAAGTTTTTTGGCCAAATAAGGCGTTGCTTTGTAAGCAACCAACCTTTATCAATTGGAGATCCCCGATATGATGGGTTTTGAGTATTTGAGTTCGCCTGGGTTGCATGATGGGAGCGATGCGGGTGAACAAGAGGTAATGAAGTTCGATGAGTCGAATTTGTAGGTAGCGGACGTGGCACATAAGAAAGTGGGGGTGTGCCGTAAACTCCGGCTCCCACTCCCGAAATAATTGAATGGAGATCTGATATCAGATTTGCGAATGCTTTTATAGGTAGAGCAAATGCATCAACAGACAAAGGTCTATCGTGTTGAATCGTGTGGAGGACTTTTAAACTAGTTGCCACTTTGGTGATCATAGCAAATACCATTTGTATCTGTGTCACCATAGCGTGTGCAATCCATTTGTGTGTGGATTCGTATTTTTTGTAGAATTTTGTGAACTCCGGAGAAGAAAAAATATGGGCTAATTGGAGGATCCATTCGACGAATAGAGGTTTGGGTTGATTTGATGAAGAATAATCAACGATAAAAGAAAGCCGGGATTCCAAATTCGCTAAACCTACTAGGACGTCATGTGGTGAATTTTGCATACCACCCTGAAATGTTTTTATACTCAATTTTTGTTTCTTCTCGTTGCTTTCTCCCACCACAGCTTGCATGTGTTCTACATAGCTTGTCTCTAGGTACTCCTTAAGTTCAGGAGAAGATTTTTCCGGGGGTGGTGCCAAGAATGTTAAAAAAGAGATAGACGTTTTGAGAATTTCTTTCTGCTCATCTAATGGTGATGTATGAAACATCGCATGGAGGAACAGAGATGTGGTGGCGTGATTCCAGTGCAATCCAGTTACCAATCGTTGGAGGTAGTCCCTAGTATGCTCCGCACGTTCGAGGTCATGTTCCTTCATGGCTGTGGTAGCATATCTGGAGTTTTCTTGGGACGAAGCCTGGGAGTAGGACAAAAGAAATGATTTTCGGAGTGTGGGGAAAGTGACCGTAGATTCGTTAACGGAAGAGAGAGCAACTCGATAAGTGTTGAGTGCTCGCTTGTATTTTTTATGTACGGATACACCGTCAATGAGAAAAGTATCCGATTTTGTTGAAGATGATTGAGCTGGGGATACATCATTTGTTCTTTCGGTGACAGGTAGATTGTTGGTTTTGGATTGTCTACCTGTAGGAGAGATAGGGGGTGAAAGATCTGGATGTTCTAGGTAAAAACGGTCTCGATTATCTTGTTTGGTGCGATCGATACGTGATTGTACTTGAGATCGCAAGGACGTAGGATCGTCTCCTCCATCAAAAAGGGGCTGAAGTGAAATTTGGTAATCAGTAGAAAATGGGATAGAGGTGGCAAAGTCCGGGAGATAAGAGGCGTCAATTGCATAAATAGTCGCCTTGTCACAAGTTGAGATAGTTTTTCGTGCCAGAGCAACTTGGATATCGATCCATTCGCCTGCGTCTGAATGATAATTGTGTAGCGATGAGATAACGGTGTCATCGTAAATCGAGCCTTCGATAATGGGGTGACCCCGTAGTTTGGGTAGACAAAGTGGGAGTCTAATAAGATAAGAAGGGGTATCTTGATCTAGGGGAACGAAAGGACGTTGAGGATTATCATCTGTCTGAAAGAAAACCTCAGAGAGTGCTTTTCCGGCGGATAAGCTAGATGAAACTGGTAATGTCTTTTGTACATGAACCAATGTTTCGGAAAGAACTTGGGATAATGAAATGGCCACGGGAAAGGAATTGTGGCACAAAGAGCCAAGGGCTCCTGCGACTACGGGAATTTTCTCTTCAGGGTCGTCATAAGCTAAATTGGCTAAGTACATAGTAGATACTTTGTGGTTGCACACGAAGATAATGCCTTCAACTTTGTTTGAGTGGAGAAGCTGCATTTTTTTGGTGTCGAGGTCGCCAGAAAAGAATTTATGCATCGGATGGGATGCAAGGTGAGTAAAAACTGGTGATGGGGCATGGGAGATGAAAGTTCCATCGAGATCAGTTGCGGAAGGAAGGGCTGGTACAGTAAGCATAATAGAGTAATAGATAATCGAGAAGCGAGAAAAAGAGACTGCCAAAATAATGATTTTGAAAGTTGTGGCGGTAAAGGAAAGGAAATGTTGTGAAACAAATTTGCGGGTAAAAAATTCTGCTTTGGTATGTAACAAATAGATAGAATACCTGAACTTGGGTCCGCATAAAGAGGGGTAGTCAGGTATGAACGTATGAAAAGGAAAAATTAGTTGGAGTAGAACAAAGACACTAATTAAAACGCTAAAACAGATGGTGATAGGTTTGGTGTGAAACGAAAAAGAAGGGTTAATGGAAATTGTCAGCTGGAGAAAATAATGGGCATATGGTAGAGAAATAAGGATGAGACAGATGGTATAAATCGTTGTGGGAATGTAGGAGAAAAAAGGGGTTGTGGTGGGTTTTGATGATACCGGAAAAAAATATGTGGTGTGGAAGGTCTAGTAAAAAGGGGGAAAACAGGTGTCGTTACAAGAAGGTAAATATGACCAGTATTTCGTGCACAGAGTTGTGAAATAATGCTTATGGGAACAGTATGAAATATAGGGAAAGGTGGAAATGAAGTGAAAACGTGTATCGTGTAATTTTGCGAAAAAATTCGAAGTGGGTTGATGTCGGAGAAGAAGTTTGGAAACGGTAGAGAAAGAAAATGTCGAGATGGTGGAAAATGTTGGTAAAAAATTGGTGTACCAGAGAAAGGTATAATGATTACTGTAGCGACAACTCGATCGTGAGGGTTCGTTCTTGTGTTATGCAACAAAAAAACCTATCTCACCATGGATCGTAATTGCGTTTATTGGATATCGTATATACGGTTCAAAGGTTAGAGGTAAAAGGGAAGTTTTGACGGGCAGATCGGAACGGAAAGTAAATTTGGAAAGGTTGCGATAGATATAGTGGGTGATTGTTGGATTGTCTTAGTAACATTTTCATGGATGACAATTTGTTGGACAAAGGTTTCCTCTTGTGAAAAGAGGGGGGTATAAAAGTATAATAAAGATAATAGTGCTTGTAATAACAAGTATTGAAAAGTATATCGTTAAAGGATAAATGTAAAATGTAAAAGTGTAAAAGAAACAAAATGACAATTTTTTGTTTCTGTAGTTTATCATTATAATGCATCGTGTTGATGATTATTCGATAAACTTTCTTTCGATGTAAAATTCGAAAGATAAAGAAAAAGTGAGAGAAGGTATATTTGTATTTGAGTTGTATTAGGTAGACTAAATTGAAACTTGTAAATCATTACGGGCGTAAGCTTGGTTGGTTGATATCAGTTCGTAATATTGTGGGAAAACGTCATCATGTTTCAGTCCCTGTCTACGGTCTAAAAGAATGGATTGTTTTGAAAGTGTTAAATCTTTACTAAAAAAATCTAATACAGCTTCTTTCTCATTTAACTCCGTAGTCACATGTTTGGATAGCCCTTAGGGCGGATATTTTTATAGCAGAACAATATATTAAGAAAGCGTACTTAAAGTTCTGAGAAGACGGAAAGAAATTGTTAGGAAGTTCTTTTTCAAATACTCTGCTATTTAGGTATGGAATTAAAATAATCAAGCAAAATGTGTTGGGAACTTTTGTGAATAAATAGGCCTACTTAGTTTGGAAAAATATTCACAAGGACGAGAAGTTAGAATTTAATCTACTGAGTAAAGAGACATTGCTAGAAAATGGAATTTCATAGGCCATGTGGTGCCAAAGCCGATGTTCTAGGTAA
>Ga0209092_10005078_pt1 | contig 10731 bp, 3 predicted proteins | sample FraStrMetagenome_FD_187446 | JGI IMG/M metagenome (GOLD analysis project Ga0209092, IMG submission 187446) | Marine eukaryotic phytoplankton communities from Arctic Ocean - Fram Strait ARC3M Metagenome (SPAdes) (version 2) | ecosystem: Environmental > Aquatic > Marine > Oceanic | place: Fram... | reverse complement strand
AATTGTTGTTCTAGAAGTCCTGGCTGTGGTGTTTCTTTCTTGTTTATGATGTGTGACAAGGTAGATGACGCCATATGCAGAAATGACTGCGAAACAATTAATTAAATAGATATAGCAATGTTCACTTTTTACGATCACTAAGAAGTATGGGGGATGTTGTACGTACGTACATATCTTCTTCATTGTTACACGTAAAATAAGCTCACAGTTACTACATACATCTATACTAAAAAAAAAATACGTAACTTGGTGAACAGCCCTCCCCCATGGGATTTTGCCGTCTTTTCTAATTTTTGAATCTTCTCCGTTGAATCAAATCAAACTGAGTACACCGTTGAGATCAGCAGACTTAGGAGCTTCATCGAGCCGTTTGACCTATCTTTCGAGCTCTTAATCATCTTGTTAGAGAGTTTTCCGTCCAATTTAGGTTTCGGGACATTCACATTTACGCGATTTGAGTTTTCGGATCGCTATATCAGTCTAATCCGGCATATCTGACACCTATTCGCATCAGTGTAACATAAGCTATCGCCTAAGCTTTTCGGTTGCTCCGCGGGACTTCCAGATCACTTAGGATCGAGGAAGACATTTTGCAAGACCGCCATCGCCGGTGCCCATGGTTTTCTTCAAGACTCGGGATCCATCCTTTCATTCTTAGAATTTTTGCAAATTCAAATTTCAAAATCGCCTAAGTAATCCAGGTATCACATTCAACCTTCTTTAATTGGATTTGGATCAACGTGGGAAATCCAATCTTTTTTGGGATTTATCTACGTACGAATTTTTCAAGTCTAATTCGACAACAGCTTTCGTTTCGTCCGCACGTTCGCAATTTCTAACTAAACAATTTGATCAATTTTGGTTTTACGGAGATCGTGAGAATTCAAGAATTCAAATTCATGTGGTTACGAAAAGAAATCCAACAAATTTGCATTAAGGATTTCGAGTTACGTCAGCAATTGGATATTCTTCAAGACAACGCGTATATTCAGTTCAATTTAAGAAACTTAGTCTTATTAAGCCTCCCTTCGGGTAGTGCTGTAGAAGGGAAGTGGAGTTACGTGGCTCCTCGCTGCAATTCGTACTGGTATAATATTGTTGGATATATCAGATACTGTTTTCCTAAGATTTATGATATTTTAGATCAGAAAGAGTTTTTGCGGTTCACACCAATTGTTCTTCGAAAAGAAAATTTATCCATAATTCTACAAGAGAGAATTTTTTCTATCAAGTCTTTTATAGAAATTGGCAGATCAATTACCTACTTCGGATCATTACGGGAACCCCAATCAAGGTCGGTAATCAATCAAGAATTATTTAAACTTCTTTCGGAAAGGTGTAAATATTCGGACCCACCTGGCTCCAAATTAATACACCTCGGAAATCGAATACAATTTATTCGCTACTGGTTGGAAAAACTTATTCTCAAGAACCAATCGAATTACACGATCTCCTGTTGGGAACCTGTTCCGATATTCCCCAAAACAGAACATAGAAACTCTGCTATAACTTCGCCAATAACTGAAGCCTCTTTTTCAAGTGGCGAGGCTATTCCTGTGGTCAGTGACTCGAAGCCTAACTACCATTTTTCGAAGATTCAACTAAAAACGGTACGGCTCTCGGACATATTTCAAGGGAACGACTCAGATAGCACTTCCTCCTCCGATTCAGTGTGGGAACCCCCATTCAAAAAGCAAGATAGAAAGAGCTGGCCAGTTTATCCACGCCTCTAGCCCATCTCTGGACCTTCGACTTCTTGCTCATATTCGGAATCATCTCGACCATGTCGTCTATATCAAGATCCTTCGGAAGATATGTCAAAGACATAGATACCACCAGTTATTCGGATCTCTTTAGTCCAGACTCTGATAATGTTGATTTTGAAAGCGACGATACTAAACAATTTCTGGATCCTTTGGATATGCAAGGTCATCAAGGTGTTCGCATATTGAATATTAAGGACACATTGAAAGAATTGGACCTCCTACATGATATGAAAGGGGACACAATATATAATAAGGATGAAAATTCGGATATGTCCATAAGTTCAGGAGGGTCCATGATGTTTATGGAATCAGAATCCGAGAATTTCGAAGTTCAGGCAGGTAACAACCTGAAAGAAATCCTCGGAAAAGTGGATACGAAGCAGGAATCACGAGGGGATAAAGTATACTTTGAAGATGGTGGTTCAGATATGTCAATCAGTTCTGGAGGCTCTATGCTTTTTTGCACCGTAGAAGACACTATAGAAGACGATCTAGACGTATCAGTGTCATCGGTTGAATCGATCCAGTCCTTAACACAGGAGCAATGCGAAGGAATTTTGTTTGATGATAGCAAGGAAAAAGTCGACATACAGAATAGAAGGCTTGGAGCTTTGTCTACTGACATAGAATCAGGACACACCTCTGAAGAGACTCAGGAGGATATAATAGGTTCCTTCAACATACAGAACAAATATGACCATAATATAGCGTCGCAATTGTTTTTAGAAGGAAACTTCACCTTCCTATCTTTGCAAGAACCCCTGGCCAGTCATACGAAAGTGAATGAAGCTTGGAAATCTTGCCGAAGGTTAGAGTTAGACTCGGCTCGGATAACCTGTCACGAAACGCATCATCAAATCATTATGTATGATGCCTGGAAGTGGGGTGGAAAGGTATTATCAAATTTTGGAGCGAAAATGAATGGCAGAATAGCCCACATCGCTTTTCAATTTGAAAATCAACAAAAGCTAGGCATTATTTCTGTATATGCAGTTGCAAGAGGGGGTGCTTCGCCGGAAAACTTGCGCGATCGAGAAAAATTGCGACGGGAGACAGTAACTCTGATCAAAAAGCAATATAAGGCTTGGATGAATGCCTTTCCCGGAATTCAAATCATGATTATGGGGGATCTACAAGAAACTATCTCCAAAACAGATCAAGATAACCTCGGTCAATCTAGGTTTGTCAATAATAAGGATAATGGAATTTTTCAGGCTTTCAAGGGCACCCATGTATCATTGGCTAGAGATAGAAATTCAGACAAACCTTATTTAACTCGATTCGGCAGGGAAGGGGCTAGGGGGATAGATCACATTCTATTTCCAGAGGATGGTGCAAACTCATTCATAAAAGATGCGCTGGTACATGATTTTCTTGGGATGTCGAGCTTTCCCTCTGACCACAGGCTCATCTCCTGCACGTATCTCCGCAATGGCACGAATAATGCGGAAATTGCATCTTTAAGAGAGAAATATGAATTCAATAAAATTTCAATCGGGTCCCGGAGTTAGTGTTCGATGATTCTCAGTTTCAGGGTTCTGCGAAAATGAAGGAGCAAAGGAAATTATACAATAGAGTTCAAGAGTTAACAGGACAAGATGGATCCTCTACTTTATATCATCTACCCCACATTGAAGGACGAATTAAAAAACTCTTCAATTCTCTCTGGCAGGATGGAATTGATCAAAATGCTTGTGGGAAAGATAATGTATTGGTGAAAATATGCGAAAAACAAGCAGCGGAACTATCACATATAGTGAATCTATACGATTACGCAATTAAAGATTCTATGACGTTTTTACATTTGGTTAAATTAAATGATTGTCTGGGACAAAAAGCGTTAACGAGAAACAATATCCGGTTGAAGCAGGAGTTCAAACTATTCGGAAATCTACCAATATCGACAAAATTGCGATACATAAGGTGCAGCATCCAGAGGAAAATCAGATCTTTACAAAGCTACATTAATTTCTTGGATGAGAACGCTACTCGTGAAAGTAATGATTGCATTGAAAGGGTGAATTTTGCAAAAGCCTTCAGTAAATGGAAAATTACCTGTAATTCGAAGAAGCTGCAAACAAGAACCTCCGATGTATACACCAAATATATGCTAGAATGGGAGGAGCGGAAAAACCACATGAATGCAGTATCATATGGCCGAAACACTTCCGTTTCTAATACTCCCACATCTCAGACGCAAAAAGATGTAAACTTTCTGTATCATCTACCCAATAAAACCATTCGCCTCATCAATCTCTGGCTACATGAATCTAAATGCGGTCAGGGCTTCAATTTAAATTCGACGAACAATGACCGTTTTTCCTTTTTATCCAAAGATTCGTGGGAATGGAATACTTTCTTAGGCAAAGCCGATGCAACAATACATAAGGGCTATGTTGATGAGAAATCATCGATATCGTTACGTGAAAATCTCAATTTGGCTAGGGAAGATCTGAAAAAATTTGAAGGAAAAATTAGCAATGCACAGCGTCAGTATAAGGCAGACACTATACATTTTCTCCTTCAGATTAATAAAATTGAGGACTTCACACGCAAAATTAATCCAAAGAAACGAGATGCACCCGCCACCCATACTGAAATATGGGATGAGAATCTCCAAAAATTCAGATTATGCCGAAATGAAAGCGAAGAACTCATTGCAACTGGAGCTTTTCATGGGCATTGGATGAGCAATTCGGCTGCGTTGGAGACCTGTGCCTTTGCAAAAATTAAACGAGAAGGATTGTTGGGCGCACGGGGGGTGGAGCTGAGTCCGGATAGAGTGGTGGGTCTTGCGGATGTCAAAAAGTTGGTAAAGAATGGGGAGAAACTTCCAGGGTATCTGAAGCAGGCGTTTGTAAAAGCACATGGGAAGCATACCTCAGATCTATTTCGTGCACCAGAGAAAGCTCACCCTGAATTGCATTATCCTTTCTTCATGACTACAAATGATGGAGATATAAAAAATGAGGAGACAATGAAAAGCAATTTTTGTAACGCAATTTCAAAAATACCAGGTAAAGCCAGATATGAAGGCTTCCATATGGCTGTGGTGGGGCGATTTGGAAGAAGATGGCAGCAGTGTTTATATCAGATTAGTAAACTTATTTTGGTAATGCGATTCGTACCGAAGAAACTCAAGTCGATTGCGCGTTTCCCAATTCCCAAACCTGGCAGAGTTAATGAGTATCGCCCCATTAGCCTCTGCCATGATTTGTATTGCTATATCAATGCGATTAGCACCCTACACTCGAGTTCGGGTATCGCAAAGGCTAACATTTTGCACGAGGGAATTACAGCCTATGTCAAGGGTAAGGGGTGCACTACCCTAGTCGGCGTAGAGCAGGCCGTACGGGAGGATTGTGTCGAAAGCGGGGTGCCCACATCGCAAACCGATGAGGACGAGGAGAAGTATTTTGACAGGATACCTGTAGAAATACTGCTTGCGGCGATGAAAGTTAACGGCTTTCCTGATCAAGGTTACTTAGAGCTGAAGGCTTCAGGTATGGAAGCGAAATCCGTTGAAATTATCACGGCAAAAGGGGTTGCCCACGCACGGTTTGTCTGCGGGTTGGAGCAGGGCAACCCGGATTCACCTACCGTGTCCAACTTAGTCATAAAATTCAAACATGACATATGGTTGAACGTACTCGATGAAATAAAAAATAAAGCAAAAAGTGATGACGCAAACTCCTCCACGAATAAGGTAAAAACCAATGCGGATGCCTACACATTTCGAGTCGTGGATCCTCTTGATGGCGTCATCACAGTAGATCGTATCGGATACTGTGACGACAACACAAGATACACTTCATCATATAATGAACAGGAAGTAATAACGGCTACGGAAAAATATATTCAAAGGGCGGGGGATTTGTCGATGGTGACGAAAATCGGCAGAAAAGGCTCAAAGAGTGAGGTGCATTATTTTAATCTCTCGGCAGAAACTGCATTGAAAGTAAAAAAGATTAAATCCATAGCTTGGAGCTTTACTACAGATGGTCCTCAAGAAGAATATGTACCCTTTAAAATTGCTCTACATCAAAATGAACTTGAGAAAGTTTTTAAATTATCTAATTTTCAAAATTTGGATACTGAGCAACAACAGAATTTACTGGACGTTTTCCAATCCAAACCGCATAAGCACCTAGGTTTGAAGAGTACTTTGAAAGGGGAAACATCGGCAGCATCTTTGGAGGTAGTGCAGAAAATTAAAGCTCGTCTCAATCAATTGAATATTTACAGTTTTGAAAGGGAGGCTCAACGTATCTGCTCTAACATGTTGTGCACCACCATGCACTCATATGCACCTCTCCAGATGGCTCATGCGGCAGCAGACTTGGAGGATTGTGACAAATGTTTGGTAAACTTAATTAGGAAAAGACATGGCCTATCCACGTCGGATGCTAAACATGCTTTGTTCATCGATACGGATAAAGGAGGCTTTGGATTTAAATCCTTTTTAGATGTGGATCTTATCTCAACCATAAGAGAGTTGGAGATTGTGCTTAATGGTATGATGTTGGACTCAAAAACATCCAGATCCAGACTACAAGCATATACGATTCGTCAGGATAGAGAGATGGATGGACTGTGTTTAAACTTTATAGGTAGTGCTATTGAAAAAATTGCAAAGTATGGCTTTCACATCAGGGACAAATACGATGGGATTATTAATTATATCTTAGCTAACCTAAACAAACAGAAAAGATATGTCGCTGTTGGACATGATAATTATAGGCATGCAGATGGGTATTCAATCGGTTCAGGCAAAGTAAGAAGCCTTGATATAGCATATGGCAGTCAGCTTCATATCTATCTTCAGAATGCCATCGACAGTACAACGGGGACATGGAAACCAAATGTACCTGATCTAGCTCAACTTGAAATTCCAATTTCTCGTCTTAGAATCAATAAACTGCTTAAATCGGAAAGAACCAGGCAATTCGAAGATAGATCTATATGTTATAATTACTGGGAATGGACATGCGATGGGAAGGATAGTAAAGATACCTTAGATAAGGTGGATTGCTGGAAATATGTCAATATTATGGAGATCTTAAAAGGAAAATATCCTAACTCGTTTTGGCAACTCTCAGGAGAACGAATTCATATGGAAGCTCTAGCTATTTCAAATCGGTCAATGGAACAACGGTTTTTCAAGGATCGACTCTTAATCAATAAATATCCAGCGTTTCTTGCTACGGATGGATCCCATTCGGAACAGCAAAGGAATGACGAGGATAGGGAGAAGAACAATCATGTGACAACCAGCGCAGTGGTGATTTGTATGCCAAACCTGATGGATGGAGAGAAATGGGAAGATGGTAAATGGCAACAAAGGCCAGCTATACCGGTTCTAGCAAGAGCTCAGGCTCTACCAAAGTCTTTTGGAGTCCATGCTTCGGACATAGGACACGGAGAAGGAATCGCATGCTGTATGGCTATCGAAATGATTACAACGTTGCATCGCGGGGTCATATTAACTGATAGCCAAGCTATAAGAGATGTGGCTATGCAAATAAGGGATAGAGACGATAAGGTTGAGTTAGATAGACGCTATATACGAAAGGTGATAGCGGGCATAGGAAAAAGTGTGGGAAACAGATTAAATCGTTCGTTCCAACAATTAGATAAATTGCAGGAACATGAAGATTGTACACCATTGTCAAAAATGGAAGCCTTCCTAGAATTGAGTGAACAATGGATCCAACCAGCGGAAAGTCCGATAGAGGCAAAGAAATCATCCAAATGGACGAGGGAGTGTTGGGATGACCATGAGCGATCACCGATTCTGAAAATTGCATCTCATCAATTAAATGAAGATGGCACTGCGATAAAAAAGAAACCAAGATATCCGAATCTGACCCCAAACTTATTCGTCCTCAGCTGCAACCACTTCGCTGACAGATGTGCCGGCATTGTGGCATCGAAGGCTTTCGCAATTAACAACCTTCCTGATTCAATACAAATACCAGAGGCTGAACTTCGCTTCACAGTCATTTGGTCAGGAGCAGGCATCGATAAACATGTCTCGGAATTTACGCACAGCATGATACAGAAGGAGCGTCTTCGAAGATTACGGGCGAAACCAACGCAGGGTTTACCGTGGAGGATAGTACGGGACTCAAAAACCTGGAAGGAGTTGGGAGGTTTCGGCAGGCTATTACAATCGTTGAAGGGATTCACCCGTACGCACACTAGAAGTCTATACAAATCTTCTATATATAGAAATGGATGTATGGAGGTTTATAAGGAAAGTAGGCTTAGTCAAAATCCGAGCTATATGGATACAAATAAGACAAGTTCATTAAGTCAATGGAACCAGAAATTATCACCCTGCAACTGGTGTCACAATACACATGATTGTAAAGGAAATAGATATCACGCAATTCTATTCTGCGAGCATCCAGATCTCGCTAAGTTCAGAGCTAATATATCACAATTATTGGAGGCACAACTATTTGATTTATTAAAAAACATTAGGGAAACGCAATCTTTTTCAGATGGTGAAGCTTTCATACAGCAAATAGAGGTTATGATGATTAAGCTACACGACCGACACAATATGGAGGAGTCTATTCAGCACACGGTATATCGCACAAGAAAAGAATGGATGCAGGAAGAAAATATGGAGGATTGGTCGGACATGTTGGCAAGCGAAATTCCGATTCTTTGTCACATTTTTGGTTTTAATCCTGTTTTAGAATTGCAGTTGGAGACAGATTTAGAAATGAATCATGCCAGATGCATTCCATTTGGATACATTCCAGCACAAATGGAAGCTTCAATTAAAATGTTGGGCAAAACTCTACGGAACCATTATGCGGATATACAAGTTCACAGATGCATTCAACAAGGATACGAAAAGAGATGGAACGTGATCAAAGACATACTCAGAGCCCGAGTCATGGGCTTACATAGTATAATCGGCACAATTAGCTCTACCATGGAAACCGAGTTTGAGAAGAGAGCTAGGATGGTTAACGCGGCTTCAGGTGATGTGGTTAAAGACGAGCAACCTAGGCATTTGAGGCAACCTTCTATTCTGAAAAAATTCAATGAGAACAAAGACTCTGGTCGAGTCATCGATCGCAAAAGAAAACGAGTTCGCTTCTTGAACGATAATAGCAACCCTGTGAGAAAGAAAAGCTGTACGGGTATCACATGTAATAAAGATTTCGATAAACTTCATTTCGTGAGTAAAATCAAAAACAGTATAGAGTTTAATAAGAAGCATTGCCAGAGATGTTCCAGAAAGCATACAGCCATCCGCAAATGTATACACATCCTTCAAAATGATAAATCTACAATAGACACATCAACGGCCACTAAAATCACCTTAATTGCGGATAAAACCTCCAATGAACCTCAACACAAGTCCATTCTACAGGCGCTACGGCCTTTAGATAAATCTTGTTCAATTATCCCAGAGCAAAAACGGCTCACGGACACTACCAAAAACATACTACAAACAATGACCTCATGCATTGCCAGATCCACAGACAGAGATCATTCACCTACTTTGCGCTTAGATGCTGCTTTGACACACTTCAAAGCAGTCAACGAAAATACTAACAAATTTCTAAAAGCCGATCTTAAGCGCAATATCGATTTGGATCGAAACATGCTATCTATAGCATCGAACATTCAGAAAAAAATCAAAGTAGCGAATGTGAATGGAAAGAAGGAAAAAATAACGGAGAGAGTCTGGATCTCGAGTCAAGAATCAAGGGACCTAAAGGAGGACAAAATTCAAACGCTTGAAAGGCACAAATATATGTCCAACAGAACAATGAACAGGGCAGTAACGAACCTTCGGAATGAAGCATACGCAAATATTTATATAGGCGTTACATCATCAGCGCAATTAATTGACAATTTGCCACTTGAAGCACCTTGGGAGGATTTCGCCATAATTTTTAGGTCAGTCAAAGTCATCCAGGAAAAACCATGTGGGACTTACCTCATACCATTGTTCACCGGCGCAGACTTGAGCGGACATTGGAGCTTCATCATAGTAAGCAAACAATACAAATTGAGGAGAATGTGGGTTATTGATTCGTTAGGAAGAGGCAATAGTATGAACAGAGTGGTGAAAAGAGTACGAAAAGCGTTTTCGTCATGTAAATGCAGATGCAGATGGGAAGAGGTAGGCACTATGAAACAATCTGAGGCAGAATGTGGACCGAGAACCATAATGGGAATGGTGAGTATGTGTCAGGCGCTATCGCAGGGGAAATCGATAGAAGAAGCGATTGCTACGAGTAGTGGAAATGCGGGAAATCGCCTACGATTGGAATCAGAGGAAGTACGTCGAAGGGCTGTGGAATGGATAGATGAATCGGAGGACACGAGAGCAACATATGAGAGGGGGGAAGCAGCTATTCGAAAATTCTTGCGAAGAAGAAGAGTAACACAGCGACACAGGTCAACGGCAGCAAGAAAACACATGGATGAAGAAAAGAAGGCTTGCATAGAAATTGATTGAGAGGTTACTTCGGCATGAGAAAGGATGAACGAAGGAGGATTAGACCTCGGTAGTGAATATGGACACGGATTTGCAGCTCCTCGAATACAAGCCACAGAATATATATTTTTCTTTATTTTTTTTATTTTTTATTTTTACTTTTTTTACGTACGTAGGAATCCAAACGGCCCTTGGCGAAAAAAGCTCTCTCCCGTTCAATCACAACATATACCTTGACATATTCAACATCAAAACAAACGCAACAAGTCACGATGGCTTCAGAGGCATCAGATGCACCCCCTGTGAAAACAGTGCGAATTGGCAGAGTTTCCTCGTCTTTTAATGGTTTCACAACTGTTACTTCATCCTCAGGAACCCGAACTCACTCTGAGTATGCAAACCTCTACGACGGTCCAGTACCGAGTGTACGCGAACAAGCTCAAGCAACTCACACCGCTTTTGTAGAACTTCATAAGGCACTCAAGAAGAGTGCAT
>Ga0209092_10005077_pt1 | contig 10731 bp, 13 predicted proteins | sample FraStrMetagenome_FD_187446 | JGI IMG/M metagenome (GOLD analysis project Ga0209092, IMG submission 187446) | Marine eukaryotic phytoplankton communities from Arctic Ocean - Fram Strait ARC3M Metagenome (SPAdes) (version 2) | ecosystem: Environmental > Aquatic > Marine > Oceanic | place: Fram... | reverse complement strand
GAAGAGTCTACAAAACGTTACTCTCCATGGGGTGTTGTGTCTAGCCGCACCGTCCGTGGTAAGATGGGTATGAAAGATGTGGACACCTATGACCTGATGGGTATTGCTCAGTTGGATTACTATGACCTGTTCCGCAAGTTTACCTACAACACACTAGGTCAACAAGAGTCCTATCGTCTTGACCATATCGCACACGTGGTATTGGGTGAACGTAAACTCTCGTATGAAGAACACGGTAACCTACACACACTATACAAGGAAGACCACCAGAAGTTCATCGACTATAACATCCGTGATGTTGAGTTGGTTGATATGTTCGAGGAGAAACTTGGACTAATTACCCTTGCAATGACTATGGCATATCGTGGTGGTTGTAACTATGAGGAAGTGTTTGGTACTACCACTATCTGGGATACCATCATCTATCGTATTCTAAACAAGCAGAAGATTGCGGTTCCGTCCAAGACAGAGAAACCTAAGAGTGACTTTGCTGGTGGTTATGTAAAAGACCCCCAAGTAGGTTCGCACGAATGGGTCACGTCTTTCGATTTGAACTCACTGTATCCAATGATTATTGTTCAATACAATATGTCACCTGAAACTGTGGTCGATGGTCTGGTGGATACTGATGTAGAACGTATGCTCGCTGGTGTTACTAACACTAGTGGCCCGTATGCAATTGCACCGTCTGGTGTTCGTTTCACCAAAGAGAAAGAGGGTATCATCCCATCTGTGATTCGACAGTACTATGCAGAACGTAGAAGTATCAAACAAGAGATGTTATCCGCACAGTCTGAGTATGAGGTGACCCCCACCAAAGAGTTGTCAAACAAGATTGCGACCCTTGACAACCAACAGATGTCTATCAAGATTCTTATGAACAGTCTCTATGGTGCGTTGGGTAATCGATGGTTCCGTTACTTTGACCAACGTGTTGCAGAGTCTATTACTCTCGCTGGTCAGTTGTCTATCCTATGGGCAGAACGTGCAGTCAACAATGAGATGAATACTCTGTTGAAGTCTGACAAGGACTATGTGATTGCAATCGATACCGATTCACTGTACATCAACATGGGTCAACTGGTAAAACAGTTCACCCCCAAAGACCCTGTTAAGTTCCTTGACAAGATATGTCGTGAACACTTCGAACCTGTACTAACTAGGTCTTATGCAGACCTTGCTGACTATACCAATGCGTATGTCAACCGTATGGAGATGGGTCGTGAGGTTATCGCTGACCGTGGTATCTGGGTTGCTAAGAAGAGATACATACTGAACGTCCACAATAATGAGGGTGTCCAGTACGCAAAACCTAAGATGAAAATCATGGGTATCGAGGCAATCAAGTCTTCGACCCCACAGATTGTCCGTGAGAAGATGAAGGAGATGTTTCATATCATTGTGAACGGTTCTGAGTCGGACACACAAAAGTACATTTCTACGTTTAAGTCCGAGTTTAGGAACCTACCAGCCGAAGACATTTCATTCCCCCGTGGTGTGAGTGATGTGAAGAAGTGGAGTGACCGTAAGACTATCTACAAGAAGGGTACTCCAATCCATGTTCGAGGTTCTTTGTTATATAACAAGTACACCAAGGGTATGCGTCATGAGACTATCAAGAATGGTGAGAAGATTAAGTTTGTGTACCTGAAGGTTCCGAACCCAATCAAAGAGAACGTTATCTCGTACCCACAACGATTGCCTCGTGAGTTGAAACTTGAACGATATGTTGATTACGATAAGATGTTCACCAAGACGTTCACTGACCCGCTCGAACCAATCTTAGACGCAGTCGGTTGGACTGCGGAACCAAGTTCGTCCCTTGACGAGTTCTTTGGATAAGGGGCTTGACAATACATGATAAGGGTAGTATAATAGGACAATGAAATATTCACTGACGATATTCAAAAATACGTATGACAACCAAACGCATCGTGGTATGAACTTCGATACGTGGGATAAGTTTGTTGCACTACTGCACGAACTCTATACGCAAAAAGGAGAAAAAGGTGGTAGACATTCTAGTCCTCTTATTAGTCCTGCTCGGTATGATGTCGATACTACTAGGTCTAATAAGAATGTTTCTGAGTGGTCTGGTTGGGCTTGTCTTGACGTTGATGATTATGTGGTACATAGTGATTCCGTTCGTAGTCCTATTGAGTGCTTGACTATACAATTAGAACAGATGTTTGGTCGATTCGAATATGTGTGTTATAACACTGCATCATCCAAAGCAGAGAAACCTAAGTTCCGACTAGTGTTCCCGTTGACCAGAAAGGTTAGTAGAAAAGAATTACCCCACTTCTGGTTCGCAATGAATAAACAGTTCGATGGACTCGGTGACGCACAAACAAAAGACCTGTCACGGATGTACTACATCCCTGCACAGTATCCAGATGCGTATAGTTTCTTCTTTAGAAATGACGGTGTTGAACTAGACCCCGATATGTTGATGAATAAGTATTCCTTTGTAGAACAACAGGGTAATACATTCATGGATAGACTACCACCTGAGTTACAGGCGGCAGTAATGGCACATCGTAAGAACTCACTAGACAATACCGATATCACATGGACATCCTATCGTGACTGTCCGTTCTTCCCCCGAAGATTGGAAGCGGAGTATCGTAGTATCAGTGAGACTGGCTGGTATGGTAAGATGTATGCAATAATGATTGCTATCGCTGGTAATGCATATAAGAAAGGTTATCCGATATCGTCTACTCAGATTGCACAGATGTGTAGTGAGTTAGACATTGAGACTGGTAACTGGTATGAGAACAGACCATTGAACAAAGAGGCAGACAGAGCATTGGAGTACATATATCGTAATGGATAAATGGCAAGTAGTACAGGGACGTAAGTCCGAACAAGATAAAATACTATTATATAATGGTAAGGCGGTTGCATTTCGTGACGTTGCTATGATGTGTATCTTCTTTATGGAGAACGAAGACATTCTCTACCCACCATCAAAGGGTTTGAAGGGAGCTGAGATGTATAAAGACTATATAAAGGAAGTACTGGAGACTCGAAGAGTTCCCACAGATAGTAAGTATGCTATTAGAAAAAATCACGGAGTTGTGAAAGTATGAAAATTTTAATTACAGGTGCTGCAGGATTCATTGGTAGTCACCTATCCGATAACCTGTTGGACGATGGGTTTGATGTTGTTGGGGTGGATAACTTCAACGACTATTATGACCCTTCACTGAAGCATGACCGCATAGAATACTTTGGTCATCATGTCGTGAAATGTGACCTCAAAGACTTTGACGATTTGGATGCTGTCTTTAACGAGTATCAACCAGATGTTGTCATTCACTTGGCTGCACGTGCGGGTGTACGTGACTCGGTCGGTAACGAACAACTATATCATAATGATAACATCATTGCAACTCAGAACTTGATTCAGGTGTGTAAGATGTATAATGTCGCAAAGGTGATATACGCATCAACTAGTTCAGTCTATGGTGGTACACCTATCCCTAAGACTGGTTGGACTGAAGGTGAGGTTACTGGTCACCAGTTAAACCCCTATGCATACACCAAGTATTGTAACGAATGTCAATTTAAAATCTCTGGACTAAACACTGTGGGACTACGGTTCTTCACTGTATATGGCCCATGGGGTAGACCTGATATGGCATTGTACCAGTTCACCGATAAGATTGCAGCAGGGGAACAGATTCAAGCATTCAACTATGGTAAGATGAAACGAGACTTTACATACATTGGTGATATCATCGAAGGTATTAAACTTGTATTGTTCTCAGACATATATCCAGGCGAGATATACAATATCGGTAGAGGTAAACAGGTTGAACTGATGCACTTTATTGATTGTATAAGTAATGAACTTGGGGTGGAGGCAGACGTAGTTCTTGCTCCTCGACATCCCGCTGATACTCTAGAGACTTGGAGTAATACAGCGAAATTAAGAGAACTCGGATACGAACCAAAAGTGAACATCGAACAAGGCGTAGCATCCTTCGTTAGATGGTTTAAAAATTATTACGGAGTAAAATGATGACTGATGATGGAATGAGAAATATGACCCCAGAAGGGGAACAACAGGACGTACAACTTAAATTAAAAATAGGTATTGTAGGACACGGATTTGTTGGTGGTGCTGTAGACTATGCGTTTACCCATCCAGAGGTCGAGAAGTTTTATGTAGACCCCAAACATGGTACTACTATCGATGAGCTAGTAGATTGGGAACCACACGTGACATTCATTTGTGCCCCTACACCAATGGCAGAGAGTGGATTCGTTGACGCATCTATTGTAGAAGATGCCGCACTAAAACTGTTGGAACATACTGAGGGCGGTGTTGTTATTAAATCAACAATCACTCCTGACATAGTAGACCGTCTATACTCATCTGTGTTTGAAGATGACATCAAACGTCTGACAATCAACCCTGAGTTCCTTACTGAAAGTAATGCGAAGGCACAGTTTGTTAACGCACCTTACCATGTAATTGGTGGTCACCCTGACGCTTGTCAAGGTCTTGCACAGTTGTATGATGTATACAGTCTATGTACTGCTAGTGAATATCTGTTCACTTCAGGCCCAGAAGCTGCCTTTGTTAAGTATGGTGTGAATTCTTATCTTGCAATGAAAGTCACCTTCTTTAATCAAATCTATGATTCAATTCAGAAGTTTGGTTGTAACTTCCCTACGGTTGCTAATGCTATCGGTAAGGATGAAAGGATTGGTGTTGGTCACACGAGAGTGCCCGGCTATGATGGTAAACGTGGTTATGGTGGTGCGTGTTTCCCCAAGGATACAAAAGCATTTACTTTGTTTGATAATGACTTGACTTTAATCGACAAGTGTGTTACAATTAACAACAGTTACAGAAAACAATATGAACTAGATGAACGTGAGGAAACAAATAATGTCAAGTATGATGGACAAACTGAAGAAGAACAGCAAAATCAAGACGGCGGAAGTACTGTCGCAGAGTAAATTTTTTACTGAAAAAGATATGGTGCCAACCGATGTTCCGATGGTGAACGTTGCGTTAGCAGGAAGTATTGACGGTGGTGTCACGCCAGGATTGACCGTCCTAGCAGGCCCTTCAAAGCACTTCAAGACCTCGTTTGCACTGCTTATGGCAGGCGCATACTTAAAGGCGAAGAAGGATGCTGTGATGCTGTTCTATGATAGTGAGTTTGGTTCACCCCAATCTTACTTTGAACAGTTTGGGATTGATACCGCACGGGTGTTACATACGCCCATCGCCAATGTCGAAGAACTAAAGTTTGACCTTATCGGGCAGCTTGAGAACATCGACCGAAAAGATGACGTTATAATCGTTATCGATTCAATTGGTAATCTTGCATCTAAGAAAGAACTCCAAGATGCAATCGATGAGAAGTCCGTGGCAGATATGTCCCGTGCTAAAGCATTGAAAGGTCTCTTCAGGATGTGTACACCATATCTGACCATGAAGAATATACCAATGCTTGCCGTCAACCACACATATAAAGAGATTGGTCTCTTCCCTAAAGACATCGTAGGTGGTGGTACTGGTATTTACTACAGTGCAGATAACATCTGGATTCTTGGTCGTAGACAGAACAAGACAGGAACCGAGGTAACAGGATATGATTTTGTCATTAATGTTGAGAAGTCGAGATACGTTAAAGAGAAGTCTAAAATTCCTATCAGTGTTTCTTGGGCTGGTGGTGTCGAACGTAATAGTGGTCTTTTGGACGTTGCTCTTGCTGGTGGTTATGCTAGTAAGCCTAGTAATGGCTGGTATTGTAGGGTGGATAGAACGACTGGTGAACTTGTCGAACCCAAAGTAAGGGAGAAGGATACTCTTAAAGATGAGTTCTGGGCACCGATTTGGGCGGATACCGACTTCGCTGACTTCTTACAGAATCAGTACTCTATAACTAAGAAGGCACTAGTGTCTATGGATGATATTATCGATGGCGAATGACATTGAGACAATGTTAAGTGAGAAGATTCACTATGAGATAGTCCCAGCTGATGACGCTCATGGTTGGAACATTCGACTCCTAGAGGAATATCCTGAAACGGTTATCTCCTTTGGGACAATCGAGTTTGTTGGAGAGGATGACGAAGAAGGTCAAATCTCCTTCAACTTTAGTATTGTTTCTACACCAGATGCAGATTTATCTGTCGAGGACTTGACTCTTCAAAGATATTGTGGTAGAATACTATCTGCGGTGATAGATACGTCTGTCAGTGAGGGAACGATGATTGCGACTGACTCCAAGACGGGTGAGTCGTTGATGACCGAAGACATGAGTGATGAAATAGAGGAACTATATAATGAACATAAATCTGGAACAGACAGTACTACGGAATCTACTGACTAATGAGGAATATATGCGGAAGGTTCTTCCGTTTATACAACCTGATTATTTTGAGGGGGTCTACAAAGGCCTCTTCAAAGAAGTCACAAAGTTTGTAGCAAAGTATAACAAACTACCTAGTCTTGAATCATTCAAGATTGAGATGGATGAGAATAACTCGATGGGTGAAGAACATCACCGTATTGGGATAGACCTCTTACCAAACATATTTACCTTTGAACCTGAGAACCTTGAATGGTTAATTGAACGCACTGAGAAGTGGTGTCAAGACCGTGCAGTGTTCAATGCAGTGATGGAGTCTATCTCTATCATTGATGGTAAACACGCAACGATGCAGAAGAACGCAATCCCTGATGTCTTATCCAAGGCACTGGGTGTTACGTTCGATACTAATATTGGTCACGATTACATTGCGGATGTCGAAGGTCGTTATGCCTTCTATCACGAACAAGAAGAACGTGTTTCCTTTGACCTTGATATGTTCAATCAGATTACCAAAGGTGGTCTAACAAACAAATCACTCAACATTGCCCTTGCGGGTACTGGTGTTGGTAAGTCACTCTTCATGTGTCACATGGCTGCATCTGCCCTTTCCCAAGGTCGGAACGCACTGTACATCACTATGGAAATGGCAGAAGAACGTATTGCAGAACGTATTGATGCGAATCTACTGAACGTAGATATCAGTCAGTTGGAGAATCTATCTAAGGATATGTTCACCGACAAGGTGCAGAGGATTGCAGCTAAGACCCAAGGTAAACTTATCATTAAAGAATACCCGACTGGACAGGCAAACACCTCTCACTTCCGTGCGTTACTTAACGAGATGAAGTTGAAGAAGAACTTTGTCCCTGAGATTATCTTTGTTGATTACCTAAATATATGTGCATCGTCTCGTATGAAAGGTATGGGTGGTGCGATTAACTCTTATTCTTATATCAAGAGTATTGCAGAAGAGTTACGTGGACTCGCAGTAGAGTTCAATGTACCAATCATGTCTGCTACCCAGACTACACGTTCGGGTTATGGTAATGATGATGTTGGTCTAGAGGATACGTCCGAGTCGTTCGGTCTACCCGCTACCGCTGACCTGATGTTCGCACTCATCACTAATGATGAACTAAATAACCTTGGTAAGATAATGGTTAAACAGTTGAAGAATCGTTACAATGATGCGACTGGTGCCAACCAGAAGTTCACCATTAAGGTTGACCGTAGTAAGATGCGATTGACGGATGATGATGACGCAGAGATGATTCCTAATGACCCTGATAAGGGTTGGGATGATAAACCAATCTTTGATAACAGTTCAGCTGGTCAGAGAATGAAGTCCGAGAACTTCAAGAACTTTAAACTTTAGGAAGATTAAATGGATATTCAATATAGTTGGCCGTTGTTCACCTTGTTCTTAATGTTCGTTTCTTTCTGGTACGGAAAGGTAGTTGGATTTGTTCATGGTGAGGACGAAGGTTTTCAGGAAGGAGTACTCCGCACAGCAGAAGTTGTGACTACGGTTATTCTGAGATGGACAAGAGACCACAAGGATGTGGAGATTACCGACTTGGAGATAGAAGAGGTTGTCAAGGGTATCAATATCACTATGGACGGAAGATGACAGTTCACTTTAAGAACCTTGACATACCACTAAACTTTCTTTCAGTAGAAAAGGAAATGTGTCTTCAGTGGGCAAATAATGTTGTCCAAGGTATAACTACACCATTAAAACTTCGTAATCGAAAACATTCTATTATCAACCACTCTATAACTAATAATGATTGGGAGACGATAGAAAACATTGTCGGACATAGACGGTCGAGAATACTGAGACAAAGGTCAGCACTAATGTGGCGTGAGTTTGGTTCAGTCAATAGAATTGTTATTGACCAGTATGATGTCCCCGAAGAGATGGCCGAACTAATACAGTCGTCCATGTTTAATACCTATGGTATCCCTAAAGATGAGTGTATGCCTATAGTTCAGATACAGAACGGTGGTGAGTTGTTACATCCACATCACGGACACGCAAGGAAGTCTAGTCTATTCTGTTTGTTACAGGGTGAGGACGAAGTGACCAAATGGTATAGAGAGACTAAACCATTCAAAGTTGTGGACGAGTTCCATATCCCAGATATAAGTAAACTTGAAGTGGCATCTGAGAATGTCCTAGAAGTAAATCAGTGGTTATTATTTAACCACCAAGAATGGCACTCCGTTCACAGGAAAGGTGACGTGGGTGTTAGAATCAATTTAGGTATTGATTTCAAAACAATGAACATAAATGAATGTATGGAGTATTTTAAATGAGTCAAGTAAGTCTAATAGCCCTGAGCAGTCCATCTGCGATTACGGATTGTCGCACAGCTGGTGAACTCGTGGCATATACGGCAAGGGTCAGCAATCCCGCTAACCAGTCTAACAAGAAGACCGCACCAAAACTATTGGGTTACCTAATGAAAGAGAATCATTGGTCACCCTTTGAGATGGTGCATATGACTATGGAAATCAAAACGACCCGTGACATTGGACGACAAATACTGCGACACCGCTCGTTTGCATTTCAAGAGTTCTCTCAACGGTACGCAGTGAGTGAGAACATCGATGTAGTACGTGAACCACGTATACAAGACCTGAAGAACCGCCAGAACTCTAACGTAACTGATGATAGAGTCATCACCGAAGAGTGGAATCGTTCTCAACAAAGGATTCGTCACTTCGCAAAGAAGGAATATGAAGCTGCACTTAAGATGGGTATCGCAAAGGAACAGGCACGTGCATTGTTACCCGAAGGTTTGACCGAGACAACGTTGTACATGGCGGGTAGTCTACGTAGTTGGATTCACTACTGTGACCTGAGACGTGCGAACGGTACGCAGAAGGAACATATGATTGTTGCCGACCAGTGTTGGGATATTATCGGTGTACACTTCCCTGATATAGTAAAGGCGTACAATGACTGAGATAGTAATCAGGAACAAGGGTCTACTTAAGGTTCTTGATGACACTGTAGAGATGTTTCTGGAACACAGAGAATTGTGTGATGAACTGTCTGATAATCTACAACGTGACGTTCCTGTTGAGGAGTGGGAGAAATTCTGTAAAGAAGAATACCTACATGAGATGATTGCTAAAGGTGAGGAACACATTGGGTTCCCTGAGACTGGTTACGGCTTTCAGGTTGCACAAGGTGCCACTAAACGACCTGATGTGTTCGCACCGTTAAAGACGTGGACAAAGACTACCCTTCCTATGATGTTTGGTGCAAGGTCTAACTCTCTGACATCCTACTACCCACCCAATGGGTTTGTGGGATGGCACACCAACTGGAACGCACACGGATACCAAATTGTTCTCACATGGAGTGAAGAAGGGGATGGGTACTTTTCTTATTATGATAGGAAGTCTGATACAATCATTACCGAACCAGATGTTAAAGGATGGCAGGCACGATGGTATAGGTTTGGCCGTTATGATGAACCACAACATCACTGTTGGCATACCGCATGGACAAACTGTCCGAGGTTCACCCTAGCATTTAAGTTTCCTTACAAAGTTCTGTATGAGAACGAGGCACTTGATGCAATAAAAGATTTAGTAGAAGAGTTGGAAACCGCTTGACAATGGTCAGACCTTCTGTTATAATTAACCAAACCAAATTTAAATGAGAGAGATAATGAAACCACAAATTGATTACAAATATAGTGAACACCACGCAATTAAGGAATTAACCGATTACATTGATGGGACATATGGAGAACACTACTCGAAGAACAAGTTTCAGGCTACTGAGTTTATTATTGATGGTGGTCATGGTGATGGTTTCTGTATCGGCAACATAATGAAGTATGCACAACGATATGGTAATAAGAACGGTTATAACCGCATAGATATAATGAAAGTATTACATTATGCCATCATCCAACTCCACGTCCATGACCATGAAAACAGATAAAGAAACCAAGGGCATACTTGAGTATGACTGCGAAGACCCAGAGGCAATTGCAGAGTTGGAGTCTGACTTTGATGACTTCCTCGCACTGTGTAGGGAACGTTCCCTTGAGAAGTCTAAGTGGCCTACACTGAGAAGGTTTGCCAAACTACGTAGAGATTTAATGAACGAAGGTACTCATTGGTGATATTATGATTAAAAACATACTGTGGTATGTATTGTTTGCTGTAGGTGGTTTTGTTATTGGGTATCCTATAGGATACTTTATAGAGACTACTTTTAACATTCTTTAAATAAACCTTGACAATCCTTGTTCATTCGTGTTATAATACTTGTATTGAGAATGAGGAATGATTATGAATATTATTGAATATACCACTGATGTGAATGCCAACGGGTCTTCCCGTCAAAGCACTACCAACACCA
>Ga0209092_10005076_pt1 | contig 10733 bp, 13 predicted proteins | sample FraStrMetagenome_FD_187446 | JGI IMG/M metagenome (GOLD analysis project Ga0209092, IMG submission 187446) | Marine eukaryotic phytoplankton communities from Arctic Ocean - Fram Strait ARC3M Metagenome (SPAdes) (version 2) | ecosystem: Environmental > Aquatic > Marine > Oceanic | place: Fram... | reverse complement strand
GTGTTATGCTTGTAGAGTTAGTAGCTGTGTAGTCTGTACCATCAACTAAGCGTACACCATTGTGATACACATGTACTTTACCGACAGTGTAGTTAAGGCCAGTGAGGCTTGTTGTGTTAGTCGTAATGTCAAAGACTTTTTTGTTTTCTGCACCTGAACTAACGACAGATGCGCCTGAACCTATGTAACCTGCCATGTGTTTATCCTTTAAGGTGTTTCGCTTGCTTCAGCTTCAGCGTTTACTTGTGCGGCTGTTTTAGCCCAACCTCTTGTAAAAGCATCTGCTACGATTAGCTCTCTTGTTGCTGGTATAGATACGCCTTCATCTAATGCACGATTGGTATACATTGATACGATTTCATCATTAGCTATTCTTGCTCTATTAGTAACTGCATTGTCAGCCCAATCTTGTGGGTCTAAAGCGGCATACTGTAAGCCTTTGTATTGTGTGTCTGTTAAAGTAATTGTAATGTCTGGCATACTTGCCTCCTTGTTGTTTGTATTGTTAGCCTACTAAATGGCCTTGCCACCAAGAGTGTCCTCCATAATAGTTTGACGCATAATTTCTGCTTCGTATGTCAATGTAATCATTAGCGGCTAATTCTATCGTAAACGTACCAGCTAAGTTTTGAATATGACTATCAGCTAATTGTGCAAATATAATAGCATCAGAACCAGGAGCTGATTGAATCCAAGAACTCCCGTTTAACCTTGGAGCAAAATCTGCACTATTGTTAGCATTTACCCAAAAACATGCACTAAAAGTATATACACCTGCTACTGGTGCTGTAAATCTTGAGTTTGTTGTGTTGTAGTGATTACCACGGTTAAATGCCGTATTAGTAAATGGATGAACACTATTAACACTATTTGTAACTGTACTACCTGAAGTGTATCCTGCTCTAAACGCTGGCTGATACGGCATTGTGACACGGCCTGATGCGTCAATCTTCATACGTTCTGTGGCTGAAGTAGAGAACGACATAGCGTTATCAGCGTGGTTATATTGTACTATCCCAATGTTTGCATCATCAGTGTCGCCAAAATTAATAGTTGCCGCTTTATCTGTTGGGGTTATAAAACTTAAAGCCGCATACCTACTACTGCTCCTAACAACAAGTTCTGTATTATCTGCGGTAGTGTTAGCACTGCCAGTATTTGCTAAATCAAGTACAATCCCTGCACCGTTGTTTTGAACCGCTGGCGAACTCGTCCCAATACCAACGTTAGAGCCATCAACTGTTACTGCATCTGCAAGTTGAGCTAATTCGTTTTGTTTACTCATTATGTCTGCTCCAGTACGCTCACGATCACGTCACAGCTTGATGCTGTATCTGATGTTACTACAATAGTGTCTGTTGTTTCTAAGATGACTTTACCATCCAAGACTGAAAGAGATGCACCAGAAGGAATGGGTACACTCTTAACGAGGTAAACACCTGCCGCCTGTACATCGACTTTAATCTGTGATGCTGTTCTGTTCGCTAAGTTACATCCGATCATCACTGATGTAGTTGCACTTGGTACTGTATATGTAGTTGTAGCACCTGTACCAACTGAGGCGCTTGTGTAGTTCTTAAAGACGTTTGCCATGAATCACCCCAATGCTATTGCCATTGCCAAGCTTGTTCCGGCTTGATCGACATCTAAATTACTTCGCGCAGTAGCAGCCGAAGATGCTCCTGTTCCGCCATTTGCTATAGAGAGGTCAGTACCGCTCCACGTTGTGTTATTAACACTCTCCAACTTATCGTTATTTAAGTTGGTAAAGTTCGCATCAACTTCAGTGTTAGTTAGGGGCGAACCCTTGCCAGATCGTGTTACAATAGTAGCCATTGTTCCCCCCTACCTATTAAGATGCAGCTAAAGTGATTGTCCAAGTAACGGACATCGTATCATCAGCAGCTTTGTTAACGACGCTAAATACTGTACGGCAAAGCATGTCACCCGAGGATGCAGCGTTGAAAATTCCAGCTTCTGTTACAGCACCCGTTGCATCACCCGCTTCAAACGCAGAAACGTATGCAACTTTTTCGTTGTTAGAACCTGTGATCGTCGACGAGTCTAACGCTTCGCGAGACCCCAGTAAGGTCACAAGGTCAGTTTGGCTTGCGGCCGCTGCTGTTGTGCCGGAACCTAACGCCATGTGAGACATGACTGCTTTAGAAGTACCTGTCATGCGAGATGCGATATAAGCAAGCCCCGCGTTTACAACGAGGTTCTTTTCCACGCGTTCTTCTTTGATATTCCCGGCCTTGTCCTTTAGGACGATGTTAAGCTGACCGGATAGCTTTAGGTTTTCAAGGATCATTTCGATCTCCTAAGTAAAGGTTCGGGAAGCGCCGACGTAGTCTTCCGCAAAGTAAGTGAAGTCAGCAAAACCCTGACTTCGTAATGACCCCACGTCGGTCATGGAGGTTGTGTCTGACGGACGTTTACCAAAGTTAAGAACATCACCGTCCGTAACTCCGTAGCTGTCCGTAAACGCTCTGTTGTAACTCACAGCAAAGTTTAGGGCGTCTGTAGCCGCAGCTATGTTTCCTGTAACTTTTGCAAACTGCATTTCTTGGTCGTCTTCTGTAGTTGCTTCGCCGTCTAAATCGTCCGTTACTGTTGCCTGGTCAGTAAGAAGTTTAGTAATTGCAAACGCATCTATTGCATCCACAGCAGTAGGAGCTTCGTTTAAGCCTTTATTGGGGTGCTTGACGAACAATAGGTCGTTGGTCGAAAAACTATCGTTTGCCACCTTCCCTAAATTAAGCGTCGATACCTCACTGGCGCTATACGCGTCAGAAAAACCAGGGCTAAAGCCTTTGCTTATAGGGTCTAAAATTGTCGCTGTGTCATTGAGAGGTTTGAAGAAATCAAATATGTGCTCTTCACTTACGTACCCATTATCTGCAAGAACTTTAAAGAACGCTAACGTAGCATCTTCCGCCGCACTAGAGTCGTCAGTGAAAGTTTTAAACACGCTTAAAACAGCACCGTCTGATGTACCTACGCCGTCTAACGCAGCTAAACTGTCTAAGAACGCAGACGTTATTAAAAACTCGCCGGTTTCAAACGTCGCTTTTACGGAGTTTGCAGTGTAAGTCGCAGACACACCTAGCCGCTTGTACGCGGCTTTAAGAGCTTGGTGTAATACTACGGACTTGAGTTTCACGCAAAGTCCTCCCGTATTCTGAACCGTAAGGTTTCGTACAGAGTTTCACGAAGTCCAGAGGCTTTAACTATTTCTAGCTCACCCTCGTAAGTACCGGCTTCTTGGTTTAGATCGTTTGCCTGCCACTGGACGATTGCTACTCCAGTATCAGCAGTGTCTGGGTTTACGTACAACGCTCGCGAGAATAATACTGTTGTTTCTCCAACAGCACGAAAATGCAGAGTTACAGAACCGCCTGTTAAGTCTGTAGCTAAGTTCGTATCTTCGTCAACCAACGTCACTTTTATTTGTGGTCCAGTGTCGCCTTGTACGTAGTTAAATGATGTTGCCATTATGCTCTCCTTCTACGACCAGGAAAGTTTTGAAATTGTACACGCGTTCTTACTCGGCGGTACTCTCTACTCTTTGCGTCGTCGATTTCTTTGGCAAACTTTTGTCGATAGTACATGGACAACTCCATGTTGCTCCACTCTTTGCCGGGTACAGATGTTAAATGCGCTATAGCCCCGTAAGAAATACAGCGACCGTGGGACTCAAAAATCCAGTCTTCTACACCCGTTGCAGTAAGTTTTGTTTTAAGAACCCCCCACCCTCTGAAAGAGTATTTATTGTCAGGTGTTGGGTAGAACCGAATGGATGTATCTTGGTATATAGCGTAGAATGATGGTGAGCCCGTCCCGTTAAACTGTGACGTGTCTAAATGTTTGTCTGTGACACGACTCATAGGTCGCCCATCCAGTATTAATTCGTAGACATTTTCTAGTATGGCTTCGTTAGATGGCAACTGTATTGGATAGTCTGCAACTTTATTTACAGCGTAATCTTTTTCTATCTCAAAGCGCCAAATCTCGCTTCGCTCTAAGAACTTAGAAGCGGCCTCTTGTAAGTGAGACTCCATAACAATCTCAGGACAACCCGGTAGGTAAGGTTGTAGGTATGGGTAAAATTTACTCCAAAGGGTTGTAGCCATTTACGCCACCATGCTTCCTGGAGACGGCGAAACTGCCGCGTCCACTTGAGTTTTTGTACCAATCGCCGCGTTGAATGTTTGAAAAGCAGATGAAGCGCGTGCCTCATTAGCTCCGTACTCTGCATCTTTCGAGTACGCTCTATACAATACCCAATCAGTGATTGGACCAAGGTATATGTCGTCAAGTAAAATAACTGTGGCATTACTGTTTGCGGGGTCTAACTGACTGTCTGTCAGCGCGTGCTGATCTGGTGTGTCAACGTAGACGACCTCGAGCTGTGCTGTTGCAGCCGCCGGAGGATAAACATAAAAATCTTTAGGGTTACGTGGATCGTAAGTATAGTGTTGTATGTTAGCGGTTTGTGTTTCTGTATGCCAACTGGGGCGCTGATCATCTAAAACACTCTGCGCAACAACTCTAACAACTTTCTTAGTGGAGGCAGAAGCTACATTTCGTTTGATGTCCAAAAGTCTGATCGCTGTAGGAAATCCACCGCTAGAAGCAGTTAATGTCTGTTTAGACCCTGCCGCGCATGTAAAAGTTGCACACTTCGCGTTTGCGTCTGGTCTAAGTAAAACTATGCTGAGGTACGACTCGTTCAACCACCGTTGAAGCTCGAGACGCGGCCAACGCACGTTTGAATCTTGTAAAATAGCTTCGACGCGAGAAATAACATCGATAACCTTTATGGTCGCCATTAGCTTAGTCCTCTCATTAAAGGGTGAGAGGGGGAGTGATCCCCCTCCCGTTAGCTATTAGCTTGCAGCGCCAACTAGAGCTGTTACCAATGCTTCGTTTTTAACAACTTTGCGGCCATATACGGCAAGGCCACGAACGATGTCACCGAAGTCAGTTTGGTTACGTAAAGGCTCAGTTTTGCTGATCTGAGAAGCAAACGAACAAGCTGTGCTTGTACCAGCTACCATCATACGACGTGCTTTAGCGTTTGATACTGTTGCACCACCAGATGTTGCAGATAGACCAGGAACAAGAGCTTTAGCGGCTTGACCTTTTGGCAACAAGTTAGACACGTATACGTCGAAGCGATCTAGCATACCGATTTTACCTGTACGGATTGTGCTTGACTGATCACCTGTGAAGTACGCTTGTGCAATGTTTGTTTGCATTAACAACTGACGATCACGTGGTGAGATGATTAACCAACGGCCATCTTCTGGAACGTTTTGCTCATCTAGTGCTGAAGACATCTGTAAGATAGCGTTCAGTACGTTTGCTGGAGTTGCTTGGTCGATTGGAGCAACGTCAGTACCCAAGTTGTAAGCACCTGAGATAGCACCAGCAGTGGCACCTTTGTTAGCCGCGTTTGCGCCTGATGTTACAAACCAGTTGAAGAACGTGTCGTTCTCGATGTTGATTTTTAACTGCTTAGCCGCATCATCAGTGAACATGTTCATTAAGTCCATGTCAGCTTGGTGAGCAAGTACATCGTTTACTTGTACGCTGAAATATTTACCCTGGTCGATCTGCATGTCTTGGAAGATCGGTGTAGGTACTTCAGATGTTAAAGTTGTACCAGCACCCGCATAATCGTTAATTGTGATTGATGGTGCAGTACGGATACGAATTGTATCGCCTTGGTTTTTGATCTCGCCTTCCCAATCAGTATTGGAAATTTCGGTCATCATGGTGTTCGCATAAAACTTAGCGTTTAGCTTTTGCGACCATAGTTGTGGAATGAATCCGCCTGAGTAAGACGGGTTTGTGTCAAATGCGCCGGAACTAACGACGGGGAATACAGCAGCCATTTTGGCCTCCTATTAAGTTTGGTTACTCGATAGCTGCTTACATGTAATGCGCTGAGTTATGCTCGAACGCGGCCTTCCATATATGCAGCTGTCAATTCAGCTTCAAGTTTTTCCGCATCTGCATATTTTCCTTTAGTATTTAGGGTACGAACTTTAGTCCAAGCGTTGTCTACTTCTTTTGGGGAGTATATCTTAGAGTTTTGGTTAGCACTCTGCGTACGTACAGAATTTGCAGAACGGTTTGGTGCAACCTGTTTTTCGAGTTCAGTCTGGCGTTGTTGCCGTGGCGCTGTTTCCGGTTCGCTAATGCTTTCTTTAAACAGATTTACATAATGTAATACTGCTTCAACATCACCTGCTTGAAACGCAGCGGCGGCCTGATCACGGCGCGGGCCTCTAAGCATAGGATCATGCTCATTTAACCACGCAACCCATCGTTCATCGTTGTCGATTTCAGCAAAATCAGGCACTACAGAGTGTAGGCGCTGAGTAAAGCTCATCTCTCCAACATCGTTACCCGTCTTCGCAAGTTGTTCTTGCAGCTTCTGGATAACTGCGTCTTGCTGCTCCATCCGTTCCGTATATTCTTGCGAAACTTCCTGTGCTACACGACGTTGAACGTCAATCAGTTCTTCACCAAATTCGGCTCGATCTGCATCGGTCACATAACTGACTTTCTCCTTCGACTTTGTCGGCGGTTCCGGTTTGGCTTCCATACTCTTAGCGAGTTCATCCAATTTACCGTTTAAGTCCCGTACTTGCTGGTGCAAACGTGGAACTTCAGCATCATACTTACCTCGTAAGGTCTTGTACTTCTGCTCGAACTCATCCGCTACGTCCGTCGGTGACGTGTCAGCTGACTCTGCTTCTTCAGGTTCTGGTGTGGCTGCGACGGGTTCTTCAGTTACTTCTGCCTCTGTATCCAGTTGTTCCTCGTCAGGTTTGACTTCTTCGTCTTTTACCAGCTTTGGTTTTTTCTGGGCTTCCAGCGTTTTCTCTAGTTCTTCCAATTCCGCAAGCTGCGCCTGCACCTGTTTTGGCAATGCCATATAGTTCTCCTTAAAGCATCATTTCTGTTTTGCAGCGCCCGAAGTATGCTGCTCCCGTCTTGGTGTGCCTCGTTTTGCTCTTACGAGCGGTTTACTACCTTGGGCGACTCTTCAATCGCCTTCAGTAAATCTTCAAAAGCTTCAGCCCGTCCTTGCAACCGGTGGATTGTTACCATGTCGGTTGCGCTTACCAGTCGGCCTTTAGCCATATTCACTAACTCCCCTAATAAATCTTGTAGGGAAGTATCGCCTGCCTCCTTAACTCGAAGCAGTGAATTTACGTGCTGAGAGCTACATTGGTTAAGGTCGATCATAGCTCTAATTTATCCTATACATGCTAACGTGTCAACACATGTAAGCACTAAACACCGTTTGGACGTGGGCTCATGGTGTTGTCTTGTCGACCACCCATCTCCGTTCCGTCTTCTTGTAAGTTAGCTGCTTCCTGTTCTGCCATCTGTTGCTGCATCATCATTTGTTGCTGTTGAGCAATCTCTTGTTGTTTCTGTACGTCCTCACGAGACGGTACCAGTCTATCAACGTTTGTGTTTAGATTTCCTGCCACATCCCGCAGTAGTTCAGCAGTGCCCGGGAGGCCGACAATCTGCTGCGCTACTGGGCTCTCGAGAACGAGGCGTAAGAAGTCAGTCTTGCGGACTGCTTCAGCTTCTTTAACCACAAGGGACATAGCCCCTGTTGCAACGATCTGTACGTCGCCTACCAAATCAGGGTCGTCACTGTAGCGTAAGTTCCTCTGGTATTGGCGTTCTAGCATGGGTCGCATCACATCATGGTCGATATTTGCGATAACCTGTTTAATACTCTTACCTGCGTTAGACATAAGCATTGAGAGCCCCGATGAGGTACGCCCTGCGCCCGGAACGTGCTGTCCTGTCATGTAACGTGGTATGCCCGATACTTCGTCTGATATGGCCATAAATCGGTCAAATACAGACATAAGCTCTTGAGCGTTTGAATTAGGTTGGAAAAATGACATTGGAGGGGTTGAGTCAGCAAAGTCAGACTGGCGGAACTGCCATATTTTCCATGGGTACATCTGTGTGATGTCCTCACCCGCCGGTAACCGGCTGATATTTACGCCGACCTGTGGACCCGATGAAATACCCATGTTGTTTGCTAACGCACGAGCAGCAGCGTTACACATATTTTGGGCATCCATACACAGGTCGGCAACCCCGTTGCCGTCTAAACGACCCGGGACTTTCTCAAATGAAGTTACATAGTATGGCTTACGACCTAACGGGTCGTAGTTAAGTACAGCACGAATGACTGTGTTGTTTACCATCCAAACTTCGCAAGGGTATGATTTTTGTGGGTCTTCGATCTCAGCTTCGTCCAAGCCCCAGTCTAATAGTATATCTCCAGGGATTGTATCCCAGAGCTGTAGAGCCGCAACGACATCAGAGTGTGCATCGTCGAAGTCTACGCCTGTAACTTCTTCCATCTCTGCCATGTCGTGGTCTAGCCAGTCGAAACCGCCAGAGCCAAAGTCAGATAGGATAGAACGAACAGCGTCCTCGTCGTAACCTTCTACACCAAGCATGTCTTCCACGTCTTCGCGTGTCAGGTGGTGCAACTCGATTATAGGCATGTTCTGTACGTCGTCAGCCCAAGGTGCGTAGTAAAACTTAAATGGATCAACGCGTTCCCACTCGTCGCGCAGAACATCAACAACGCCAAGGCCACCCTCGACGTACTTCATTGTTTTGCGTTTACGTGGGATCGGACCCTTTAGAATAGCGTGCGGGAACGTTGCCACGTCGTTCGTAAAGTCAAAGAGTGCTTTTACGAAACCCCCTTCAACCATCTGGTCTTCCATTTTCAATTCCATCCGCTCGACGCGTTTCTCAGCTTCGAACTTCATGGAGCGCATGGCAGTGTCTTTCATGCCGGATGCGAGCTTTTTCAGCTCCATAGGCGGAATTTCACCGTTACCATCAGCATAATACTGCTGGAGGTTCATCTGCATGATGTTTTGTAAGTCTGCCGCCACATCCGGGGGGACTTCTGGGATTGGTGTCGCTGAGAGCGACCAAGGCTTATCTGCACCTGTTCCCAGGAGTGTATCGCGCAACCAGGCAGTGGCTGTACGACATTTCGAACTAACTATGCCCATAAATATTTCAGAGCCGCCCTGCTCGCGTATTTCAGCGGCTTTACTGGGTTCGTACTCCATGTTTCTTGCACGAACGCACTCTGAGAGCCGGGGCTCTATGTTCTGCGTGTGATGATCTCGCATGATTTCCCAACGCTTACGCGTATGAGAAGCCAGACCCACCATAAGTGGACTGTTCTGCTTCTCGCTGGAAGCTCGGTTTGCTGCGTCCTCAAGGTCAGAGGCTCGCGCAACTGGTATTAACTGCGGGCCAAGCGCCATATTAAGTTCTCACATGTGACGTTAATTTTATCATACTCGACATCTGCTAACATGTCAACAAATCAAGTCCACCCGTGAGCGGACACTTTTACGACGTTCTTTCTCTGCGTGGACGCAGCTAACGACCCAAATGTTTCCCCGCCGTCCGCGTGTAGACACATGTACTGAAACGCATCGGCGACGTCTGACCAGGGGTGGGATTTTTCTGGCTTCTCGTCTCGCGCCCCTTTTGTATTTATTTTGTATCGGTACTTCCCGGCCAACGCCTGCACGAGCGAGTTCGCACTTACAGTATCAATTATAAATCCGTACTTCCCGTCTACAACGTAGGTTAAAAATTTTTCGACTGCCGCAAGACGCGCCGCGACTGAGTTCGTCCGTGCAGGCTTAACCATAAACCCTTCGGTTTTATATATGTCCGCAACCGTTCTCTCATCCGTCTGCGCCCTCTGGAACGCCGCAGGGTCAATAATAACAAGCGTTTGCCGCCCAGGGAATTTGTTCGCCAACAGCGGTTTTAACCGCTCTCGTATAAATCTCAGCGCCCCCATGCCATCTGATATGAGCGAGTCATACACCACAAGCCGTCCGTCGTGTGCCACCTGCCCTATTACGGCTGCGGGCGTGAGCCCTGCGTCTACGCCTATCAACAACGGCGACTCCGTGAACATCGGTTTCATCTCTTCTTTCGAACCATGCACAGTTCTATCAAATGACCTAAACACCGGTTGCCCAGATAAACTCCGTCCAAATTTTGCGTGTATGTATACGTCTATCCAGTCGTCAGTTTTACCTTGAGCGAGGTTGTCGTAATAGTCATCGGGGAGAAATTTCGTCCAGTCGGCTTCGGGGCTCAATCCCGAGGGCTGTATCGTTACGTGCACGTTCTCAGGGGGCTCAGTGAGGAGCGTCTCCCAAAAGGTATCCATATCCGGCGGGTTTGTCATACCCCATATGTGCATATTTGACTTCCCATCGTCTGTGACACACCCAACTCCGTTCATCATCTTATCAGGGTACCGGCCTACACGTCCTTGGGCTGCGTTGTATATATCTGGGTGGATTTCCCTAAATTCGTCGAAAATTATGAAACTTGCCTGTAATGACAGCAATCTACGCACGTCATTGGCGTCATCTAACCCTCTAAACAGCACCTCGCACTCCACATCGCCAACTTTTATGACGAATTTGTACTCTGTTTTAAGAAAAGACCCCATAACCCCGTCTGGTATCCACTTTAGGAAGTCCGGTATGGACGTATCGCGCAATTGTTCCCGCGTATTACGCACCCAAATCGTCCTAGAACGCCTAATTCCGTCCTTACAGGGCGCCATTTTAGCCGCGTGTTGCAGTATTTTCATAATCCCTGCGGTCGTTTTCGTCGAT
>Ga0209092_10005075_pt1 | contig 10733 bp, 9 predicted proteins | sample FraStrMetagenome_FD_187446 | JGI IMG/M metagenome (GOLD analysis project Ga0209092, IMG submission 187446) | Marine eukaryotic phytoplankton communities from Arctic Ocean - Fram Strait ARC3M Metagenome (SPAdes) (version 2) | ecosystem: Environmental > Aquatic > Marine > Oceanic | place: Fram... | reverse complement strand
TGCAAAGTTGACACCATGGCTTACCCATCTCAACACTTCACACAATATGATCAGAACGAGCTGCATCTCTTCTCCTACTTGGACGTTTCCGTTGGTGATCTTAACGGCAGCTGCGTGCTCAGAGTTCCTCTCTTCTCCGATAGGGGTCCTTCATACATTGTTGAAGTCGATCTTATTCCTGGACAACGACCTAACCTGCGCTGGACGCTGGACCAGTCCAATATGCAGCAGTACTACTTCGACGCCGACATCAGTAATACCTTGTACGATGGGGAGTATAAGCTGGATTCGAGACATGTCTTTTCGCTCGTGGTTGAGAACGGCAAGCCTTCCAGGCCAGACTTCACAAGAGCCGACTGGATGAACAAAGCATCATGCTGCGTGAATTCGAGGGCTTTTACGCTGGTTGATCCAGGGAAGCAGAAGACGTCTACGTACACACAAGTCAGCCATAATCTAATCATCGAAGTATCACACAATAGGCATGGTTGCGCTCACCTTTGGCGACGTCAACAGGCATGAGGTCGTGCGATGAGAGCTTCTTGGGTAGCCTTGATATCGGTATTACATGTCCACCATGTCGGAACCTTCCGCCGCGAGATGAACAAAACTGGAACCCCCGTTGCAGGGAAAGGGGAATTTCTGTATATTGCATCGTGGATTGAGACTTGGATAGATAAAATTAAGGATTACATTTGGAGGTTGTTCGCGCCCAGCATACGATTCACCTATCAATCCTTAATAGATATATCGTTTATCAGTATAGCCATTGGTTCAAGCTAGGCCATGGTCCCAATCAATCTGGATTCAAGACGAAACGTCTTTGCGCAGCGATGACGCTGTGTGCCAAATTCTTCGACTCTTTACCAGCAGATCAATTCTTACTTTGGGAAGAAGAGCTGAGAACGGCATTATTGTTGACAGTGCAGGAACATGGGCGCCAAACTTTATGGAAGGTTGTCACACATCCTAAAGTAACATTCCTTGCAACTGCAGTGGTTGAGACATGGATAGAAAAGCGAGTCGGTGGTGAATTCGAAGTAGGCATGACAAAGGACCATATGTCGGAGGTAGTTGCTTTAAATGCTTCCGAAAACGATCGTTGTTTCCAGCAACCAGCGACACAGTGTGACGCCCATTACATAGAAGTAATGAAGATGTTCCTCTCGACGATGCCACAGGATTATGTTATGCTTACCCTTCAGGAACAGACCACGTGGAGAGATTTATATAATAAATTGATTACAGCCCAGTGTCCGGTTAGATTGAGTGGCATTGGTCGCTATGTAGAAGAAACAAAGGAAACGTCAGACGTTTCACCAGCATGTAATTCCATTCGCAAATGGTGTATTCGGCGTGTTGTAATGTCATTTTTTGGTGAGTTCTTTGATGCCTTACCATCCGACTATTTTCTAGACTGGGAGGAGGAGTTAAGGTCAGTCCTGCTGTCATCTGTTAACAGACGTGGTCGCCAACTGTTATCGAAACTTGTAGCACTTCCTAAGTCTACATCAATTGCAGTTACAGCGATACAGAAATGGGTAGAAAAGCGAGTTGGCGCTGAGTTTGCGGTTCGAAGGTCAAAGGATAACAGACTGGAAATAGTTGGATTAATGCATTCCGATGAAGTACATCATGCTCATTTGATCGACAAGGAAGAATATAACGATCAACGCATGGAGGCAATAGAAGGGTTTTTTTCAACGTTGCCACAAGGAACATTTATTCCCGAAGAGCACGCCATGTGGATGGCTTTGTATACCAGATTGGGCAAGGCCCAATGCCCAATAAGGCTAAGTGACCTTGACCGGTTCGTGGAAGTGGAAAGCGTAAGGTCTACCTTCTTGCCAGACAGTGTAACCATTTATGAGTGGTGCGTACGTCGAGCGTCTCGCGATTTTGAAATTACAGGTGGTCCAGATAATCCGACTCTCTGTTTATCGAAAGAACTTGAGATGAGGAGGTCTAAGAACCAAAAGCTGGAGGTAGTTGCATTGATGGTTTACAATGACGAACGCCGCGCTCATTGGATCCAAAAAGAAGAACGCGACGCTCAGCGTAAAAAGGCTGTAGAGAATTTTTTCTCGACATTGCCACAAGAAAGATTTATTCCTGAAGAGCATGCAATGTGGACTGCTTTGTATGGTATACTGAGCCAAGCTCAATATCCAATTAGACTATGTGACATCGGCCGCTATGTGGAAATTAAAAACGTAAGGTCAGCCCTCTTGCCAGGAGGTGTCACTATTCGCGAGTGGTGTGTACAACGTGCAGCACGTGACTTCGAGATTGGAGGCGGTCGAGATAACCCTACTCTGAGTTTATCGAGGGAACATAAGCCGCCGTGGAAACGGCTTCGCGGTAGCTGAAACAGTGAATGGATCGATGATTGATGTAATATCAGAAATAATATCATCAACAGCATAGGGTCAGATTCCAGAAGACAAGTGGGTGAGGTACACTGTCTCACCCTAGCCAAATACCCGGTTGTTGCTATTAAGCCTTATAGGTTCTCTTTGAACGGTAATCTGTTTAATTCATATTGAACAATTCATATCTCGTCAAAAGAATATACAGCATATTTATATGTTTATTTGAGGATACAACGCAAGAGATGAGGAGAATACTGCTAAGCGCAACTCGGGATGTCGTTCTTGTGCATTCTTGGTCTCAACGAACTCTATACATATGATACCCAGATCAAGCTTTTGCTCAAGCCAATTCAGCATATATTGATCTTCGGTACTCCTTTCTGTCAGCTACGTTCATGGCGCATCAAATCAAACTCGAGGATATCACTGCGATGGTTCAATTTAGATGCGGGGACGTCATCTTGGATACGACAGGTAGTGAGCCTTGGTTACAAGTGCCAATGTTTCCTAAGGGGACGGGAACGGAGCCTGTACATGTTGCATCGGTGCAGCTTTTTCCAGACCAGAGACCATCTCTTACATGGTCACAAGACCGAGCACAGATGTACCAACAATATACAACGGCAGGATGCCAGACTGCTTTTACCGATGGTACGTATGGACTTGATTCACAGCAAAATTTCAAATTGACTATCACGAATGGTGTTCCCACACGAGAAGATTTCATTTCTCATGATGACAATAACAAAGCTTGGTGCTGTCCCGACGCGAAAAGTTTTATACTAGAGGATCCGACGCTGGAGAAAAGCAAATCGACATTCGTCCAAGTGACCAATCGGCTTCTGGTAGAATGTTCGCCGAACTCGCAAGGAAAGGTGTTCCTCTGGCGACGAGAAGAAGCCTGACCTATTTAGGAGGTACCGTGTTTTCTATTTTCGACGTTGACGTAATGTCCGTCCTCAAGCCTGGTATGTATCTTCCATCGAAACAAAAATGAACCAACAAATCTGATCTTTATCAGTGTACAGAATCATTGGAATTAACAGTCTGAATATCAAAGTAACGTACAAGACAGCCGCAACCAGGAACTTATTAATTTATCTGCAGTGGATGAGGACCCAGCTTTGATGTTGCGGTTCATGTTTTACCCTTCGGTTTAAAGACTTAATCCTAGCAGAACCCGCAATGACTTCTATGGAAGGCACACCTGTTGTGAGCTCACCACGGGACAACACACTGACTAATGCTAACAGTGTTCCAATGAGCGTTAAAGCTTGACGTAGGCATGATGTCTGACATCTAACACGTCATGGGTAGAGGTGTGGCGATCTAGTTAGTGTCGGCGTCTCTCGTTATTATTTTTTTGTCTTGTATGACCCGATCTTAAACATAGGACAAATTGTGATTTATATGTCAAAACGTTTCAGACGAAGTACGCTAAATGCAAGTGTTCTGCATAATCGGTTCCATGGTGGAAACTTCGCAGATCCTCTTGGTAAGCATGCTTGAGAAAATATGTGTCTTCGGTTCACGGCTTCAGGAGGCTATGCAGACACACATTTCACTGCTTCTTGTTATGCCAACATTGACATCTAGACGACAGAGTGTACAGTTTGTACGTTGCACTTGCGATTGCCTGTATTCGCGTTCAGCGAAGAACAAGGTTTATTATTTGTGTTACGACAGGAAGATTACTTGGATTCCTGCTGTAACGAAGCGCGCCAGCAAGAGTGCTATTTGAACAGCGAACTGGGCAGCGGCCGACCATCCAGCATGCAGGCCAGCTGATCGATCATGGAACTATTCCCACGAAGGCGATCTTTGCCTAGCACTGATCAATCAGTTACTTGGTTTTAACATCTAGCTAACCGAGTCGCGAAGTCTTTTGCCGGGCATTAGACTTACATGAGTGGATCTCTGCAGGGCACTGATCGGATCTATGTAAACTTCTGCAGAGCACGAGTTGTGGATCGGTAGCATGGTTGCTCTATTTTTTATGAATAAAGCAAGCGCTGACTCATTTGATACGCCGAATGTATCAATAACCTATCTTTTGATTACGATTACCAGATATTTTAGTATTTAGCTTTGGCTCAAGCTTATTCCGAATGGTTTTAGTTTTACACAGCAGATCGGAGACCGAGCATCGCTGTGCACCCATGACTTCGCAGGATGAAAGCTCAAAAGAGTCAGGATCTGAACACGAGATCATCTTAAAGACGATATCTACACGATACGAAGGTGGCGAATTTCCAATTGTTCTTTCTTCCGAACAAAAAGGGCTGGAGGTGAATGAAGCTGACGAGATCTTGGCTGCAGCGCGAGATATAGAGCCAGTGCAGATCAAAGCATTTATAGACGGTAAGTACACAGAGTTTTGCAACAAGAATTCTGATCGAAACGGTGTATCCGACGATATTCATTTGGCTATGTATCTGTTGACTTCATACTTCTCGAACCTGGGTGAATTACTCGCATTGGAATTTCCGAGATCAGAACTTTTCGACACATTGTCGGAAGATTATGGTTTGGAGAAATTGGAGAAGAAACGAGAAGGCAGGTTGAGGAAGATACTATGTGTCATAGATGTAACCAAACACGCCAACTTTGTTGAATATGTGCGAGCTAAATGGCAGAAGAAGTGGAAGGCAAGGCCTGAATACTGGCGCGAGGCAAGGTATGAAAAGGCCGAGAAACATACATGGTTCGGTCAATATATCGAAGATACAATCGCCTCTTGGGAAAGTGACTCAAATGTTGAAGACGAACCAGTTGGTATTAAGATTTTGCGTAAGGCGCTGGAAGATTGGATAGACATCTTCGTTCTTGGTGCTGACGGGGTCAATGACGTAGCCAATATGATCGAAGACTGTGGCATCGTCAAAGCCGACATCTTGAAAGAGTATGTAGAAAGCACATGGAAGAAAGAATGGGAGCAATACGAGGATGAAGATGACATGGACGAGGAAGAAACGAAGAAGCTGTGGTTTAAGGCAAAGGGAATGGATGCGCTTACTGCATTGTTGAAAGGAACTGTGTCTAAGACTGAAAGTTATGTATACAAGCCTGACATCGAGCTCAACCAGTTGGACTCATCCGTTGCTGCTGCTATAGAGGACAAGATACCATCAATAACGGAAATTCAGTCTCATCACATTCAGGATCTTTGGAAGCAAAAATTTGCATCAAAATACCGTAAGATCCACAAGGATATTATCCGTGATAATTATGCACATCTCTTCAGCTCTTTCATGAACGAGCATTATCTGTCTATCATAGTCGAGGTGCAGTCCTCCACACCAAACGAAGAGACAGCGTATACGTTCAAACCAGCTATCAGCGTAGAAGAGTTACTGGAGAAACCAGGTAACGAGGAAGCAGAGAAAATCTTCGCAGCAGTGGAATTAGAGCATGAGAAACCGATTCGTGACAAAACGGCGGAGGGATACGCTGAGATGTGCGAGGTGTTCGACCCTGTCTGGGTGGCAAGCATGAAGGATTCATTGTACAAGCAATTCTTGCTGTCAGGTTATCTGAATATTGTGCGCGAAGTTGTCACGAATCCGAGCCAGACTGTAGAGGTGACGAACACAAGTGTGACGCCGAAGTCATCAAGCATACGAAGTAAGATGCCAAGATCAAACACCACTATCGATGCTGACAATTTCTGTTCACCTCGAAAACGTCCTAAGGTGGAGACAGCCCAGTCTGTTGTATCAAATGGTAATCCTCCTGAAATGTTATCTGTTGCAGAATTGTACGGGAGAATAGGAGCAGAACCAGGTACGACGTCTGTTGAAGTTCGCTTCTTGTACTGCGATTCAGAGGTACGTCACGCGGATCTGTCTAACGCTACAAACAGGACGAAACCGAAGAAGAAAAATCAAGCTGCAGTTCTAACATTGGTGGTGTCGGATCGCACTGGATGCATTTATGTAGAATTATGGCGCGAAGCTGCATCGAACATCTGCGAACTGGCACAAGAATGGAACGAAGAGGATTCGAATGTACTGCTTCGGATATCAAATTACACAGTTGTCGAAGACAAGCGTACGATGATATCTAAAAGTTGCAAACTTATCGGTGATGATCGCACCCAGGTGGCACGTATCTCTTTTTCAACCCGACCATCGCTAGTTGACCCAACCACACATTTGGCTGGCAGTATCTTTATTCGTAATATCAGTCTTCTGGCAGCTAAACCTCCGTTTTTTGTACATCTGGCTGGAATTGTGTCGATGGTGCAAGACCTGAAGGTAAGCCGACAGGGGAATGAGATGCGTGATTTTCGTCTGTCCGATATCTCTGGAAATTATGTCGAATGTCGTGCCCTCGGAAGGCATGTGCATAATCCGCACATCGCCGACAAAAATGAGGTAGTTATATACGGCTCATCCGTAACAGTACCTCAAGGCAACAACAAGTCTGGATACCTATGGTTATTCAATGAGGCTCACGTAGTTATTCTGAAGCGCAAATGCGTAGTACCGAAGTCCTTACGTCATATCGAATTCGAAGAAGAAGAGTGAGGTTGTACGATGACAGGTTACCGAAAAAGCAGATCTCACACGTTAGTGCCGAAGGTCTGATGTAACAGTAATTGTAACTTTAGGGCTCCCGTCACCTTGTACATAGAATTCTAGGTCGAATCGGTTGAGCCCATGTATTTTTAGAACAATCGATTGCGCTGGTGTTTAGCGATACAAGAAACAATACAATTATAATGCAAAAACAGTGCGGCTGAAGATCTGAGAGGCGTGCCTTATCTCCATCGAGTAGAAGTAGAATAAAGGTTTCGGAGATACGCCAAATGGAGTCTAAGACTCAGCAATCCTTCGTTTCAATCAGCAAAATCAAGGTAGCAGTGTTGGTGAACACCATACTGACCTTACATACTTGCTGGTTGCATGTTGTCGCGCCAAGGTGCACGGATGAGACTGTTATCGTGGATACGCTGCGGCCAAGTGGAGTCGAAGACTCAGCAATCACTTCGTTTCAATTTGCAAAATCAAGGTAGCAGTGTTGGTGAACACCATACTGACCCTACATATTTGCTGGTTGCATGTCGTCGCGCCAAGGGGCACGGAGGAATTGTACAAGCAATTCTTGCTGTCAGGTTATCTAGATATTGTGCGCGAAGTTGTCACGAATCCGAGCCAGACTGTAGAGGTGACGAAAACAAGTGTGACGCCGAAGTCATCAAGCATACGAAGTAAGATGCCAAGATCAAACACCACTATCGATGATGACAGTTTCTGTTCACCTCGAAAACGTCTTAAGGTGGAGACAGCCCAGTCTGGTGTATCAAATGGTAATCCTCCTGAAATGTTATCTGTTGCAGAATTGTACGGGAGAATAGGAGCAGAGCCAGGTACGACGTCTGTTGAAGTTCGGTTCTTGTACTGCGATTCAGAGGTACGTCACGCGGATCTGTCTAACGCTACACACAGGGCGAAACCGAAGAATACAAATCAAGCTGCAGTTCTAACATTGGTAGTGTCGGATCGGACTGGATGCATTTATGTAGAATTATGGCGCGAAGCTGCATCGAACATCTGCGAACTGGCACAAGAATAGAACGAAGAGGATTCAAATAATCCAGTACTGCTTCTCTAGAGTTGAGCTCTAGAAATTATGTCGAATGTCGTGCCCTCGGAAGGCATGTGCATAATCCGCATTTCAATTTGCAAAATCAAGGTAGCAGTGTTGGTGAACACCATACTGACCCTACATATTTGCTGGTTGCATGTCGTCGCGCCAAGGGGCACGGAGGAGACTGTTATCGTGGATACGCTGCGGGCCAAACCAAGTAACCTCAAGGAAATATATTTGTCTTCAAGAGTTTGTGCAAAACTGGACATATTCGTGCTTGCATACTTATGAAATTACGGGTATTGGGGATTGCGTACCTAGAATGTTTTTCAGCAGATGGAATGTTCACATTAAGATATCACAACACACCCAAGAAGAGTGAGTGCATCGTATGTAACACTGTGTAGCATTGAGAACAACAGTTTCTTAGCTAGTTGGATTTAGACTCAGAGAACAGAATGTTAATCTACATGCAAAAGAATGGCACCTTTCCATTAGTACATTGTGCCTCTTGATGTCTCAGTCTCCGTCGCAGTAATTCGTTTATATATTTACTACATCAAGTCTAGAAGAATTGTCAGCTATTGGTAGGAATCTTATTTAGCTATTTACTTGCATGATTTAACGACATCTTGTCTAGTTTTATTGGCTCAAGTTTCAGGTTGTTGCTCTCAATGTAGTAGACACACACCGAATGCCAAAAATTTGCCAATCGGATGGAGCTGCTGCAAGTTCGAATAACGAGGGTGCTTTACCGAATAACCAGACGGAAACATGCAGCGATTCTTTAACTTCCGTACTCTCCAATCGCTGCAGCGATGACGGAATTGAAGTGCAAGAAGGTGTGGGTTGTTGGATGCACTGGGTTTCTTCTGATCCAACTCGTTTGAAAGCGTTGAAGGAGCGAGCGATCGCGAAACTTGTTGTGAATTATGGAGATCAACACCGTGGAGAACGATATCGCAACGCATCGATAAATGATAACGGCAGAATGAGAAGGACATTTGCATATTTCAAGTCTGGTTGGAAGCACTACACTTCTTTTGACCTGGATGTCAAGTATAGTCATGAAGATGCTATCGTTTCATATCTGACAAGACGACAGATTGGGGTGCAGAATCTCGATACCGTACTTGTACAATTCGACGAGCTGGTAGATTATTTATACGCCAAAAGTACATTCCGGCTCGCACTAACCTCAGCAGCACGTTGGGCGAATCGTCGAGCGCATCCACTACGCATTTTCCGATTTATCACTTCGGAGTCTTTACCACAGCAGATACAAACCTATCCAGCTGGAGTTTGTCAGATGTCGATCATATTTGACAACCGTCTATCCATGGAGGTATGCTACGAACATTTCTTTTATCTCCAAGATTGTGTACACCTACAGCAGTTGACCATTATACTCACAGAAATACCAGATGTGTTACAATTGTTCGACTTTCAGACACTCCTTGTCGAGTATATACGTATACTGCTACGCGGAAGGCTTGTTGTTGGAAGGCTAAAATTAGTATTGAAATTTCCCGACGATACTCGTCGGACTGATGCTTTATGTACAGGCCAAACTATCCTTAGCCAACTCGACATTGATGTCATGATAAGTTGGCGAAAAGCTGTTCTAGGCCGACGGTATATTCGTCACTGGCCGTTACGACATTCTGGTCACCACTAATGCACTGTTCCACGGAACCTAAAACAAATGCATAATCAAATATATAATTATCAACATCAAAACCAACGTAAAAGGCAGTCGTATATACATAGCATCCGAAAAATCTCGAGAAAAAAAAATGGTACAAAGAGTTTAATTGCTGGAATGAAATTAGATAACAATTTTTAGCATGCCATGCTTATAGAACATATGCGAAGCACTGCTTTGCCTTCAGGCCAATCTACATGCATGACAGTAGTCTATAACAAAGATAATTTCAGCATAAGACATGTTATCACAGGTAAGATTATTGTAAGTTTATCACATGTAGACCCTGGCGATCTCTCTCACTGCGGAGACCTTGGCGGTTATTTGTGTATGGGAACTCGCAAATATAGCCATGAAACCTTCTGCTTAGCACCTGATTTCAATGGCTGATCTGAGCTTAGCACGGATCAGTTACTCGTGCAACTCGCAGGCACCGCTCTAGAACCGTTTGCTGGGCATACGGCGCAGAAGGCACATCGCTGCAGAGCACCGATCGAAAAAAAGGTTAGCAGTAATACTGTCCTCAAGGTTTCACTTGGATGAATGCTAAGAAGATTTCCTTTCTGAGCGAAGCACACTGTACGTAGTACCTTCTGGATGGCAATTCAAGCGAGAATTGACAGATCGGGATTTTCGTACTCTTGAAGATGTCACAGACCTGCGATTTAAAATTCAATGAAGTCTTTCCCTCTTTATTTTTATACACGGTTACAGGCATATGTGGAGACTTGATCGGTTATTTGGGTACAGAAACTTGCAAGCATAGCCATGAAGCTTTCTGCGGAGCATTTGGCTTCAATGGCTGATCTCTGCTGAGCACAGATCGGGTAGTCGTGCATTTCGCAAACATCGCCGTAAAACCCCCTGCTGAGCAAAGAGCTTAATGAGCACGTCTCTGCAAAACACTGATCGGGGAAAGGTCTGGCAGTAAGGCTGTTCACAAGGACTGAATTGGATCCAAGCTTAGACCATATTGTTTCTGGGCGAAGCATAAATTTGTCCAGTGGTTGCATAATGAGAAGTTGAGCGTTTTTTTTTTTTGGTTATTATTTCTTTTTATTCCA
>Ga0209092_10005074_pt1 | contig 10736 bp, 2 predicted proteins | sample FraStrMetagenome_FD_187446 | JGI IMG/M metagenome (GOLD analysis project Ga0209092, IMG submission 187446) | Marine eukaryotic phytoplankton communities from Arctic Ocean - Fram Strait ARC3M Metagenome (SPAdes) (version 2) | ecosystem: Environmental > Aquatic > Marine > Oceanic | place: Fram... | reverse complement strand
TATACTACCGAGGTTTTAACCGAGGTAGTATGTATGTATGTATGTTTTAGTTTAACGTGATAAGAGTAAATTTGCACTGTGACCAAGAACCTCGCACGATCGAACAAAAAGAATATACGTGATGACTGACTATGCGTCCAGGTCGTTAAAACTTGCGTAGAAACTCTGAAGGATACGCATCACATTCTTTAACACCGACACATATTATTACAACACAAAAAAAAAGAAAAAAGAAAGAAAAATAAAAATAAAAAAGACCAAAAAAGAAAAAGAAGTTCCAAGGGGTGCTTTCTGATATGAAATTCGTTCGTGATTCCCACTTGTATTAGTTGCGCACCGGAGGAGTTTGCATTTGTTTTCTGTATCTTCCGAGTAGGGTCGCCGCCTGCCTCCTATATTTCATCTGATCGTAAACACCATTACTTTCGCTATTTTCCAACGTTGCATCTTTTATTGAAGTTTCGATTGCGTTCCCGATTTCCTTTCCTTTGCATATTGATTCCAGTGCAAATATAGTTCTAGGTCCGCATTCAACACCTTGTTGTCGTACTGATTGGGGAGCATGCCATTCACACGTTCCTCGGCCTGGAGTAAATGCATCGGTAATTTTCCTTATTAAAGGGTTATCAATATTACCTGTTCCAAGAGAGTCAATAACAAAACCTTTTTTGCTGTTCCCCCTTTTTTCTATTGCAATCGTGTGCCAATGACCGCTTGTGCTGTCCCCTGAAAACACCGGGATAAGGTATATTCCATCTGGTTTCCTATGCATTACTATTCTTGAGCGAAACATTCTTCCAAATCGTCTCCATCCCTCATGAGATTCCCAGTTGCTTATCATGGAAGTGGCCTCCGTACACGCTATGAATATGTCGTGCTGTTTATAATCATGTCGTAATACCTCCACAGCCATAGTGAGATGCTTCCCCGACATCCAACTCCTTCTATTAAGCACGTCCAATTTTATTTCAAGTAGTTCCTGCGTTTCTTGAGTCGACTGTGATGATAGCGTCGTGGTGAGTGGAGGTTTTTTTGATGGGTTTTCGTCTGTTTCCGATTCCGAATCCTCAATTACAATTGTCGTTATTTTAGTTTTGTCGTTGAATGGTTGTAATTCGATATCTCTTGGTTGAAGGTGTTGTACTGGAGCCTCTGATACTTCTATCACTTTTCTTTGTTGACTTTCGTATTCTACCGGTGATTTTTCCTCCTGAATTGTATTTGATTGTGATTGGATGTTTGTGATATATTTTTTTATTTCTGCTAAATCCCTGTTTAATTCTATACTTTTTGCCGTAAGAAGGTTCGTGATCGAATGCATGCTCTTTTGTAATATCTCTTGTGAATTGGTAAATTTTGGTGTCGGACTAATGATATTCACTACTGCGATTAAAACTCTACAAATACGCTTCCAAGCTTCGGTTGGGCGTTGTTTTTTGATGTATTGTGCTCTTGTAAAATATGTTGATGTAGGTATTCCAGTCTTGAGCATGTTCATTAGGGAAGGGTATTGTATGCGAGCTTGATTGTCCGTCTGTTTTATGAGTTTGATGAGTTTATTCCATTTTAGCTTATTGTTGCTTGTTGCTTCTATCATTTCCTGGAGGATATTCTTCGTTTTGTTCATAGCACCGGTAAATATTGCGCATCTCTGACATTGTCTTTTGTTCAAACAAATCATGTTATCTCGAAAATTGTTTCTATAACACCATATAACCTTTTCTCTACTGCAGGTGATGCCATTACATCTTTTCGTTGGATTCTGAATTTTAATTTTTTTAGGAGATGGTTGGTACGGTTGATTCGATTGCCTGCATGCTATCCTCTGCCTTTTGCGTCGTTGCACCTTACTCTTTTCTACCATTTCTTCTAACTTATGCTTCTTAATTAATGTTGCTTCCTCCCGTTCACTTGCAGCTTTTATGACTTTGTGGATGCCAGCCGCTTTCCCTAGAATAAGTGCTTTTACCTCTCTCCAACTTTGTAACAACTCGGTTTTGCAGGCCGTAGCTGCATCCTTATCTCCTTTTAACATTGTTATCTTAGATATGCAAGTTTTTGTCGTGCTATCAATGCAAGTAGGTGTTAATCCGAGCCAGGGCCCATCAATTACTCCTATTTCATCATCTGTCTGCTCTATGATGGAGTGCTCGGGAACAAGTCCCAGAATGTGTGAGAAAAAGATTTGAGGGAAAGTAGAAATAGCAGTCGCCATGGTTGACACTTCTAGTTTTCTTAGTAATTCGTCGATATCCAAATAAGACTTGTTACGATGATCGGGCAAGAGCAATAGCCTTCCAGTTTGATCTTTTTGAAGTTTTTTGAGATCTGCATTTATTTTCCGGATATACTTCTCCGTAAACGTTACTGATGAATGTTTCTGCATTTCAATAATGAATATAGCAAATCTATCTCCAATTGTATTATTCATTTTGATTCTGAATTTCACAATATTATCGTTACTGCAATCTAAATACATGTGCCTTCTATTTCCTTTGTGATTGTGTATATTCTTTTGATTACACCAAGTGCACCTCGATACCAAATTCACCTGATTATTGATAGTTGAGTTCAAAATAGCCTCTTTCTGCGCAGGGTCGTGTATTTTTTCGACGTGGTTAAGTAGACATCCCATTCGATACGGGGCCGACTTATACAAAGATCGAGTATGCGTGTTGCTCATACCTAAAAGTGACCTAAATAGACCTACATTTAAAGACAGGGTTTTCCATGTGGATGTCGTATATTGCAGGATTCTCCACAGTAATCCCTGCGTATGCTTTCTTGATATTCTCTTTAACCGTTCTTTGGTCAGATTTTCCCGTATATGCACACTTACATGCCTATCTAATAATTTCCCGTTACAGGTAAGAAAAAAGGTAAGGTTAGAATTAGGTAGGTGCAACTTGGATGCGCTCTTGACCATCTCGTTGCTGCTCTGAACATGTCGAAACGCTAAATCCGCACATACATCAGCGTAATGATTGGCATTGAGAGTGGCTAGGTTGGGTATGAGTGTTTCATATCGTGATGGAGTTTTGATTCGGGTACCACATGTTTCCAGTTGGTGGGAATTAATTTTGAGTACGGCTCTATTTACATTCCCATCAAAATAATCCTCTCCCCATCCCAATTTATCCTCTTCTAAGCTGCTTTTCGGGGTAATCCATTGTTCTGCTAATGCAAGGAAAGTTTCGTTTCTCTGCTGAAAGGTATTCACAAGCCATTGCTTGTTATCTGTAAGTTTCTTTTGTTCCTTCATTTTACAAAATGATTCTTTGAGTATGCTTGCGAAGAATTTACTGATTCCCCCAGCATGCTCTCTAATATATACCCTGTCTATTTCCTCACTGCAATTGTCTCGTATATTTCGGACTTGTTGTCTAACCGCTTCACTGTCCATGATGACTACCCGTGGGATTTCTTTATCCAACAACAATTCTTCCATAACAACCGCGAAGCATTCTCCGTGAGCTATGTCCGTATCGCAGCTTCCAATTTCTGTCGGAGATACAGCCGTTCTGCACAAAAGTGGAATCATTGGGCGATGCATCCACTCCCTTGTTTCCAGTAATTCATTGTTCCGTATATCTAGTGAGCATAATGCAATTGCTGAAGATGTGTTCCAAGTTGATGGTGCTTGTTGAACTTCCTGGTTGGTTTGATTTTGCCTATGTGATCCATCCGTAGCAATTATTAATGGACTCCTTCTCTTCAATAAAAAGTCAAGTATTCTGCCGTACGTGCTGTGCATGTTAATAGATCTTTCAATTTTTCCATCCACCATATTTGAGATGACATATCGCTCCCAATCTATAAGGTGCAGCCGCTTTGAGCTTTGGAGTACTTGTTTATGATTCCATTCCCATTTATCCTTTGTCTTGAGTTTCGCGGAATGACTTGGCCTTTTGTGGATCCATACCGAAGGATCTTCCTGTATTGTGAGTGAGATATGGGGTTTTGTGAGATTAGTCCATTCAAAATACGAGAAAGCATTATCAATTTGATCGAAGTGTTGAGTCCCTGTTGCTTTGCGTGCCAATAAGATAGACTCGACGCTAACTCCACATTTGGCGCTGTTTTCGTAGGTTGCTGCGTCCGGTATCCAATTGCATTGCTGGAGGTGCAGAAGAAGGTTGTGTAGTTTTCCACCAAAACAGTAAGTCAAAAGGCATTTTTTTCCGAGTCCTAAATGCGCACCATTACCACCTTTATATAACTCGTTCCCTACTGACATGTGCCCCTTATCACGTGCTAATTTTTCCAATATATTGTTGATTATTTCATCTCTGGAGTCGCGGAAAAATATCCCATATTTCCCTAACTTCCATATAGCCTGTAATACATGGTTGTATATATCCTCCCCAAAGATATCCTCATATTTTAAGATTGCTGCTGCCCTGCCTCTGACAGTTTTGGAGTCCAAACCCTCACCGTTTGTCAATATCTCTAATTCTCTAGCAACCGAAACTATATCCGTTTCCAATGCCGAAAGTATCCCCAGTCCACCATCCTTCTGCGGTAAGAATATTCTGTGTTTACAATCTGTATTGGAAATTCCATTTCGGCTCTGTACTACATTTGCAACACTAGCATCTAAACGCTGTAACTCTTGCTGGTTGTAATTACTTTGAATGGGTACATAGCTATGCATTGAATTAATTAGCATATTTGTACATTTCCTCTGGGCTGGGGTGTCCATGTGACGGATTTTAAGCTGAGTGAGGCGGTCGTGCATTTTCGCGATCGTCTTGCTACTCGAAAGGGAAGTGTCGCCTCTCAAAGTTGCGTGTAACCCCAAATGACGATGTGCCTTGGGTTGCACCAATTTTGTCCATTTTTGTTGCTCCTCCATATTCAATTCATCATAGTTAATTAATTTAAAGAACCTACTTAATTCTGAGTCTTGAAGGAAGATCTTGAATGGTACCTGTTCTTCGATTGGCTTATCATGAATAAAACTCCATGCTGTACTCCAGCATTTTTCTAGTTTGATTGCTAATTCCGCGGAAATATTGAAAAACTGCACGTCGCACTTGCTGCTTTTTCGACCTATTTTCGTTGTCATGCTCAAATCTCCTGCTAATTGAATATAATATTGCACTAAAAGAACAAGGTTATTTTCGTTAGCTGCAGTAATAAATTTAGTATTATCGTCACAATACCCAATCATGTATAGAAGAATAGCCACGTCATCTCTGTCACACGTGTGAAATTCATATCTGTCACAGTTCCCATCGGCATCGGAACGAAAGATCTTTTTGGCCCTTTTAGACAATGTCCGCCAAATATCATGCTTGAGCTTAATGACTAAATTGGCGATAGTCGGGGAGTCCGGGTTCCCCTGCTCTAGCCCGCATTGAAAGATTGCATACGCCGTGCCCTTAGCTGTAATTATTTCTACCAGCTTTGCGCTCATCATGCAGGCCTTCATCTCGATAAATCCAGAATCAGGAAATCCATTAATTTTCATCACTGCCAAAATAATATCCAGGCAGACACGATCGAAGAATTTTTCTTCGTCTTCGTCGATTTGAACCGTGGGTTTGTTTCCCTCGACGCAATCTTCTCGAAAACATTGTTCGATTGCCACAAGTGTCGCGCAGCTTTTTCCTCTACGGTAAGATGTAATCCCTTCATGAAGTAACTTTATCTTTTCGATTGCCTGACTAGTTATTCCTGTTATTAAACCATTTAGAAAACAGTACAAATCGTCACAAAGAGAGATAGGTCTATACTCATTGGGTTTCCCGGGCTTCGGGATGGGATACCTTGAGATTTTCTTCATCTCTGCAGGTATGTATCTCATTACGAGCATTAGTTTGACAAATTTAACTAACAGCTTTCTCCATCTTTCCCCAAATCGACCCAAAACTGCGATATGTGCCCCGTCATGCCTCGCCTTTGCCGGGATGCTTGCGAGGCTTTTCCAAAGTTTCCTTTCTACAGTGTTAGCCATATTTATCGTCCCTCGGGCATCAGTGAGAAAAAACGGATAATTGAACTCTTTTCTACTTTTAGAAGGGGCTCGAAATAGTTTTGCAGTATATTTTTTGTGCGCCTTAAGAAAAGCCCGTTTTATTCGTCGTGGCAGTTTGGATCCATTATGGATTAGATTATCAATATCTCGCATTCTAACTTTCCGATTTGGCGTTAGTTTTATGCCCCTCGCTCCCAACTTGCCAGCTGTAATCACACTGGCAAACGCACAGTTTTCCACGGATTTCGAATCACTCATCCATCGTGAGTGAAATTCTTGTGTCGCTTTCAATTCCTCTATTTCATTCTTACAAGGTCTATAACCATTCTGATTATCATCCCAAATAACCGAGTGTGTTGCCGGGGCAGCTCTGGGTTTAAACAGTACTTTTCGAGTGAAAGCATTAATGGAGTTGATGTATAGGAGATAATGGAGAGTATCTTTACGAAATCTTATTTGTATTCGGGTAACTTTTGAAGATAATTGTCGTAGAAGATGTTCACATTCCTCCAATCTCGTATTAATCGTTTCCCACAACGAATCGTCATCGTATACCGAGGGCGGATCAATAAAATCGGTCATAGGCATCTTCCAGGCTGATATATCCTGCGATAGGCTTTCATGCCCACTAGGCGTCGCTTTTCCAACGAACCCATGAGAACATCCTGACTCCATTAACCAAGAATTCATTAACTGTGTCATGCTCGCCGATATATTGGGTATGGGTATGGGTAAGACATTTGCCTGATGTTTTTTCTCCGCAGGACCCACTTCGTCATCGCTAGATTTTTCAGTCGTGGAACCTGTCCGCAATGTTTCGAACTTAATTGCATCCATGTGAGCTTGTCTTTCTGCCGTATCTGAATATATACTTTTGACAATAAGATCCGCTTGCTTCTGTAAGTCCTGAGTTTGCACCAAGGTATCCCTAATTTTCCATAAAGCTTCTTCATTCATTCTTTCTTTCGAGTTCAAATATTTCATCTTTGCTTCTTTGATCCACCATTGCGCCTTCGAAATTAAATTTAGCTTTCCACGTATTCGCATTCGCAAATACCTCAGTTTGGTAGGTATCGGTAAATTCCGAAAAGTCTTAAAACCAACCCGTTGTCGCAATCTTCCACGATTTTTCCCAGCAGTTTCCAAATTATTTTTTACGGAGCTCAGCTCCAACTCGTCCATGACCTCTTTTAATGCAGTTCGGAATTTTTCATAACTATAGGCTAATTCCACAGCATGATCTTCGGTAATGTCCACAAGTTTGTTATCTTTTCCCGAAACTTTTTGTGTGATGCCGGTATTCCAGAGATCATCAAACAACTTGTCTACTCTATGTTCCAATTCCGGAAGACGAGAATTAGTAATATCAGCGGAATTGTTTGTTAATTTCTGTAACTTATTATAGAGGTGTTTCTGGTTTTTATATTTCTCACTGCCTTTAAACTGATTTTCATTAAATTCCAAAATTTGGCCATTTTCTCCAGAAGATTGCAGTTTAATTTTAGAGACGGCAGCGTAGTTGAACTTAGTTACTGATTGTCCATCCTCATTATTATTGGTGTCCTTGCGCTCGTATTCACACATCAACAGGGAATGGTCTGATGCAAAATAAGAGTGTCCCTCATTTCGGCATATGCGTGGGTTGGAAAAACATTCGCGTAGTTTGGGGTTCTGGCTAACCATGAAGTGATCTATACCTCGTGCCCCTGCCTGACCAAATCGGGTTAAATATTGATCTTTTACATTGACGGATCGAATGAAGGATTCGTGGGTATCTTCTACATGAGCAAGTATTCCGTTTAAATCCTTTTCCTTTCTGAATGTACCCAAATTGTCTTTATTTGATGTCGAGCAAGTTTCCTGAAAATCCCCAATGACGATAATGTTTATGTTTGGGAAGGAGTTAATCCATTGGGATGTAATATCATCATAGATGCCTACCATGTCGTCATTGATTTCGCCTTTGCTATGTCCGTGAATCTCCGCGCTTGACGCATATACTGAAATAATTCCTAATTGAGAACCGTCGCCGAAGCCAAAAGCTACCGAAACTATTCTACCTTGGAGATACATTTCTATATTTGAGATGGTCTTTCCCCCCCATTTCCAAGTGTCTACAAGTATGACTTGGTACTTGGTTTCAAAACAGTCTATACGAGCAGATTGGAGTTCGCACTTATTAAAGGCTTGCCAAGATTCACTAATTGTAGTTTGTGCACCATGTGGTTCTTGTAACGCAAGGAACGCAAGATTCTCTCCCACCATGAGTTCGGCCGCTGTGGTGTATTCAAACTTATTTTGAATATTAAAGGTACCTATTCTATCGCTGTGCTCCGATGGAGATACCTCAGCAGAAATAATTTTTGGAAGGGGTTGCTCGAATCCTAATAATCTGTTCATCTCAGAGATGGGTAGCTCCAATTTTGGTGGAGGAGATAAAACTGACATGTCGTCCTGCATGTGCTTTGATTGTGTATCAATATCATGGTTGAGGGGAGACGAGACGCTAGAATGTGGTTTTATATCGCCTGTATCGATGGTTTCACTATCGTTACATGGCTGAAAGTCGAATTTGAATGTGGGAGCATGCGTTGAGAAGGAGAAATTGTTCTGAGATAAGGTGGAGCAGTCGGATTCTGGGGTAAACAGATTTGCGTAGAAGTCTCTTTCCTGAGAAAGAAAATCCCTATTGATGTTTACATTTGTGGAACCCGGATGATGTGAACCTGATACAACTACCTTTGTGTCTTTAGGGTCCTTTATATCCGCTTCAAGCTCGTCCTCTGAATCAGAGGAAAACAACTGTTCATAATAGTCCCGCTCATGGTGTTGGTTTGGTGACGTGCGAGGTTGCGCATTTGATTCATGTGGTTGAGTAGGGTTTTCATCAATCGATTCTGGAGAGACTTGGGTTGCCGCCGAATAGCCTGGGCAGCTTAGATTGCTCGGACTTTTTAACATTTTTCCTTCTTTTTTCCTTCTTTCTAATTATTTTAACTTAAGAAAAACCAGTGCAAATCACTGTGTTCCCTGAATATTCTAGAGTACAATATTTTCCACTTTCGCCTGAAATGCCGCAGATGATCTATAAAATCCAAATTAGGCTCTGGTGCTTCTCTGCCTCGAAGGTAAATGATGCCTTTCGAAAAAATCGTCAGGTCTTTACGGAGATTGTTTAGGATAGGGTCGTTTAGAAAACGAAGAATTTTGATTTCTAAGTTTATAATAAACGTATCCGAACTATCCCCCAGACGTAAAAAAGTCTTGGAGTGCGCCTGTAGGGAAGAGGTCCAAGTTCTTACTCCGTGGCTACTCTATCGTTGAATATCCTTGACGATGGATCAATTTGAAAAACCAGCTTAAAAACTACTCCTTGAATCACTGGATTTTTCCGGAAGGTGGATAAAATACTGGCTAAATCAGAAAAATCTTTAGATAGAATGCTGATGGTGATTTCGAGCGCAAGTTCTATTATTCCAAAAGTGTTGGTGATTTGGTGTCTCCGCACGATTGTGAGCAATTTATCTTTGGTAATGTTTTCTTGTCGATACGCGATCGAAAGGAAATGCACGCCTGCTTGAAAGAACCTTTTATCTTCTAAAAATTGAAATAGCTCAGGGTATTTTGATTTAAATCTTCTAGTCCAACAGTTCCAAGCTATGTTTGTGTGACTTAAAATCCTAGGCGCACAATAATAGCTGTCAGAGTTGTAGAAGATTTTGGTGACTAATCTGTCAAGTTCTTGCCGATCTATGCGCAGAAGGATATCGTTTAAAAACTCCCGAAGGTAATCAATCCAATATTCTATAGAATGGTCCACTCCGAACGTATCCATCAGATGTCGAGATGGTGCGCAATCAGGAAAATGTGGCTATTACTTAAACTTATGCGGGATTACCAGAGATGCCTTAAGTAAACCCGAAATATGATAGGTTTAAGAGTTGAACAAATGTCTGCGGCTATTCAGGCCTATGACGTCTTTTCCGTGAATAGAATTGAGGTACGTAGTCGGATAAGACTTCGATTCTATGTGACCGACTTGTATGACGTATAGGTCTTCTATACGGGAATGAAACGATCTTGGTGATCCGTGACGTATTGAAGAAGAACGTGACGAAAATCAATGGATGACACCGATGTTCTCTAATTCTAAGTGTCTGACAACCACTGCTTTGAGTACGCGGGATTCCGTATATAAAGTACGTACGAGAGCGTTGGATGAAGATAAAAGGATGAGCTGGCGTTCTTGGCGATGAGATTGGCGTTCAACGGTCGATGACACCTGATTGACACCTGAATGAATTTCCGCGGAAAGTAGCTGGCCGGCTCTTAGAGAAACAGGATCTAACTATAGCTTGAATTTGGAGTAAAAAGGTCTAATAATGCGCCCGATAACGCAAAAGTCTTCGAAAAAGTTTCTGAAGGCTGTTACAGTTATAAAAGCTGTTTCTGGATGGCTAATAAATGCAAATGACTTTCCGAAAGACTGTAAGTTCACAGTCTGATAGGTTTCGGTAATGTGGTGGCATAGAGCTATCGATCGATGTCTGATTGTTTCGGGTTCTTTCAGAATTAGGACCGGAAGTTGGCCATGGGCAAAAATCGATGGTTTCGAGTTTCGCTTACGTATTTTATATTTATAAGTAACAAAAAGTAGTATAAGTGAGGAAAGAATTAAAGATGTGGAAATTAGAACAAAAAGTAGTATACGTCAGGAAAATATTAAAGATTGATTAAAATGTATTTAATTTTTAAG
>Ga0209092_10005069_pt1 | contig 10741 bp, 20 predicted proteins | sample FraStrMetagenome_FD_187446 | JGI IMG/M metagenome (GOLD analysis project Ga0209092, IMG submission 187446) | Marine eukaryotic phytoplankton communities from Arctic Ocean - Fram Strait ARC3M Metagenome (SPAdes) (version 2) | ecosystem: Environmental > Aquatic > Marine > Oceanic | place: Fram... | reverse complement strand
AGAATGTTTCCATAGGGTCTGAGATACACAGACAGTGTTTAGAAAATTGGCCCGATGCAGAGTATCTACTTGTCAGTGAAAAGACAGGATTTGATATTAACAAAAGACAAGAGGAGTTCTTTGAAGCATACGATGAATTTGAACCCGACTTGTTCTTTAACAATGCATGGGCTCAAGGTGCTAATCTACAGATTGCACGTGAATCTATCAAGAGACGATTCTTTACTCTTATGATATCTACTGGTACACCCACAGGGTTCACTGAACTTACGGGAGATAATCAGAAGTATTCAACATACAAGTTCTGGCCTGAACGTACAAAACTTTATGCACTGACTCAAGCAAAAATGTGGAGAGAAGCATATCAACATAGGTCACATGCTTGTTATCATGGAAAACCAGGCGAGATGAGAAAACTTGATGGTACGATTGATGAACTAGCAACAGTAGATGTTGATGGTATCACAGAACAGGGTTCAGAAAATAATATTGGTAAGTATTACGGTGAGAACCTATTTTGGACTCATTTTGTGATGGGGCCAACAAGGACTGCTGAAACTGATGCTGACCCATCCTTACATTTAAACGACCATGTACCCATGCTAGACCCTGTTGAGATGGTTGGCAAGATGGTTTCTCTAGTTAAAAGTGATGATTGGATGACCCAATGGGTTCAATCATATGAACCACCCATGTCAAAAGACCCCATGGATTTCTTCAAATTGTGGGGAGAAGTGCAAGCTTACAACATAGAGAGAGGTTGGTAATGCAACAATTAGTGGATAATATTAAACAATGGCATCATGATAGAAACCTTATTGAAGGTGCAACAGATAAAGACCAAGTATGTAAACTTATCCAAGAGGTAGGTGAACTATCGGACAACGTCTGTAAACAGAAAGATGTAGCAGATGACATAGGAGATATTATGGTGGTGTTGATAAACATCATGGTACGTAATGGTCTTTCTATGGAACATTGCTTAGAAGTCGCATATCATGATATCAAAGACCGCAAGGGAGTAATGCGTGATGGAATCTTCATTAAAGAAGAGTCTTAAGTATTACTGGAGACTGTGGGCTAAATCTCTAGGTGAAAAAGAGGGTTCCACTGATGCAGAAGCAGATAGGGTTGCTATCATTAGAACCGTGGTTGTGGGGGTGAACTTCATAACCTGTTTCTTTATCATTGCTGGTAACATACATCACTGGTGAGAGTTGTAGTTACCACAGTAGGGGATACTGTTATCTGTAGAGACTATTCTTTGGATGGTATCCCTAGATGGGTAGTTGACGATGGTATCAGCGTGAAGATATACAATAAAGTATATTATTCGCTGGACACGGTGAAGAGTTTTTATGAGGATAAACAGCAGATACAATTCCCTAGTAGATAGTGCTATATTTTACGCTAAACAACTAGGTATCGACCACGTTGACAACGTGCACATATCTATACTCAGACTACCCCATCCCCACCCTAAACAAGGGTACTGTGAATTCCCCATAACCCCCCAAAACAACCTAGATATCACCCTTTTCATCAAATTAGACGAGGAGAGGGAGATAACTTTAGCCCATGAAATGGTTCATGTCATGCAAGTCATTGAAAACAAAGACATAAATGAGTACGAAGCAGAGAATTTAGGTGAAAAATTAGCAAAAAAACGCTTGACAGTGACCCCACTTTTCTGAGATAATAGTACCCTAATGCGATGAGAGAGAGAGAAAGTGATGAAAAAGTTGACCCCTTTGTTACCAACCCCGTTACCAATGTCTTACATCAAATCAGCTTACATGCGATGGAACTATGGGAATGATATCACCCAAGAGTGGTGTTCTACCCTATCTAACTTTGTTTTAAATCTACGTAAATATTACCAACACGACCAGTGTGTCGTTCTCTACGCAGATGTTTCAGAGTTCTGGCATAACCCCGACCTTGACATCAACCTACGGTAAGGAATATTGTTATGATAAACATCCAATTAGAAGGTCAAATCGCACAGAAACGTAGGGTTACCACCTACATACGGTCAATATTGACCTTTTTAATGCCTGAACTACGCCGTGATGTTGATGTTACAGTGACTACTGTCCGTCAATGTGAGGGTGGTGCTCTAGGACTGTGTTACGGTGCACGTGACAGTGTTGAAATAGAGTTGTCTAGGACTCTAATGGGTGAAAAGATACCCTTAGAAGAGATGATGCAGACTCTGGCACACGAATTGGTACATGCCAAACAGTTCATTAAGGGAGAATTGTCCCCTAAAATGACTCGATTTAAGACCATTTACCATGCTCATACCCCCTATTCTAAACAACCTTGGGAACACGAAGCATACCGAAAAGAGGTTAAATTACTTAAGATATTTTGGGAATAACACTTGACAGTGACCCTACAAAAAGGTTATACTATACGTATGGAAAATAAAAGAGTAAAGAGAATATTCATCGATATGGACGGAGTCTTGGTTGACTTCATCAAGGGTGTTTCTGAAATGATAGGAAAACCCCTTACAGCAGACGATGCTGGTCATACCGAATATGACGAAAGAAAACAGGAATTGACCGATAAAAGGTTGTTCAGAAACTTACCACCTATGGTTGATTACCATGAGTTGATTGGATATGTAAAACATACTGGTCTTCCTTGGGAAATCTTAACCGCTGCTGGTAAAGTCAACAGACAAACAGTTGTTTGGGACAAAAACGAATGGATTAAACAGTATGTTGACCCGTTTGTTGTTACTACTTGTACTTACACAGGTACGCAGAAAGCTGCTTTCGCTGAGAAAGGTAATGTCTTGATTGACGACAGACAAAAAAACATTGACGCTTTTAACGAAGCGGGTGGAATTGGTATCTTGCATACTAGTGCTGCTAACACAATTAACCAATTAAAAGCACTTAGAAATGGTGGAAATGTCCTCGACTTTCAAAAGGAAGTTGCGGTCACTACACACGTTTGATTAGAGAGGTCAAGTGGATTCATTTTTCTTTCATTTTTTGAATCCACACTCTCATGGACGGGTCTTGAGCATTTGCGCCCAGTTATACGTCCGTATGAAAAAATACAATAACTGAAATTGCGAGACAATTTTTCGGGGTGGGGGTTTAGTCTTTAAAGAAACTCCCCCTTTTTTTATACACTAAATAAGGCTATGGCATATTCTAAAGAAGTAGTACAAAGATTTGAGGCGGTCTTAGCAGACCCTAAAAAACATTCTGTTGGCAGATTAGACCGAAACGACCCCAAGGTTGCGACAGGACTTGCAGGCGCTCCCGCCTGTGGTGATGTTATGCAACTACAACTATTACTAGACGATGATGAAAGAATCGTTGATGTCAAGTTCAAGACCTATGGGTGTGGAAGCGCAATTGCATCTTCATCAATGTTCGTAGATATGATGATGGGTAAGACTGTCGAAGAAGCGAAACTCATCAAAGATAAAGACATTGCAGACGCACTAGACTTACCACCAATAAAACTACATTGCAGTGTACTAGCCGAGGACGCAATACAAAAGGCAATGATAGACTACGAAGGTAAGAAGAAATCTAAATTGGGACATAACAATCCACCACCATTATCAAGAGAAGACTTCATAGAGTGACATGAAAATATAATTATTATGAGACAACCGAAAATAATACAGACTGACGGTATACAAGTAACGTTTAGTCAACACATTGCTCACTATGAGAATGCCTTCCACGACAAGCATTGCAAAGACTTCATAGAATTCTTTGACTATCACAAAAGACTTGGTATAACAGAACTACGTACAGACTATGATGAGGGTGCTGGTGCCCAAAAGAAGAAAGACGAATCAATGTCTTATCATCAAGTGCCTGAAAGTACAAAATTTACACAACAGTTTGGTGGTTTCATTGACTACACCATCAATCGATTATTACCCGTCTATGCAACCGAATACTTTGATGAACTTGCACCTAACATGTTAACCATGTATGAGGGTAAGGTACAACTTACACAACCTTCTGAAGGGTATCATATATGGCATTGCGAAAGTTATGGCAACTCAGCAAAGAATAGAGTTCTTGCATGGTCTCTATTTCTGAATGATGTAGAAGATGGGGGTGAGACTGAGTTCTTAGAACAAAGTCTGAGGTTTAAACCTAAGGCAGGAGACTTCCTAATGTGGCCAGCAGGATTTACACACCTTCATAGAGGAAATCCACCTCTTTCGGGGCATAAATACATTGCTACAGGATGGATAGAATACAAATAGGAGAAAATATGCAATATTTACAGAAATTCCTAGATTGGCATGAACGCATGTGTTATAAGTTCATTGACCATTTCGACATAACCGAATACCAGTGTATGTGGGTAATGTTTGCAGAGGGATTCTTTTTAGCATTGTTATTACTATGGATTTTTTAAAACGACAATTAAAAAACTTTTGGTCATGGATAAAATCATTATTCGTGACACGTTACACTGTGTCTGTATCGTACAACGCCGAATGGGGTGATAAGGACGATAGAATATACACAGGTGTGAGAAAGATAATCACGAAGAAAGAGAAATTACTATCTTTCATTGATTCTGAAAAGAGACCAGTAGAGATTCGTGGTGCTGCTGGACTCAATTACAAGATAGAGGTAGAAGTCTAATGCAACAGTTATTAATAGGCATAATCTTAGTTCTTGGTCTTGGTGGATATTACCTGTATGGTCAAAACCAAACATTGTTAGCAAACAATCAGAAGTTAGAGTATGCAGTAGAAGAACAGAAAGCCGCCATGACTGCCTTAAAAGAGAACTTTGAGAAGCAGGGTAAAGCACTGCTAAACATGTCACGCAAGAATGCGGAGATAGAGGCAGAGAAAACAGAATACTTAGCAATCTTTGCTAGACACAATTTAGATATGCTTGCATTGAAGAAGCCAGGTTTGATTACAAATAGGTTTAACAATGGAAGTCAAAAAGTGATGGAGGGCATGGAAAATGATACAGAAGAACTTTATAAGCTTACTGTTCCTAGTGACAGTGATTAGTGGTTGTTCACTATTACCACAAAAACAGATTGAGATAATCTCTAAACCAATAGAGATTGAAATCATGCAACCTACATTGCCTAGACCTGTAGATTTAACTGCACCCGAATGGTGGGTAGTATCGGAAGCAAAGATTACAAACCCATGTAGGAAAACAATCTCTTTTGAACCACCTAAGTATAATGAGAAGGGTGAAGAGGTCTTAAAGAGACCTAAGAGTTGTGAGAAAGCAGACACAGAAAACCCCGATTGGCCAGATGGTTATACATACCTAGACAGTTTCTTGGATGACATGAAAGAACAGAACAATGGTGAGGTACTATTTGTAGGTACTACCATTGGTGATTACAAAATCATGTCAGAAGATATGCAAGAATTGAAAAGGTATATCAAACAGCTGGGTGAAGTAATAATTTATTATCGTGATGTAACAGTGAAAAATGATGAGACCAAACCGACAGACAAAGACTAATCAATTTCAACCACTAGAGGCGTATCGCACAGAATTATTTGCGACACCTTTTTGGAAGTTGAGGTTTAACTACAACCTAGATGAGATTGTTCGTGATGTGCGTAAAGCAGTTTCTGTTGTAGAAAAACAGAGTGGGGGTGATACCAAAAGAAATTACACCACCTATTTTGATAGAGATATCCACGATGCATATATTGGTAGAACACAGTGGTGTAAACAACTAACCACTAATCTCAAAGATACCTATGTCGATATCATGCACAAAGAGTTCTTGAAAGACCCTAGAGAACATAACATGCTACGCAGTAACATACACTGCTGTCTATGGGTCAACCGTTATACAGACCAACATGAACACAGTGTTCACAATCACAAAGGCACAATACTCAGTGGTACGTTCTACGTGAAGACATCACAACCTTGTGCACCTATCATATTTGAAAGTCCTAATGAATATGCAAACATGTTATTCATGACAAAGGATAGACATCATCAAAGTGACAACGGACAAGACAATCATTACGGTGTGCCTGCAATACAGAAAGAGTTTCAATTTCAACCAAGAGATGGTGACATTGCTCTATGGCCTTCATACCTGTACCATCATGTACCATCCCAAGAAAACCAAGAAGAACGTATATCCATAAGTTTCAATCTTGCACATTCTGAAATGTATGGCCCAAGTACAACAGATAAATTGCTGGATGAGTGTGACTACTCATTCTTAACACAAGAGGAATGTCAATGAAACACTATTCAAACGATGAACTTTTTAGATTCAATAAGAAGTTAGACCCAGTTGTAAAAGACGGGGTAGTCTATATTGATAATCTATACGAGAATGCTGATGACATACATGAATGGTTGACTAATCAACAATATCCTTTATGGAAGTATAACGAAGAGAGAGTCACATCAAGAAATGGCAAAGACTATCTAGATTGTAGACTGATACACAAGGTTGGTTATCCTACACGACTTTATCAAAATCAAATGAACATGTTGCAGAATATATGCAGAGACCAAGGTTGGTGGAATCATGGGTACTCTTACGATGAATCCTATGAATTCAATTGTTTCCAATCATTAGAAAACCATGACCCTGCTATACAGCATTACCCACATATCGATAGTGCTCTCAATGCCTTGGATTCCGAATCTGTGATTAACGTTCTCACTTACTTGGACAAACAGGAAAGCGGTGGAACTGCCGTTTACGAGGGGACATGGATAAGTAATGACGAACAAGAGAATTTATTGTACCCAGTGGAAGAGATATTTGATATCAAACAGATTATCCCACATAAGTTCAATAGACTAGTCATGTTCCCAGGCAATCAATTGCATGGTGGATATATAGAGGATTACTCCAAGTACATGGGTGAAAATTGGAGATATACTCAAGTAACATTTTTTCACCCACAGAGAAGATAATGCCAACAAAATATAGACCCAGTGCCACAAGAGTTGATAGAACAACCAAGAAAGTAGAGATAGAACATTTCTATGTCAAACAAATATCAAAGACCGAAGCATTCAAGATGTTGAATGACCATAATGTCAGTCCAAAGATTAAACGTAAGTTACGCAACGAATTAGTTAGAAGGGGTATTGAAATTGTATACGTACCTAAAGTTTTAGGTAATGTTTAAAGAAAACCACTATCGCCCTCTACCTAAATCTGTTACAATAGCTATGTCCTCTATACAAGGACTAGGTTTATTTGCTACAGAAGATATACCAAAGGGTACTGATTTAGGGATGACGCATTTGTGGTTTCTTAATCAATGGATAAGAACGCCATTAGGTGGTTTCATTAATCATGCAGAGAACCCTAACGCAGAAGCGAAAGAGAGTACAGGTACTGTAACGTTTAGAACATTGGTCACTGTGATGGACATCAAGAAAGGTGAAGAAATCACATTTTATTACACTTTGAAGGAATACTTCAACAAACCTATAGCAACATGAGAAAAGAAGAACTAGTAGAATTATTTGAAAACTTACATAAAGAAGATACAACGGGAAACATTGAGGCAGTAGTCCATGATGTGAATGGTGGTACATTTATCACTGATAGTATTAGATTGGATATGGATGGGGGTAGACTCGTTATATGCCAGATGAATAGTCCTTGTTATGATTCAAATAAAGAAAACTGGAAGACTGAATTGGAGTTCATTAGATGAGAGAGGGGATGTTTAATCCTATAATGTTGTGTAGTCGATATGTGACTATGCTAGACGAGATAGACAATGATGCTCTAGAACGTCAGATTAATAATCGAGCATTGATGAAAGAACCATATTACCCATCGGGGGTGCATAGTATGGATACAGCACCAGGCGAAGAGTTCAGTCATGACGCCAATGGACTACCTATGAGTGGTGAGAGCAGGAAATTAGTTGACCTTATTCATAAGGTTATAGACGAGGAAATAGTTGAGGGGTTTAGGACATATGCATGTTGGGTTCATCTAGTCGGAGACAAAGAACAAACTTCATTACATTCTCATTCTGTATATCATGAACAGCACCCGCATTTATCATGGGTCTATTATGTTAAAACACCACCCGACTGCGGTAATCTATCGTTTGACACTACAATTCACACTAGACATATTTGGATGGAAGAAGAATCTGTAGCAGGTAAATTGGTGGTGTTCCCATGGTGGATGCCTCATGGTACTACAAAAAATAACAGTGGTGATATGAGAATATCTATCAGTGGTAATTGCACAGGCGAATTTACAGACCCTAAAAATCTATACAACATAGTAGGACTTACAGACTAATGATAATAAGATTCTTAAAGACACTTAAAAATTGGATAGACCCAAACTATTGGGGACAAAGATTAGGTGAGAAAACTGGTGCCTTTGAAAAGGCAGAAAACAGTAAACTCAGACAGTGGGTAGACAGTTTAGAAGGATGGAAATGGTGGGCATGGCAATTAGGCCCATGTCTACTAGTATTCATATTCTTAGAGATTACTTTGAACCAACTCGGTATGACAATGTTACCTTGGAGATAATAAATGGAAGTTAAACTGGTTAATTATAGTCAGTCAGATGGTAACTATCTTATTGATAGTGCCAACGTACAGGAGATGATAGCTTTTTGTGCAAGAGTCTCTAATCCCGAAAATCAGTATAGTGAGAAGAGTGACGGTCTTATCAAGTATTTGATTAAGCACAAACATTGGTCACCATTTGAGATGGTCAGTGCATGTCTTGAAATCAAAACAACACGTGATATCGCAAGGCAGATACTAAGACATAGGTCATTCTCATTTCAAGAGTTCAGTCAACGATATGCTGTTGCAACTGAATTTGAGACACGTGAAGCACGATTGCAAGATACTAAGAACCGTCAAAACTCAGTTGAGTTAGATATGACTGATGAGTACGAGGGTGGACTGCAAGACCGTTGGGTTGAGATGCAGAACAGAGTAATCAGAGAATCACAATTGGCATATAATTGGGCACTAGACAATGGTATCGCAAAGGAACAAGCACGTGCGGTATTGCCAGAAGGACTTACTGAGTCCACGATGTACGTCAATGGAACAATTCGTTCTTGGATACACTACATAGAACTGCGTAGTGAAAATGGAACGCAAAAAGAACATATGGAAATCGCCAAAGAGGTGGGTCGAGTCATCTCCAAAATATTCCCAGTGATAGCACATGAAGACTAAAATACATGTAAACCAACATGTTATTAAGAAGAACGCAAAGACAGGTGAACGCAATCCTGTAATAACGTGTAAAACGTACAAAGAAAATCAGTATGGACATGAGGTTCATATTAAGGGTGACAGTAAAGTTATCTATTCGCCAGACAAACCACTATCATGTGGTGCTAAGGTATGGATAGAAACTGAGGGTGAAGTAATAGTTATATGAAGATAGTGATAGTTGAGACAGACGTAAAGGTAGACAAGAGTTTTGTTACGTCTCTACGTAAATTGATACAATGGTATGGTGAAGAGAACATCATACTAGACACAGGTGACTGGAAGAAGTGCCTTAAATTTCATGGATATGACCACGGTTATGACATTGAGGAAGGCGAGAAGATAGTATTGATACAAGATAACGTTGTTATACATGACAATGCTAAAGTAGTCTTTGATGCAATGATACCTACTAAGGGAAGTATTGATGAATTTGTTCATAAAGAAGATGATGTGAATGGGCCCGAGGTCAATGAAGTAATCAGAAAGACAAATGAGAAGAACAAACCCATTGCTGATGCTATCACAGAGAACAACTATGCCTATCTTTGTTGCGCCAACAATTGGTGGGATGATGAACCCGATTCACCATTCGTTACATCATATGTTGCATTTAACCATGGTGATACCACAGAGTTAGATGTTGGTGATGTCTTAGAACATATCGGAGATAGTTCACGTATGTTCTACAAGGAACACTTCAAGGGTATCATTTGGCCAGTTAAGACAGGTAGTATTGTGGAGATAGATAATGACCACGGTAAAGAAGACCAATGGAAGAGAGTTGCTAGGAAAGCATTCCCCGATGATTTTAATCCAAGAGATAGTTTCACAACGTCACTAGACTATAGTTTAGAAATGCACAAACCGTTTTTCTCTCTAGAAGAGGGATTACACCAACATGTGGCCATGGTTTTTTTCCATGATTTCTCCATAGTTGACGGAATGCCGTTATAAATATATCACATGCCTACTTCATTTCGTTCAACAACATCATTCAAACAATTCGTGAACCGCATGTGGTTGGACTACTGTGACGAAAATAATGACCCAGTGGCAGGCAAAAATAGACTCGACCATGATGAGTACAAAAAAGAGTACAACTCATGGTTATTACAACAATATGCTAAAAGAGTTGAAGAAACGCTCTAATAGAGTGTTAACATTATGGACTTTTTGATTACATTATTATATTTACCCGCATCTCTAATAGGATGGGGTATCTCTATTATAATGTGGTATTTCATTATATCATTTGCCTTTGTTAAGGTAAAAGAGTGGTGGGAAAGTACCTAGAAGTATATTATAACAATAATAAAACAAGGAGAAAAAGATGAATAAATTATTTTTATTAGCAATGTTAATGGTAACCCCATATACAGCATTTGCACAAGAAGGAAGCATCAACGGTTCAGTTGGTGTATCAAACGACTACTTCTTTAGAGGAGTATCCCAAATACCAACAGGTGGCCCTGCATGGAACGTCATGCTTGAAGGGGAACACA
>Ga0209092_10005068_pt1 | contig 10741 bp, 4 predicted proteins | sample FraStrMetagenome_FD_187446 | JGI IMG/M metagenome (GOLD analysis project Ga0209092, IMG submission 187446) | Marine eukaryotic phytoplankton communities from Arctic Ocean - Fram Strait ARC3M Metagenome (SPAdes) (version 2) | ecosystem: Environmental > Aquatic > Marine > Oceanic | place: Fram... | reverse complement strand
TATATCCATCAAGCATAGTACGGCTGCTCCAGTTGTGGTATATTTTATGGTTGAATGTGTATCCAGGTAGGGTTGTCTGTGTGCTCCATCGGTGGCGATGAAGGCTGGGCCCAGACTTTCTGTCAGGGCTTCCATAATGTGAGTGCGGCCTTTGATTGATAACTGTTGTTGTGCTATTTGATGTATTTGTATGCTGGATAGTTTCCAATACGATGAGGGAAACTGACTTTTTATTCTTGCAGCAACATCAATTCTCTTCCAGCTTTTCTGATCTAATAGCTGTTGGTGCACATTGTCTGTACATAGCCCGTCCCATTCCCAGCAGTTGTACATGTTCGCTCTATCCGAAAAATGTAACTCCTTAGCCTTTATCAGTAATTTCCCAATTACTCGTTGAGATGTGGGTAAGATTACTGTATCCGGTATTATTAAATTGGCTTTCAGATTACCCTCATTATCTATTGCTCTTCGTAATATAATATGCAGTTGACTACCTAGCGATATAGCCAAGTTGCTCTCATTACCTTTTCCTGACGAATAATTGGATTTACCATCGGAGTATCTGTCTGTTCCAATTGATTGAAATCGCTTCTGCTCATTCATAATGCTGAGCACATAATTGATGATACCGTCCTTGGTATCACGGACGTGGAATCCATACCTCGCAATTTTCCTTATCGCTGCGCCTGTAAAATTCCTGGTGGCTATATTCCCTGGTCTATCATGTCGCATAAGGTAAGCCCTAGTCCTTGATCGAATTATTTTTGAATCTATCATTCCTCCATTCAATAGTATTTCCAATTCTCGGGCGGTAGCAATTAAATCCGTGTCCAAAAATGATTTAAAGCCGAATCCTCCTAAAGATTCTCGAATAAACAATGGATGTTTTGCATCAGTCTCCGAAAGTCCATGACGTTTGCGTATTCTCTGAATAAGCATATTGTCACATTCTATTAAATCCGCACTTTGATGATCCATTTGGAGAGTCGCATAAGAATGCATGGAAATACAAAGCATATTCGCGCTCAACTGCTGGCTTTGGTGTTCCATCTTTTGAATATTCAAGGTTGTCATTCTTGCTTTGATTTTATTTATAACTTCATGGGAAGCCTCCGAAGAATCTGCGCTTAATGTGCTTTTCAATCCAAGATGTTTATGAGCTGGTGCCTTAAATATTAATAAAAATTGATTTTGTTCACTTTCATCCATTTCCTTGAATTTGGCCAATTGGAATGCTTTCTTCTCCTCATTTTCCTGCAGGAATACCTTATATGGGACTTTCTCCAATTTTGGTCCATCTATTAGAAAACTCCAAGCTACAGACTCGACCTTTCTTAGTGCCAGAGCAACTTCAGCCGATAGATTAAAATAGTGTATTTCGGATTTAGATCCTTTCCGCCCAATCTTGGTCACAAGAGATAGGTCACCGGCGAATTGTATATACTTGGCTGTTGCATGAATCACTTCCTTTTCATCTATGGAGCAGGTATAGCGTGAATTATCATCGCAATACCCAATCCTGTCCACCTCTACTATTCCATCCTCTGGGTCAACTATATGCATTTTATAGGCATCCATGTTAAAATTGGAATTTGGAACTCTATTGATGTTCTCTTTCGTAGTATTGCTCTCTCTGTTTTCTTTATCAGTGACATTTTGCGTTTCTCGTAGAATGTTTAACCATATATCATGTTTAAATTTAATGACCAGATTCGCTATGGTGGGCGAATCCGGATTTCCCTGCTCCAGACCGCAAACAAATTTGGCGTGTGCAACTCCTTTATTGGTAAATATTTCCACTGTTTTGCTTTCCATGCCACTTGCTTTCAGCTCGAGGAAACCCTGCACCGGGAACCCGTTTACTCTCATGGCGGCCAAGAGAACTTCAACCGAGATGCGGTCGAAGAACTTTTCTTCATCCTCATCGGTCTGGGATAGAGGTTTTCCACTCTCAATGGCATCTTCCCTAATACCCTGCTCTACCCCGACTAACGTAGTGCATCCCTTTCCTTTGACGTACGCAGTGATGCCCTGATGGAGGATTCCTGCCTTTTGTATTCCCTTACTAGAATATGTGGTGCTGATACCATTTATGAAACAATAAATATCCTGGCATAAGCTAATTGGTCTATATTCATTAGCTTTGCCAGGTTTTGGGATTGGGAACCTCGCAATCTTGCGTAATTTCTTTGGAATAAACCTTGTGAGCAATATTAATTTGATGATATCGAACAAACAAGTCTGCCATCGTGATCCAAATCTGCCTATCACAGCCATATGAAATCCCTCATATCTGGCCTTACCCGGTACACCAATTATTCCCTTGATGAAGGACTCCTTCAATGTCACCTCTTCATGCATTTGTCCCTCCTTGTTCTCCAGATAAAAAGGATAGTATAATTCCATATGGTCCTTTTTGGGGGGGCGAAATAGACGGGCTGTATGTTCCCCATGAGCATTCACAAAGGCTTTCTGCATTGGGGCCGGTAGCTTCTCTCCATTATTTACCAGATTTGGTAGGTCCGCTTTTGTTACTTTCCGATTTGGGTTCAATGTGATTCCCCGAGCCCCCAACAATCCCTTCTTTTTGATGGTAGCGAATGCACAATTCTCCCTAGCTGCGGAATTATCCATCCAATGCCCGTGGTGTGCCCCTGTAGCAATTAGCTCCTCAAATTCATTATGGCAGGCTCTAAACTTCTTTAATTTACCGTCCCAGATCTCAGAATGTGCAGCAGGTAGATCTCGAGATTTTGGTGATACTTTCCTTGTAAATGCCTCAATGCTATTCGTTTGTATAAGAAAAAGCACAGTTTCATCACGATATCGTTTCTGAAATGTTCCTAATTGCCCTATGTACTTCGCTATCATTTTGCTAGCCTTCTCAAGTTTCTGTAATGTTGGTTCCAAGTCAGAGTTCTGTATTCCTGTAGGTATCTCCGTAAGTGCCTCCTTCCACAAACCAACATCATCGCGAAGTGATTTTATGCGGTCGTCTTTGCCTGATTTGTGAAACATTTGTTTGCACTTGGATGAGATTAACCAAGAATTGATGAGATTAATGGTTTTTTCAGGGAGATGTTGAATAAAATTTCCCTTTCCATATGATCGCCTCGTCTTGGCATTACTGTCACTTTCTCTGTTTGAAGCATTTTCCTTGGCGGTTATAGCATCTACATTGTCCTCCCGTTCCTCGCGTTCCGTCGAATAACTCTTGTAAATATCACATATTTCCTGCTCAATTTTGTGCGTATTGAGAGTATTCTGCCATTTCCCCATATAGGATTTGAATTCCCGACACGGATTCTGACCACATTTCTTTTGTAGTTTAAATCTTTTTATTTCATTAATATGATGTTGGAGGCGTCTATGTTTGCCTTGCACTCTACATCGAACATATCGAAGTTTGGTGGATAACGGCAAATTAGAGAATAATTTGAAGTTACCTTTGAGCTTTACCGTTTTCCTCGTGACGGCCATTTGAGATAATTTGTCGGATGAATTGGATAGTCCCATGAAAGTCATGGTATCCTTGATGCCATGATCGAATGCGTTGACTATGGTTGCAAGTTCGGCAGCCTGATGCTCTGTAATGTCTACTAACTTATTGTCCCTGCCACATACCTGTTGATTCAGTCCGAGTTCCCATAATGAGCTATACAAGGAGGAGATTCGGGCTTCCAGAGTTGGTAGATGATATTTGGTTGAACTGCCTGCATTTCCTGCAAATTGCTGTAGCTTATCATATAATTCTTTCTGATCTCTGAATTTTTTCGAGCCTTTGAATTGTCCTGTATCAAAAACTAGTTCATGATTGGAGTTTTCGGATCTTTTCATTTTAAGAGAAGAGATTTTCTTAAACTCATATGTTTCCTTATTGAAATAGGTTTCTTCAGCATTGTTCAAATCCCGTCTCAAAAAGGTACACTGAATTAATTTATGATCGGAAGGGAAATGGAAACTGCCTAAATCTTTTGGATCAATTTTTGCCTGGTGAAACAAGGTTTGAGATTCGATGATGTCAGGAATTAGGATATGGTCAATACCCCTAGCCCCCTCTACCCCAAACCTGGTGAGGTATTGATTGTCCGGGTTTCTATCCCTCACAATGGAACAGTGAGAAGTATTAAACGCATGAAGTATGCTCTCGGAATTAGGCAAGATAGAGCGAAATTTGCCAAGGTTATCCTGTTCTTCTTTTGTCACTGTTTCCTGCATATCGCCTAGCACCACGATGTGCATGGCTGGAAATTGTTTTCTCCAGGACTTATAGATCTTTTGAACCAATTTGACCGTAGTTTCTCGTAATTGAGCTTTTCTATCTTCCTCTCCCGCTTGTATTGATCCCCCCCCAGCGACTGCATATATTGATATAATGCCCAGCTTTTCGTTGCCTAGTTGAAATGCCACGGAAACGATCCTTCCATTTAAATCACTTTTAAAATCCCTTATAGTTTTTCCACCCCATCTCCACGCATCATACATAACTATCTGGTGATGTGTCTCAAAACATGAGATGCGCGCCGACTGTAACTCCAAGCGTCTACACGACCCCCAGCCCTTTTGGGAAGATGTATGGCTGGCAAAAGGTTCCTGGAGGCTTAAAAATGTGAATTCCCCTTCTAAAAACAATTTAGCCGCTGTAGTATGGCAATATTTATTTTGGATGTTGAACGACCCAATAATATCGTGTTGAACATCATCTGCTCCTTTGGTTCTCTGAATTTGCATATCATTCAATGCTTTAACATACGGCATGTTACCCGTTTCTACGAATTCATCACTGTCGTCTCTGAGCAAGTCTACGATTTCATTGGATGCGAGAGAGTCCACTGAGTCCTGGGATATACTACTTTCCTCGGAAAAATTGGAGATACTGCTATGAGATCCGTTTTCCGATTGTAAAATGCTGTTGTTTTGAAAGCCCTGAAATGAGTCACCCGAGCTCAGGGACATGTCCGATGATTCATCATATCTATACACAGTATGTGTATCAACTTCCTGTAGTAGATCTTTCTGAATCATGATTTCCCGTAGATTTTCGAAGTAGGGTTGTTTGTCCTCCTTATGCACAGTAACTGTTTTTTCCCCGATATTTTCCTCATCCTCAGAATCAGGAGAAAATAGGTGCGTATAATAATCTCGTTGCATGACGGATGACATTTTCCTACCTATGGGGTGAAACCCAGATGCAACAAAGATGTTTTTTATGGCAGTAGTAGTTAATGGTCGAAATGAATCACTGCTATAGACGTTTTGATTTTTGAAACGGTGAATCCCAGATAGAGTCCGAAGATGAGGTACTAGTGGAATCTTGTGAAAACACGATATCTGAGATGCGAATGGGCTTTTTCTTGATCTTCGTGAAGTTTATACTTGGCTTAGACTCGCTGACTATAGATACTAACTTTCGCTTTCGATTGGGAGTTGTAGAACTCGAATGTAAAACAGTTTTAGCAAATGTCTCTTCTGGAATAATAGGTATGGGGTACCAAATATTGACGGGATACTGTGTCTGGTTACGAATTACCAATTTTTCGAGCCAGGTGCGAATGAAGATTATTCTATTATCCAGTGGAAGTATGTTTTGTCCTGGTGGATCAGACAAATTACTTCGCGAATGAAGAATATCAAAGAGAAGCCTGTTCTTCTTTATTCTTGAAAGAGATTCCCTAAGAAAACTCCTATATACAACAGTTCTGAAAATTTCCAACAAACGCTTACAGGATTCTATTCGATTTGAAAGAATCGATTTGTAGATAGACTTTGTGAGTGTAATCGATGTGAAGTTCACAAATTCTTTCTGATCCAGAATATTAAAAAGGTCCGGAAACTTTTTTAGAAATTCAACGATATTGAACCAGTAGGAGTTACTCTTTTGTGCTACCTGTTGCCACCCCCCTTCTACGGATTCCTCAGGTAATATATTTAGTGACACAAGTTGCTGAAGATTAAACGAAATGTACGCGTTATCTTGGATGATATCTAGTTGGTGACGTAATCCAAATTCCTTAATGCAGATTTGCTGAATTTCTTTCCCAAGCCACATTTAAACGTATTACTTCACGCAGATCTTGATAATTCAAAAAAAGTTAGCCCAACGTAAGCGGCAGATGCTGGAATTTCCAACCTAAGACTGGAATCGGTAGATGCTATATCAAAGGAAATTCGAACGGATATAAATCTTGATAAAAAAGAGACCAAGTTTCCAGTGCTCTGACGGGACTTCTGACGTTGACCCGAGCCAATTACTGTTACTCAAATTCAAATCGAAAATTTCGCACCTAGGTACTTTCCAATAATAAAAATTAGCTTCGTTTACCCAAAATAATTAGGGCTTCTTGTATGTTGAACTTCAAATACTTAGTAGAACTTGAAATTTAAAATCACCAAAAATCTAACAAGAATTGATGAGTCCCGAACCTTGATGAGGATTAGGAGCACCGGCGATGACGGTCTTGTAAGAAGGCCGACTCAGTTCTAAGTGATCCAGAAGTCACACGAAGAAACCGAAAAGCTCTAACGGTAGCTTAAGAAATGCTGATACAGATAGGTGCCAGATATGAAGGTATAGGCCAGATTAACGTTCTTGAAATCAAAAACGCGTAAGTCTTGAGGGTCTAGAACCAAAATTAGGAAAAATCTCTCTAAAAAGTCGCTAAAAAGACCAATTTTCAAGAGAATAGGTCCGATGACGCTCCTAAATGTGCTGAACACAACGGTATAATGAAGTTGACTTGAATCGATCGAGAAGCTTCAAAAATTGAAAAAGTCGGCAAATTCCCATGGAGAGGGGCTGTTCAACAAGGTACGTATTTTTTTTTATTTACTGTTGATACGTACTGAGAGAATTTTGGGTAACTTTTGTAACCCAAATTCCGAAACTATATTTTAATAAAAAAAAAACAGTATTAGATTAAGATGTAAGCTACGAGAAAACTATATTTTACAAAGGAAAATGGGTAATTATTATTACCCAAGTCCACGCAAAAGTTGTACCAAAGTTACCCAAATTCCAACTAAATTATTATATTATGCTAGCAATGTCACTCAATATTTTATGCGCACTATGCTGGTTTACCAATGGCGAACTCAGTATTTGTTCTCAAATAATGAATTCTATATCACCCTCTACATCTGACACCTCGGTGCCTCCATCTTTATCTTTAGCACCTTCCATATTACCAGCACCCACAATCACTCAAAATCCGTCTTTGTCTCCGACTGCATCTTCAAAACTATCAAAGCTGCCATCTTTCTTCCCCTCTACTACCCCAACAACTTTTCCAACAAATCCAATTTATAAAACAAAAATTGGTGTCTATTATTATCCATGGCATGGATCAGATTTTCACGGTGGTAAATATCTTCGTGAATTTTTGAATCCTCCACAATTTCCATCTTTGGGAGAATATGATGATACACAGGGTGCAACTATACAGCAGCATTACGAATGGACTTTGTATGCCCAAATCTCGGTTTGGATAGCGAGTTGGTGGGGACCTGAGCGACGTACAGATACTATTTTACTCGATTCTATTCTCCCCCACCTTGAAACAATTGAAAACTCGGAACAGAATTTACAAATTGCCATTCATTATGAAACTTCAGGAAGGACTTCTGGCTTTGCAGATTTTTCCAATGTAGGCTCGGACATTCATTATCTTACTGCAAATTACTTTACACATCCCAACTATTATTTTATAAATGGTCGTCCTGTTATAGTTATTTATCTTACACGGGTCATGTCCAAGGAGGAAGATTTTTCAATTATTCAGAATTTCATTTCGTTAATGCGCACTGCAGCCTTGGATGATGGTTATGATATTTATATCATTGCCGACGAAATTTTCCGAAGAGCTCCAGATGAACCTAGACAAGCTTTTGACTTATATGATGCTATTACGGGATATGATGTTTACGGTAGCATGATGATAAATACAGCATTATATGCTGGTCAAGAAACTGTGGATGTTTTCTTTGAGGAACAATCTAAATGGAGAGATTTAGCTCATGAAAAACAAGTTTCTTACATTCCTTGCATCACACCTGGATTTAATGATAAAGGTGTACGAGAAGGACATTTTCCGTTATCACGACAATTGGATAATCTGTCAGAGCACGGATCTTTATTTTCTGCAATGGCAGAACAGGCTATAGGATTACTGGATCAGTCTAGTGATTCGCTTTTATTCGTCACTAGTTTTAATGAGTGGCACGAAGATACTCAAATTGAACCTGTTGATATAGCAGACTTGACAAATGTGGATAGTAGTGACAGCACTGTCGAGTATACAATGGAGTTATTATATGAAGGGTATGGAACAAAATATCTCGATATTTTGAGAGACATTGCAAGAATGAATAGGTTTTCTGTAAATCCAAAAGACATTGCGAAATTTGGGACAATGGTTTCATCGGATGAAGTGATAAAGAGTAAACTATTCTTCTTCATATTTAAATATGTCAATATTTTCATTTTAATACTAATAAATATTTCATGACCATAGAAACAGAACAAAGCTGGTTTCTCATTATATTCCAATTTAATTCAGCTCAATGATTTATTTACCAAAACGTCGTTTTCTATTGTTTGCGTATCCCTGAATAATCTGAATCAAATCTGCCTTTGTTATTTCAGGCCATGACATATCAAGAAAGAACATCTCTGAATACGCCAATTGCCAAAGAAGAAAGTTACTTAAGCGAAATTCACCTGATGTTCGTATCACAATATCCGGATCTGGATTACTCCCTGTTAAGAGTCGTTTTCCTAACTCTTCCTCGCTTATATCCTGTAATTGAATCTTTTCTTGTTGAATGTCGGAAAAAATCGATTTACAGGCATTTACTATCTCACCACGGCTTCCGTAGCTTAAGCATATATTCATGAGTAACTTATCTCCTTTTGCTGTCTCTTCCACCATACGTTTGATACCAGTCTGTACATCAGATGGTAACTGAGGAATTGTGCAAAAAAATAAAAAGATGATAAAAGTTAGACCCAGGAATATGGATATAGAATGCAATTACCTCGATAAATATATCGAACTACAAATCGCAATGACGGATGGAAAAAATAATAAGAACATGCTTCACTTTCATTCAAGTATATATTCAATTTTGTGAGAAATTGATTTTTTCAGAAGCTTAGTTCAGAAACAAGCCATGCGCAGTCAAATAATTCCAAGGTATTCAACAGGAAAACCGAATGAACGCAAAACCATAGCGCCAAGTGAATGTAAATCTTACGAAAAACACGAATGTTTGATATCTCTCACTACATAATCCTTTATTTCCCGGTCACGACAAATTTCCAGCGTGCACACTTATTGTCCTCACCTTTTCTCCTTCAGTAGAAAGCACCCTGATTTTTATTCCTCTCTTCACAGCTTCTTCTCGAAGCTCGTCACAATATTTCGAAAAAATTTTCATCAAGGATGATATTTCATTGGCATCTCTAGACCAATTTTCGGTGGAAAATGCATACACTGTTACTATTTGAATTTGTTCAGCTAAACACCATTTTGAAAATTCCACTAACTTTTTCGATCCATCCCAGTGACCCTATGTGTGACAGCAATAACATGTTAATATGTATCTTTATAACTATACAATATAATATTGAATAGATCGTACCTTAGATATACTTCCATATTTTGCCTTCCCATAACGACGATTCCCATCCATAATGACAGCAATATGGTTAGGAACATGCTGTAGCTCAACGCCACTCTCTCGCATTGTTTCAGCTGCACTAGTCAGCTTTTTTCGCGCTTCATCTTCACGTATTTGTACGTCATTTCGCAGTAAAAGGTTTCTCAAAGAAGTGATTAGAGATATCAGTGATGAGAATAGTATTGCCAACGTAGTTATCATTTGTGTTCGAAGGCTGGTATATTCATTCTCGTTGTCAGTAGGTCTTTGTTTGTACGAAGTTTTTGGGTGGGTTTTCCCGTCCCTCTTAGCGCGTTGTTTTGTGTTGTGCTTTTGACTCCCAAAATAGTAATTCCAAATTTTGTTACCTGTCCACCCAAGAAATAGCCCAAAAAGAAAAGGTCCCAATGCCAAAAGCATTGGTGATGAGATGTATACATTTGTTACTCTCCTTCCTAGTACTTTGGCAGCTGAAAACAGCTCAGATGATCCTTTACTGGATTCACAAAGTGCTTCGCAGACCTCATATTCGTTTTCATGAGAAGAGAATAAAACATTGCCGTAAGATAAGGTAAGGTCAGATTGTAATGATGGAGATAGCATTCTTTTCCGCCATCCTGTGGCGCCAGCTGAAGTATTATCGGCCATTTCCATTCACTCCTTAAGTCGTGCAACCCCACGCAAAACTATGTTCAAAGGGTTTTTTTAATATATAAATTCAATAATTTATTTAATAACCCACACTGCCCATTCAGGTGGAGGAATACAGAAGCGCCATAACGACATAAATTGAGTGATTTATTTCTCATAATCAATTTGTCCTAATGTCTATATTCATATGCATAGTACGTAAGTTAGATCGATAGATAGATAGGTAGAAACGTATGTTGTTACTTACTTAAGTACCTATGATATATTTAGTTTATCCACGTGTTTTATGCTCTTCGTTCTTCGATGAAAATAACGAAATTAAATCGCCAAATGAAAATGTAGACGATTCTACATATGTCACAAGTTCTCATCTGCTCTGTATCAAGATGTACGCACCACCAACCTGTCAGACGATGATTGTACCTCTTGCGGA
>Ga0209092_10005065_pt1 | contig 10743 bp, 12 predicted proteins | sample FraStrMetagenome_FD_187446 | JGI IMG/M metagenome (GOLD analysis project Ga0209092, IMG submission 187446) | Marine eukaryotic phytoplankton communities from Arctic Ocean - Fram Strait ARC3M Metagenome (SPAdes) (version 2) | ecosystem: Environmental > Aquatic > Marine > Oceanic | place: Fram... | reverse complement strand
ACTATTCCTAGAACCACTGTAAACTGTGTGAGAAAAATGCACTAAAATACGATATTTTTCCAATATTTTGGTAATAATCCTACATACGGGATGAATTTATAAAAACGTAGGATAGCAATTACATATAGTAATAAGGTAAAGCATATTCTTAGCAGACTGCACATAGCTCACATTTCCAACGTAGAGGATATTCATATCATTATTTATTACACGTACGACGACAACTTAAAGCATTAGTGTTAGGGTGGCTTAAGTATATGCGTAAATATTTAGAGTATTCTTGACTTCAGAAGAAAACAGTTCCAGCATGACCTCTTATATGGTATGACGTAATCAACTTCTGTCTTGAGCTATATAGCTTCATATATTGTCTTCATAGCATTAATTACTAACTCAATATATGACTATGTACTTATATTATTAAGCTGCTGATCTATGCATATAGTTGTCGACTACGCATAATAAATACGCAACCAAGACGCAATAAGATAGAGGATACGAATCAAACTAAGTTGCTTTTTCATGACATCTTCACAGGAATCGCCAAGTGATGGTGAGAAAAAGAAATATTGTTGCAACTGCCTAAGATTCGATGAGGTGATAGAAGCAAAGGGATATAACTCAGTAAGTCCTCAGGGGGTTAAACACGCATGTGATATTAAAGTGTTCAGATTTTCATCCTCATCCATTCATGATTTACACAAAAGCTTGCTATTGGGCGAGGCCCTCTCCTCATCTCAAATTTATTTCTCTCAGCCTCATTACTTCAACTTGCAAAAGAAGCAGCTCATTGTGAAGAAATCGAAGATACTTCAACTAATTCGTGCAAAATATATGGATTTCGACCAAGTAGTCTCATTACTATAATAGCTACCATAGCTGGTTTGGTGTCAGCCTTTACCATGCCTATTATTGGAGCAATTATTGATTATACCCCGCACAGGCGGGCCGTAGGAATATCATCAGCTGCTATTCTATTGCTGATTCAAGCGATTCAAATAGGCACAATTAGATCGACTTGGTTTTTCATGGCTATGCTGCAAGTGATTGGTGCCTTTACATATCAGGTACAGATCTTGTCCAATTATTCCTACTTGCCTGACATATCTGCACTCGTTGGTGAAAGAAATATGACAAATTTCACATCCATTTGGTTCGTTACGCATACAGCAACAAGCTTACTCTTCCTGATTGTTGTTAGTGGAATTTCCTTTCTCGGTGGCTTCGATGATGTAGCTACAGCACAATTTAGCCAAGGCTTATGTGTGCTATGCAGTGGTGTCGCATACATCTTTGCGTGGAAGTTACTTCCAAAGGTTCCCAAAATACAAGAGAAACCATTTGAACATTCATATTTCAAAGCTGGTTTCTCCAAGTTATGGTCTACAACAAAGCTAATCAACTCTGTTTATAGTGGGAGTATACGCTGGTTTTTCCTTGCTGTTATGTTTGGAGATGCTGGTGAGTCAATGTGCTAGTTCCCTATCTCTCACTTTTACAAATCTAACAGTACATTCTTTTTCATGTACAAAGCTATAAACTCGTTCTTCAATATTTCTATAACTTTCTTGAGTGAGGTTTTGCAATTAAATGGTGTAGAAATTGGAATTATATTTGTCATGGTCTATGTTAGTGCATTACCTGGTGCTATAATATTTTCATTCGTATCCAAGAGAATGAATCCTATCTTCACATGGAAGGCATGCTTGATTCTCTTTTTCTTATCTATCATTGTAGCAGGATTTGTTCTCACAGGCCCAGAAGCAAAAAATATCAGTTATCCTTTCTTTATTTTATTGGGTGTTTTATTTGGTGGTTCAATACCAACCAGAAATTTAATCTTTTCAATGTGTGTCCCAAAGGATCAAGCAGCAGAGCTCTCAGGCTTTTTTGTATACTGCAGACAAATATTTACTTGGGTACCTCCTCTGGTTTTTACATCAATAAATGAATCTGGCATACACATGAAATATGGATTGATGTCTTTAAGCATTTTTTTCTTCATAGCTTGGATGTTTCTTATGTTTATGGATCAGTGGAGTTCTATTTCATTACCAGTAGAGACAACAGATGAAAGATCAAAGAAAGAGACAGGGACTGAATTGGAACTCATGGAGAGAGCTTAGTTGTTTCGTGTTCTGTCCAAAACCGAAATGATATAATTGTTTTGTTGTTCAAGATATTTTCTTCTATTACACGATATACTTCTATTCTTGCAAAATTTAAAAATAATAGTGTTCTTAATGCAGCAGTGAATGCTTACTTCTTGTCATGGGCCTTCAGAAAAAAAAATAGGCGTACTTCTTTGCTTGTCACAAATGCAATATCTTTTATAGGAGAGATGCTTTTGGCATTTGTTTAAAGCTCCAAAATATGCTGTTTTTTTATAGAAAGTACAGACTCGCTAAAAATGCCATGTCGATTTCAGATTTTAACAATTTGGTTTTTTTAATTGGCATTTGTGTTAGACATATTAATTAGTAGTATGCACATTTATGTCTAACAATTTGAATATATAGTTTGTTTGAGGCAAAATAATACTACGATTTTGGTACGATGTTACGATAAATTTTCTCACAGAGTTGAGCAGCAAACAATCTCAAATTCCACAAAATGATGACGAATTAGACTTGCGTGGATAAATATTATCGCTTCTTATATGATGGTAATGCAAAGAAGCACGCACATCACTCGACACATTCAAATCAGCAGCAGCCTGAAAAAACAAAAACGAAGCTCTTTTATGTAACCTTTGACAAATCAAAAAATAATTTAAATATCTTCCGACGGATCACTTTTTGAGTAAACAGAGCATGCAGAGAACACTATCAGCTAGATGGATCAATAGTATGTATCATTCGAATCTAATGTGTTGTAGAGTCCTTTTGGGATCACCATCCTTATCCCGAAAAAAGGCATTAATTTGGTTGCTCATTACATCAATTATTGCTCCATCGTTTGGATTTAATTTTATTTGCAATGCAAATTATAAAAGAACGCCTTACACCTTCAGAGCGAGAAAGAACGAATTTTTACTTTCCAACACAGCGAGTCAAATGTCAAAGAATCTTGACGAGGAAAAGTCTTTAGAAGAGAAACTAAATGATTTTTTAGATACTCCTTTTTTCGATCCGAATCAAGTTCTCTTAGAGCAAGAAGAAAAAATCAGTAATTCCAGTGAAGCTACAAATCAAAATCCTATAGAAGCATTTAAATCTTGGTTTGCTAATCTGTTAGTGTCCGACTACGAAACAGCCGAAATGTTATATGCTGGTTTAATTTTAGCTTTCATGGTATGGGTGACACAGGAGCTGTTACGAATGCAACTCTATGGTGACAATTATGTACCATTTACTCGTGGAGGGAAATACGGTAGTGGTTTTGGTGATGGATTATGGTAATGAGATGAATCAGTTTTGTGGAATTAAAGTATAAATTGATTCCAAATTATTACACATCTTCCTATCAAAAGAATATTCTCGTATGTGCTAAACTAGAATCAATTTTTGAAAGGCATAGAAAAGTCATTTCTTATTCATTCTTTGAAAAACTCTCCAGTCTTCGTTTCCGATTGAAATTCGTTGAATGCAGTGATTATTCTTAATGGAAAATATGATTGCACATATAATCCCATCGCATCATATAAACGTGGAAAACTATAATCGATGAAATACCTCAAATTAACATATTAGTTAGTATTTATGTCGAGTGCCATTTCGTATACTAGGTATTATGTCACATTTGATACAACTTAATCATGCATCAAGGAAGACAAAATGATTTCAACCTCCAATTTACTCTTTACGAATGGATAAATGTGTTTTAATACAGTGAATGATTAACAATTGTAAAAATTGAGGTGTTAATTGTTTATTATTCCTAGTTGTTCGTTGTACTGACTTGAACAGCTCACGTTCAAGATCAACTAGTTCTGTTTATGGACCTTTTTTCGTTTGATAATGTACACGTTGTTAAGCATTAATGCTTCTTCGTTGGAACTAAGGACTTCATTTCATCTTTTCATTTTGGCTACAGTGTCATCATCATCTGTTGATTTCTTGTTTTCGTTTGATGACTCTGTCAATTTCAACTTTTCATCATTTCCCATTAAATTTTCACTCTGCAGCAATTCTTTGACTCTGTCAATAACAACGAGCAATAATTGTGGCGCTCGAAGGACACCAACTACCAAAGATTCGGCGATACCCATGGCAGATTCCCGATTATTTTCCATTGGTCGTTTTTCCATTAAGACTCTTTGGATACTTTTCAGACGTTTTTCTTCTTCTGATTTCACCAAACCAAAGGCTTCTACAGCCTCTCGTTCTGCTTTTCCCAAAGGCCCCTCAATAGAAGCATCCTTCGGTCTAACAAACCGACCTAAATTTTCCTTTTCTTTCAAGCGTTGCTTTTCTGCCTGGACCAACTCTAGAGCTGTTCTCTCAATCTCGCCCAAAGGCCCAGGAACATCAATCGGTCTGACCACATCCCCTCCTCTAGCTCTAGATTGTTCGAGCCTTAGCTTCTCAGATTCATTGATAGTTTCAAAAGCTTCAACAGCTCTTTGCTCAGCAATTCCCAAGGGTCCACGTTTTGATTCTTCTAATTCCATAGGACGCAACCTTCCTTGCACCGCTCGTTCTGTTTCAGAATCTACGATGCGTTTAAAAAAGTCAACTGCAGTTCTTTCTAAGCTTGCTAAAGGACCTTCAAAATTTGAACTTTTCGCACTGTCCATTGGTCTAATAAAATTCCCATCTCCTTCTACAATGCTTTTGGCTCTATTTCCTTCTTCTTCAATTACATTAGATAACCACTGTACAGCTTTTTTTTCGGCAACACCCTGTGATACATTCGATACCGAGCATAGATGAAAGGTTTAGAATGATATTCATTATAAAAAAACTCTTTATCTATGGAAAAACTCACCAATGGTCCAATTTGCTCGTCAGAAGCATCCATGGGACGTACATAGGCCATATCTTCTCCTCTCATGCGCGCTAAACTTTTTTCCATCAATGCATCAGCTTCATTATTTTTAAATACTTCGGATCTCCATTTATAATCTTGTAAACTGAGGGAGGCAATTTTTTTCACAAAATTTCTCAACCGATCTCGTTTTCGTTCGTTTCTGTTGCTAGAATGCGCTATAACATTTGTTTCATCATCGCCATTATCCTCCGATGAAACACCATCAAGATTATTCGGTGGAAGGATTGATGCATTCAAAACATCTTCAGGAACATCCTTGCTTAACATAGATCGATGTGATCTTCTGTAGAGGCTCTTGTTATTTCTGATTGGTCGTCGACGGTTTCCATCAAGATAGTTAAAGCAACTTTTTGATCTGGGCATTGGATGAGCTGAATTCACTTTTACATTACGGATGAAAACCTCTGTTTGACAAGTTTGGAGATAAGATGGTGAAGCGGAAGATGGAGATAATAAAAAGGCATGGGAAATTGGAATATTGCTGCAGCTGATTGAAATGAGAAAGAGGGAGAGTGTTCTTTGAAGCTTCATCACAGCTATATCTTTTGCACTATAGATTATTAGGACCAAAAATGCAAATTCCTTGTCGTTTGTCGATTTTATTCCAAATCTTGTTTCTCAAATTCTTTGCAAGGAACGATCCAGAGCTTGCTTCAATTGTCTTCAAGGTTCGTGTGTTTTTCTGTAGAGAAAAGGCCTAAAATCTGATGGTATTGTAAAATTCAAGTGATGATTTTCAATCCATTCAAGTTATATTTCTTCAACATAAAACATATGAGTGAGCATGACGTACTAAACACGAGAAATAATTTCGACTTGCGTGAGTCACATACGAGTTATTGCTTGTTTAAATTGAAATCATCATGGAATCATTATATTTCAGTGTTGGGGTGTTTGCTGACGTCAAGGAGGTTTGTGTGAAAAAATGAGCACATGTATGGGAACTCTGCTGAGTAAAACAATTATTAAAAGACAGCAGATTAAACAATTTCTCATTATTGAAACAAAGTTGAGTGGCCCGATTATTGTGTGTCCGAGCACTTTTAAATCCTCAGCTAGCAAGGATCTACAACCCTCTTCCACGATTTATTCAAAGTTTGCGAAATGTGGTCCACTATGAAGCCTTGCAATTCTGTTGGAATTTCACTTCTTTTTTTCGTTTTATCGTCAAGTAATGTGGAATGTTTCACTAGCAGTTCAATACCCACCCAGTCAAACGCTGCTTTAAGCTTTCGATCAACCAAAAATTCTCCAACTCTCAATTCTAAAGCACCATCAGTGCTTGCATCAACTGCTGCTCTCTCTTCTGAAACCAATGTAAAACAAGTCCGATTTACAACTGTTTTTGATTTCACAACTTTGAAAAATGACAACGATGATGCGAAGAAAGCGATTGATCAATTCGAACGAATTGATGATGCCATTATGGGTGGTATTAGTACATCTACACTACGACTGGTACCTGATAAACAATATGCTAGTTTTAGTGGTGTGTGTAGGGAAGATGGAGGGTGAGTAGTTTTAAAAGTTGGTGATTATTATTATATCCATGGTCATTCGGGAAGACTACTTGATTTTTTTTATCTGCGCTTATATCGTTGCCTTCCTTTTCATGATGGTTTTGTGTTAAAAATTATGCTACATTTAATGCAAACAGAGGATTTTGTGGTATGAGAACATTACCATTTGTCGTCCCACTAAACGCTACCAATACCGACGGTGTTTTCTTAGATTGTAAACTTGTGAGTGATGACGAGCCAGACCGACGTGCTTGGAAAATGACCGTACGTACCGATACCTCCAGAGGGGAACAAGTATATCAATCGCAATTTGAGATTCCGAAAGGTTCAGATGCATGGAAACGAATTCAAATACCATTTGATTCATTTTGTCTTGTTCGTGGTCCACGTATGATACCAAATGCTCCACCATTGAACACCACAGGAGGATTGTATCAAATTGGTATGACAATGAGTAAATTTTGTATGAATGAAAATTTAACAACCATTGACAATTTTCGTGCAGGTTTTTTTAACTTAAATATTGAACGGATTGGACTCTTTTCTAAGCAAGATGATTTTGGTTCAAAAGAGAAACCAATAAAGACTCTGTCGAAAAAGGATGCGGCGCGTAATCGTCCACTTATATTACAAATATTACTTCCAATTGCACGACTCTTTTTTTCTGAGAAAGCCAACCGCCGAAAGTCGGCAATGAGAATTTTAAGAGAAGAACGTGGTCTCAACAGAATCAATGCAATTTTGTTCGGAATTCGATCAAGAGCGAAAGGCTGCGGTATCATACCATCGATCGCAAAAACTGCCAGTATATTATCTGTTGATGCCTCGCGTACTGTGTTTACACAAATCCTCAAAGTTTGCGTTTTATTCCCTATCAGGATACTTCGTAAATTTATCTTCATTGTTCAAAAATATATTTTTGGAAAAGAACCAAAGAGACTTCCATCTCTAAATTGAAATCGAAAAAGCCAAAACTTACAATTTAAGATTTCCCTTCATAGATTTTATCCTCTTGAACTGAATTTTCACAGCTTTATGAGCATAATTATAGATTTCAGCCAAGTATAAGATTTTCTTCCAAATATATTCTTTCATGTATTCTAGACAAGCACTATTTATTTAAACTTTCACGTGAAAATGGAGTACTTTATAAAAATACATGTGATTAAACAGCACGCCCAGTGCCCCACAAAACAAAAATAGAATAAAATTAAATAACAAATGAGCATGTAGATTGGTACCTTTCGTTATCAATCAAATATGCGCAGCCTTGAAAAGAAATACCAGATGAAAAAACCATGAATAGTCAACAAGACGTAATCTTCCCTTTAACTATTCCAACAAATATACATGTCATTCCTTAATGGAAGAGCTTTAATTGTACCATATCACCGCATCTCCACGTTAATGATACGATAAAATTTGACACATCCAATGTAATAGGGTTACGATATAAGTTAGGCTTCAATTTAAAATGTAATCATTACCATGTAGTTTATTTGTCTAAATTTTTTAATACGTCGAGGGTATAACTCCAAGCGTGGGAAACAACAACTTGGCTAGCACAAAATGGCTTTTGAAGGCGCGTTTCGAGGAGGAATTTATAATCAAAAGATTCAGTACCACGCTCTGGTGAGCCTGGTGAAGAAGCCAGGAGGTGCTTCGACATAACTACTGAAGTTGTCGGTCTTGTGAGACATGATGATGTTGATCATGTTGATTTCTTTTGTGGAAGGAATTATGATAAAAATAAAAAAATTAAATTAATCTTACAATGAATTAGCTTTAACTGCTGCTGTACAATATATCTTTCTTTATTAAACTATACCTTCACCTACGAAGATATTTATTTAGAGTAATATGATCTTATTCCACGTAATCGGCAGGAATAAATACATGTATTTAATTAATCTCAGCTTCCATGATATATTATGTCTTCACATGCATGCACTGACAAAAGAATTGCATCAGCAATATAATCAAGAAGATAGAACCATTCTATCCAAATAGCAATTCTAAAAGAGCAATCGAAGAAATGTATACACAGATTTGGGATGATATAAAGGAAATCAATATAGCACGTACCATGGGATTACATAGAATTGTCGGGGAAATCAGCAAGGATCTGGAAAAAGGATTCAGGAAAAAGTTCAATCTGAACGATGGGTCACTTCAAAAGATAAAACAAGCAATAAAACCCCGAATGGTAAATTGCCAAGAGATGCGCATTCCGATATTAAAACGCACATTAGGTCAAAGATCAGATATATCGACCAAAACGGAAAAACCAAAAAAGAAAAGGGTAAGGTTTAAGATAAAAGATATGCCAGACAAATCGTGTTCTGAAGTCACATGCAATGCGGAACATGGTAGGGGTTTATTTCACAAATGTAAACCAAACAGAATACAGAGTAATCAAAAGCATTGTCTCTGGTACTCCAAACAATGCACAGCAATCAGGAAATCAATGGACATCTTGGAAAATTATACACTATCATAAAAAAAGCGAGCCAGGGAAGATTTGGTGAATTACCTTGATCAAACAGCACAAAAAATACATTTCGAGTCGACATGGAAAAGACTTAAAGGTACATCACAATGGAAGGTTGTAGAAACTGATCTTAAGGAACCAAAGGAAAATAGCTCATGCGGTAAAGGGTGTACGGATGCGGAAAAACTGATACTAACAACCATCTCCAAAAGTATTACGAAACAAACAGACAGATCGAGCGCCCCAGACAGCAGACTCTCAGCGGCCATCTCAGACCTCACAAAATTGAATAATTCAGTCAACAACTTCCTAAAAGACGACCTAAAAAGATATAAAAGCATTCAGAAGAATTTATTAAAAGAAAGTTCGTACAATCAGAAAAACATAGAGATAACAAAGGTGAGAACGATTAACACTCACCCTATAAAGGAGTCAGTTTGGCAATCCAGCAAATTTCAAAGAACACAAATACGATGCAGACTTCAAACAGAAGGATATAACCAACTAGTGGGGGGGGGGGTGCTATCAATCTAGCCATAATGAATCTACGAGTAAATGCACCAAAGGATATTTTTGTAGGCAATTCAGCTTCCTCGAAAGTTATCGAAGAACAAACAAAAAGCGGAAATTGGGAACAATTCTTCCCTTGTCTTGGGGACAAACGTACCATAAGTAAACCACACGGAATATCTCCTGCCAATCTTTTCGGGGGAATCGAAATGCGGACATTAGAATCTAAGCAATGTAGAAAAAAGGAAAAAAAATTGTAGAGCTTGGGCATTAGAATCGTTAGGAAGCGGATCCACAACGGATATAGTAGCTCAGATCATAAAGAAACTTTTTTCAAGGGTGCGGGTTTATCAGTGCTTGCTTAACGTCGATTGCTTCTCGAAATTCTCGTAAATCCTCAGTATGTTGTCTATGTATTCTTGATGCTTCATGATTGGTAGTTCCCGCTGGCACGACTGCTCTGCCTGGATGGTTTGGTCGCGTATAGGGTGTGTTTGAAACGTTCCTATATTCCGTTGGAGTAAGAACTATGCCCAGATGTCCGTTTGCACCTCCTCCAAGATTTGTATTAACTGAAGCTGCATTGGCTTTAAGTTGATCCTTCATTTCCTGGAGTGCTTCATAAGTTGGAGCGCCATGGATTTTGGTTAGTGTTTTATACTGGAAGTATGTTGTAATGTAGGCAATGCTTGTTGACGCCATTGTTGTTATTGTTTGAAAAATAAGTAAGCTATGTCAATCTGTGTTGAATAATCTAGCTTACTATATTTATGAGTTTAAACTAAGATTGAATTGGATGAGTTTGACCGTTTGGTTCTTCATCGTTAACGGTTAAATCAGGCTAAATGTCCAATGCACATGACGTGACGTCATTCTTGGTTGGTTAGTGATCTGGGAGATCAACAATATCGTCACTGGCTTTTTTGAAAGTGCATATTTTTTGTGTCAAGGGCCGAAAGTGCATTTATTTGGGCGAACCCGCCATGTTTGTGGCTTTAGTACCAACTCTCGGTCGTAGACTCTACGAGAAAAGTATAGTATGCTCTTTGGAGTTGGTACTAAATTATAACTCAGATAAGTTAGTACCAACTCTAAAGCTAGTGCTTTTTGTACGAGAAAATTTTAGTGCCAACTAAAGATTTACAATCGTAACACCATCAACTAAAGATTGCTGAAATAAGAACGTGAAAGGGTGCGTTTTTATTTTTCATAATATAAGAAAATAGATTA
>Ga0209092_10005061_pt1 | contig 10746 bp, 3 predicted proteins | sample FraStrMetagenome_FD_187446 | JGI IMG/M metagenome (GOLD analysis project Ga0209092, IMG submission 187446) | Marine eukaryotic phytoplankton communities from Arctic Ocean - Fram Strait ARC3M Metagenome (SPAdes) (version 2) | ecosystem: Environmental > Aquatic > Marine > Oceanic | place: Fram... | reverse complement strand
GTGTTAGTTAGTTAACAAGTTAGTTAGTTTGTTTGTTTGTTTGTTTGGTATGTTATATTGTTAAACGTGTTACTACGGCATTCACTCTTAGGTGTAACCAGTCTTCACGCCCCACTAGGAATTCCTGCCCTGTACTTTTTCAAGTACTTCACCGTCGCGTACGCAACCTAGGTTACCATCACTGGGATCTAACGGGTGGTCCTCCCTCTCCCGTCATTATTAATTAACAAACTTCAAAAAGGTCAAAAAAAGAAAAAATCCAAAAAAATCAAAAAGAAAAGAAAAACGTCCAAAAAAAGAAGAAAAAAAAGCCAACTGTCCATCGAAACCAACTTTAAGCGTTTCCGAAAAAAAAATATGTATATAAAAAAAAAAAAAGTCCGATTTGTGTATCGGAAAGAATTCCTGAATCGCCTTCCCAATGATGTCGCGTTTGATGTAACAATAGGTAAGAACTGTCATGCGTTATTCTTGGGATAGAATTGTTACTGCCACCGTCGAATTAACTTTCCTCTTCATCCTTCGTTTCTTTTGTTCTGAGCCGCAGGGAGTGGGCCGTCGTAGTCGTGGATTTGATTCCCTCACGTGAGTTTCAAGTAGAAGTGCTGCCTCCAGTCTTAAAGTTTTGTTATTGTAACTTTCCTCCGGTATGTGTGAAAGAAGCGCTTCTGCAACAGCAATCTCCGTGGTGCGACCCATAGCCATATTCTTGTCAATTCTGTCCATTGCGACGATCGTTCTGGGTCCGCATTCGCATTCAGTTTGTGGTGTTGCTTTCGGGTGGTTCCATCTAAACTGCCCCCTTCCTGGTAGAAATGCTTGTTGAAGCTTGTCTTGCAGTGCCCTATCTTCCGTTCCTGATCCCAAGGAATCAATATGCCAACCTTCACAGAAGTGGCGTCTTTTTTCGATCACGATGAGATGCCAGTGCCCGCTTGTTTCTTTTCCAGAAAAATAAGGAATTAAATAAATACCGTTGGGCTTTTGATCCAACACCCGTTGGGAAGTGAAGATCCTGCCAAAATTAGACCAAGATTGATTAGGTGTCCAATTGTTTATGCTCATGTATGCATCTGCATGGGCTATGAATACATTCCAGGTAAGTCTTTCTCGGATAACATTTACTGCGTGAGAGATAGCTCCACCAGATAAATATAAATTGGGACTATTGGCTGTTGTTGCGTGGTCGGACGAAAATATCTTATTTGTATTGCTTGCCTGTTCTGTTATGTAAGATTTTGATTCGAAGAGTGAAATATGTGGTACGATGATTTTTTTTGCCTCTTTGTAACATATATGTTTTTGATTTAATTTGAGGATTGTCTTTTGAATGAGTTTGTTGGAGGATATAACTGTTTCCCTACTATCATCAGATTGCTTGGTTAGATGAAGAATCGATCGATGGATGATTTTGCATATGAGTTTAAATCGTTCTGGAGTCTTTTTGTTTGTGTTTTTTGCTTCTTTCGGATGCTCTAAATCCCCAAGGTATGGATCAAGCAATTTCATGAATGATGTGTATTGAAATTGTAGATTGTGCGGATTGGAAATACAGAAGACCACTGTTTGATTACAAATATCATTGTTAGTATCCTCTATTATTCGAAATAGACACGATTGGGCGTGTTTCATTGCTGTCATAAAACGACTGCATCTCTGACATTGTTTTATTCCTTTCCTAATTTTGTTGCGATCTAAATTGCTGTCCTGACACCAAAAAATTTTTTCTTTTCCGCATGTTAACCCCTGGCATTCCTTCAAGTCCTGAATCTTTGTGGATATGGGTGTATTGATTGATGAATTGGTTAGATTCTTCAGTACACCATCCTGCCCTTTAGCGATGATACCGTTATTTTTCCTTGCTTTCTTCGCTGACAGTATTTCGATGTGCTGTGTAGGAGAGGGTCTTTTTACTCCGTCCCTTCTTTCTGGTTCATTTTCCTTCAGATTACCATCGTTCGCCTCTTCGTTAATCTTGATGCTCTCTTCGAAATTCTTTTCTATTGTCTTCCCAGTTGAACCTGTCACTCTGTGTAATCCGATTGCCCTACCCAAAATTAGTGCTTTAATTTCCTCCCATATATCAAATAGTTGTTTTGAGATCGTTTTCGCCGTCGAACTAGGTCGGTGAGATCCATCAAGTTTTGTACAAGTGTTGTGGAGAATGTTATCTAGAAATGTGGGGATGAATCCAAGCCATGGTAGGTCAATGATACCTATCTCTTCATCCCCTTTACCAAATGGATCAAATGCTGGGACAATTCCAAAAATATCGAGTAGGATACTACACCGTTCATCCTTGATCGATTGCATTAACTGTGTTTGTCCCCATTTTGAGCATAATTCAGATATAGATAAATAAGATTTATTTCTCATTTTTGATAATTTCAAAATTCTGCCTGTATTGTGTGTCTGGTGATATATAAAGCCATGAGATATTTCTTTTAGGTTTTGTTCCACAAACTCCCGTGATGTCGTTTCCTCCATCTTTAGATAAAACATTTGAAGGTGTTGATTAATGAGTATGTTCGCATCTGAACGAAAACTCGAAATTTCAGCATTGTTGCAATGTAGAAACATATGTTTCCTGTTGCCTTTATCTTGTATGATTTGTCCCTTATCTTTCTTACACCACATACATGGAGAAAGCATGTCGATTAATGTCTGCGCTTTCGTAGATTTCCGCAATTTAGTCTTGTCCTCCGGGTTTATAGTTTGAGTTAACTTGACTTCCTTGCATAGGTTGCGATATGTTTCACTTTTGTAAAGGCATCTTGTATGCGATCGGCTAAGACCTAACATTGAACGAAAGATGCCCCTATGTAAGTTAAAAATTTTCCATATATCTTTGGTATGCTCTTCGATTCTCCAAATCAATCCTTGTGTTGGCTTTAATCGTAGCCTTTTGACCCTCTCACTATCGATTTTATCTTTAACGAAGGAACTGATGTGACGATCAATTGTTCTTCCATCCCAAACTAATGAAAAACGAAGGCTTGAATTCGTTATTTTTATGTTGCGAATATCTTGCTTGAAATTGGCCACATATTCCGCACTCATATCTGCGTGGTGGTTTGTACTCAATATGCCGAGGTTTGGGATCAATTTTTCATATCTGGGTGTATTACTGATTCGTTGACCTTCATCACTTAGCTGGTGTGAGTCTATTTTCCAAATGGATCTTGTGCTATGATCGTCCCAATAATTCGAATTCCAAAGTAATGCAGTATCGACCTCTTCCTGCCCATTAGGATCTGATGTTGTCCATGATTTTGCAATATTGTTTAATGAACTCAAACTATTGCTGAGGCTATCACGGATACTAGCTGGAGAAGAAGAAGCGTTATTGCTATCAAAGTTAAGAAATTTGCTCTGAAATAAACTGAAAATGAATTTGCTAACTCCGCCGGCTATTTTCCTTGTATAAATTCTATCAGTATCAAGAGTGCCCGTATTTCGCAGTTCTAAAAGAAGGTCCCTGGATGATTTGCTATCAGTGATTATAAGTCGGGGTAAATCCTGCGGTAAAGATAGTTCAGAAAGAGCAATTGCGAAAAGTTCTCCGGTAGCTATATCCGATTTAGTATTGCCTATTGCTAGAGGTAAGGCTGTTGCTCTACTAAGTAGAGGTATAGTTGGTCTATGTAACCATTGACCAGAATGTATAGTTTCATCGTCCTTAACATCGCAGAGTGAAATTACAAACGCACTTGTGGTTGTATGGGAGGTGTCATTTTGTGAGTGTAGTGGAGGTGAATGAGCCCCATCTGTGGAAATGATGAGAGGTAACTTCTTATCAGTGATCAGTTTCATTAGACGCTGAAAATAATCATAGGAATTAAAGAGGTTGGAACTTTTGGAAGCATTTTCATTCCAGCCTTTCATCTCTACTATTTTGGAAGCTTCAGATTTTATCTGGTTTTCATTTAGGAGAAGATAATTTTGTGGGAATTTTTTCTTTAAAATTTTTGGGACATCGAAAAAAGTCCAATTTTTTTCCATTGCTGCTATTGATTCGATCGAGTAATCATTATTATTTGTCCACTCCCAGAAAGAAAAAATCCCGGAGATGCTCATAAACCTATCTTTAATCGCCTCGTTTTTGATATTAATAAGATGAGGTATGTTCATCTTGTAGGATTGTACTTCTGATTTTATTGAGTCCGATATTTCCCAATTATCATCCCTCCATTTCTTTATAGTTTTGTAAATGGATCCTCCAAGTGCTAATTTCTCATTGCGTACTTTTCCAAAGCCAATAGAATACCTATTTCCATCTTTGTAATGATCCGTTCCTATTGAAGGAAATTTGCTCGATTCATTTAGCTTTCCGAGAATATTATTTACTAAGTCATCCTGTTTATCTCGAACAAATATGCCATATCTAGATAATTTTTCTATGCTGGCCTTTGCGTGATTCACGATGTCTTCCTCCTTGTCCATTTCCAAATAATTTTTCGTCGCCTGTATTCTGGTTCGAAACGATCTCCCGTCCAGCGATGGTAAATTACTAATTATTTCCATTTCGCGAGAAACCGAGATAACGTCTTGATCTAACAGTGATATGAAACCCAATCCACCCTTTTCTTCGCTCAAAAAGATACGATGCCTGCAATCTGAAGTTGTGAAACCATTCTTTCTTAGAATAGATTCCGAAATTGTATTGTCTATCTCTGCTAGATTTTTTGCTTGGAAATCAACTTGTAATGGGACAAAGCTGTGCATCGTAGAGCAAAGCATATTTATGCAATTTTTTTGAACTGGTGTTTCCATATTTGCAATATTTAAAGTCTTCAATCTTTCATCTATTTTTACGAGCGTATCGTGGCAACTTGCTGTCGTATCTCCATTCAGGGAACATTTTAATCCCAGATGTCGATGGGGCTTCGGATGAATAATATCGTTCCACGTAGCTTGGTCTTCTTCCGAGAGATCAAAATAATTAATAGAAGTATATAACGCACGTCGCTCTGATGATTTCATGTTAATCTTGTAAGGAACAGATTCTTGGATGGGGCTATCACTTACATAGCTCCAGGCAGTACTCCAGAAATTATCTATCTGTAGAACAAAATTGGATGACACATTATAAAATTGAAGTTCGCATTTAGATGACTTTCGCCCAATCTTAGTCACCATGCTAAGATCCCCTGAAAGCTGTAGAAAATACCTAGCTAGATAGTTTAAGTCATTTTCATCCTTTACACAGCAAAACTTAGTGTTGTCGTCACAATATCCGATACGACATAATTCCACAGGTCCATCGTTGTCATCTACGGACTGAAATGTATACGAGCTATTCTGTGAGTTTGATTGGCTGAGGATTTTTTCCGCTTCTGACGTCATATGCAACCAGATGTCGTGTTTCATCTTTATAACTAAGTTTGAAACTGTGGGGCTATCGGGGTTGCCCTGTTCTAGCCCACAGACAAATTTTGCGTACGCCACCCCTTTTGCGGTAATTATCTCCACCGTTTTTGCCTGCATAGAGCTAGCCTTAAGCTCAAGAAAACCCTGATTTGGAAACCCATTTGTCCGCATGGCTGCGAGGAGAATTTCCACCGGTATACGGTCAAAAAATTTCTCCTCGTCCTCATCAAGTTGGAGGGTTGGAAGATTATGTTCATTACAATCCTCGCGAAAACATAATTCAGTGGTTACCAGAGAAGAACAACCACGTCCCTTTCGGTAAGCATTCATTCCATCATGTAATAACTCTGCTTTCTCAATACCTATGCTCGAATATGCCGTAGAAATAGAATTGATATAACAGTACAGGTCGTTGCAGAGTGAAATCGGTCTGTACTCATTGGCCTTTCCTGGTTTCGGTATAGGAAATCTGGCCATTTTCCTTAATTCTGGTGGAATGTACCGCATGATGAGTAGTAATTTGGTAATATCCAGGAGTAATTGTCCCCATCTGCTCCCTAATCTACCCACTACTGCCATTTGGAAGCCCTCATATCGGGCCTTCCCTGGAATTCGCGCAAGTCCCTTCCAAAAATTGGGGATGAATTTCTTATCCTCATTCATGGTGCCTTCTTTAGAGGTTAGGAAAAAGGGATAGAAAAGTTCCTTTTTGTCCTCCGATGGCTCCTGGAACAGTGCTGCTGTGTGAGGTCCATGTGCTTTCAAAAAGGCTGTTTTTATTCTTTTTGGTAGGCTTTTGTGGTTCGGAAGTAACGAATCGAGATCCTTTTTAGTAATTATTCTATTTGGTGATAACTTTACACCCCTGCACCCTAACCGTCCTTTATTCACGAGCTTCGCATACGCACAAACTTCTTCCGCAGAAGAATTACCCATCCATTTTCCATGAAATTCGCTAGTTGCCACCATCTCTTCAACCTCATCTATACAAGACCTAAAATCTCCTTTTGTTGAATCCCATATAATGGAGTGTGTGGAGGGTGCTGATCTGCTTTTTGGAAGCACTTTTCTTGTAAACTCCGAAATTTTATTTGATTTTAGAAAATAAAGTAGAAGATCCTTTTTATAGAGAATTTGCATCTTTGTAATTGAGGAATATATCTTCTGTAGATTCGTTTTTGTTTTTATTAGAGTATCTTTGATTTTTTGTTGATCAGATATTGAATTCAAATTTAGCTCAAGGTTCGTAATTTCAGACAATTCTAGACTCCAATTCGATAACTTTTCTGACGTTAATAAATCAAAAGTGCGAGGGGTTTGATGTATGTTGAATCCTTGCTTACAATTGGATCTACCTAACCAGTAATTCATTTTTGTTGTGTTTTCTGGATTGGTATTTAAAATATTTCCTCGCTGAGGTAGCTCTTTATTTTCTACCGAGGGTGGTTTTTTAAGTTTTTTGCTTTTCTTATTTGTCGTCATAAGTTTTGTTTCCAATTTCTTAAATTCCATGGCTTCTAAATGATTATCTCTTTCTTCTTGTTCGGAAATAATAAGTCCGTGGATGACTTGACTGGCTTTGGTTATTTTGGATGAATCAATTAAATCGCTCAAATTGCCCCAAAGTTCAGATTTATCCATATTGTTCTCCTTATCATGCCGCTTTCTAATACAGAATTCTTCCAGCCAGTATAATTTTTGTTTTATCAATTTATTTTTGGCCATAATTTTCTTTTTGAGATAATACAATTTTGTAGATGCAGGTAGATTTGCGAATAATTTGAAACCCTTCTTCCTTCGAATTCTGCCCCTCGTTTTTCCAGCTGCATTATTTGCATTATGGTCGCATGATAATTCCCAGTCCTGCATGGCTTCTTTTAAACCCTGATTAAATTGTTGAAGGATGAAAGAAATTTCTATTGCTTGATTCTCTGATATCTCAACGAGTTTATTGGATTCGCCATCCGCATTTTGTTTGATTCCATCTTCCCATAATGAATTGTAGGTCGATTTTATTCTTTTTTCTAGGTCATTAAGGCGATTATTGGTGAAATTAGAATTGTTGCCTGTCAAGTTTCTGATTTTCTGAAACAGTTCTTTTTGGTCTTTGAATGACTTGCAGTCCTTAAATTGCGTTTCATCCAAATATAGATTTTCCCCAAATTTGCCAGATTGTTTAAGTTTAATAGCACAAACCTTTTTATAATTATATCTAGTCTTCATAGGTCCTCCTTCGTTGTTGTTCATACCAAATCTTCGAAATTTGCACGAAATTAGTGAGTGATCAGAGGGGAAAAATTCTGCCCCCTTTTGACGATCTATTTTTGCGCCTATGATCCAATTGTTCATTGATGAATTTTTGGGGGTAAGAATGTGGTCAATTCCACGACCCCCTTCCGAGCCAAATCGAGTAATATACTCTTTGTGACCAGCTAGTTTTCTAACTATTGATTCGTGTGATTTTTCTGTTAAATTCAAAATTCCATTATGTACCTGCTTTTGTCTATATTTGCCTATGTTATCCCTATCATGAATTGAGACAGTTTCTTGTAGGTCACCAAGTATGATAATTTGAATGTTTGGATTTTCTGTCTCCCATTTGTTAATAGTTTTTGAAACTATATCACGTGTTATTTGGAGACTGCTATTACCTTCATTCAGAGTTGATGATGTTGAGACTTTTGTGGGTGCATAAATGGAAATGAAACCAATTATTTGTTTTTCATTGAATTTGAACGCAATACTTGTAACCCTGCCGTGTTGCTTGCTTTGAAATGGATACAGTAATTTGCCTCCCCATTTCCATGTATCAAAAAGAATCACTTGGTATGGGGTTTCAAAACATCTGATGCGAGCAGATTGCAGTTCCAGTTGACGGTAGGCCTTCCAGGAATCGGAAATTTTGTGTTTGGAGCAAAAAGGTTCCTGGATGGCCAGAAAAGAAAGATTTTCTTGTATGAATAGCTCCGCGGCCGATGTATGTTCGTATTTATTTCGAACGTTGAAGCAAGCTATGGTATCTTCATTTATTGTATCTTGAGTTTCGCGTAGGTTATTGGAGGGTAAATTGATTTCACCATCGATTAGTAATGAGATTTCTTCTTCGCTGAGGAAGCTAGTTGCATGATCTGATTCGTCTTTGAGAATTTCTTCATTTGGATGCCAAGAAATGAAGTCACTTTCCATAGATATGTCTTCCAAATCAAGTACTGCTTGATTATTGGAATTGCTGGAAGTTGAATTTGATTCACTTGGCATGTTTTTTATGAAATTATCGATGTTGTTAAGACTTTTGGTTTGGTCAGAATTGTCAAGTTTTTCGATTAAGTTTTCTATATCGATTTTTTGATCAGGATTATTAAGATTGATCAGGTCTATATAATCCTGATTAAATTCACTCTCAGAAAAAGTACTGACAGAACAATTGTCAAAATCCTGCGGTATTCTCTCCGATTTGGAAAATGGTTGAGTTTTGAGTTCATTGAAATAATCAGCATGTTGAATGTAGGAGGTATCGTCGGAGTCTAAGGAGAATAGACGATCACTAAAGTCGAAAGTGGCTTCGGCCATCTTTGGCTTTTCTTTCGTTGGAAATGCTGATTAATTTAATATGTAAGTTTGGGTCAATGTTTTTCACAATATCGATAATTCTTTCCCGAATAGGTTTAGAAAAATAAAAAATTGTTTCTACCCGGTACCACTCTTGTTCTAGATTATTGTTTAAAATAATGGCGAGAGATTCAACGACTTGGCGGATTAGAATGATATTTTTTTCCAAGGGAAACTTTTCGTCTAGATCTTTGATAAATTGAAATGAAAGTTCTTTTTCTGATGAAAGGGCCTCGAAATATTTTTCTATAATGGGAATTGTTCCAAAGTCGTTGAAGTAGTGATAGATATCAGGGAATTTAAAAATTAACGCCTGTTTCCAGTCCACCCAAAACTCTACTATGGCTTCCCTGCTTTTATTTGGACTGAGGTGTCTAGTTTCGTCTGACCAAATCTGTTCGTAATAGAACGATAAATCGCTAGAAATTACAGAAAATTCTTCGTCTTCGTGAACCCAAGCGAAGTATTTTTGCCAAAAAGACTTTGAATATCCAGTTCCCAGCATTTATGCAAATAATTTAATGAGATTGGTGAATTGGGGATCCTGAATCTTGCTCGAATTCGTGATTATATAAAATACTTGCTTGTTTGATACACGCTTCTTCTCGCAGTTGAATATTTTGCAAGTGGAATGAGTGTCTGATGAAATGTCTGGTGAAGTGACAAATATCTCTGATAAAATTAATCTCAATTAGCTGACTTCTTGTTGCCCAAAGAATGTCTCCGATTGAGAGCACGTTGCGATCTGTGATGAATCGATTGTCTTGGACAAAATACCAGTATAAATCACAATGTGAACTATAAATTCTGGTATACAAAATTTTCCACTTTCGCAAATAATGATGTAAGTAATCCTTGAATTGGGGATTGACTTTTGGAGATTCTTTTCCTGGTGTATGAATGGAGCCTTTTGACAATAGGAAGAGGTTTTTGCGATATTTGTTTAGGATAGGATCGTTTAGAAACCGTAGAATTTTAATTTCTAGATTTATCATATATATTTGATGTTGATCGGTCCGTAATTTATTTTCTGCAGAAAGCTCTTACGCGGGAATAGTTTTGAAGGGATGGAACAATGAAAACTTTGATCTATTCCAATAGCTATTTCGACTTCTCTTAACTTGATGACGTATTGACTTTTTTGACTTGATGACGTATTGATCTTAGGGGCTCTTTAAATGATTTGAAAAGTATGCCCAACTTAAATTTCTTCTAAGTGAAATTTTGATTCTTGTGAACCGTTGTTCGATGAGATTTGAAAAAGAATTACTTAGGATGCGGTTGGTAGATTAAATAATTTGAATCGAAATCGATGCTAAATACCAACGGCGGAAATACGTTCTTGATCCTTGGTTGCTCTGATTGGCGACTGGAAATGGCGAAAATTGTGATTCCGACGTAAGGACCTCTAGCTCAGAGTTCAAAATAAAGATGTGAATCTTGTAGCTGATGAAATGTAGATGAATTTAGTGCTATTAAATGTTGAAATAGGGCTAAAACTTGTTGAAAAAAGCTGGTATCCGCGGGAAATTGGCTAACAAGCTCGTTTTTGGCTTAACTTAGTCTAAAAGGAGGCTGGAATATCGATAGAAAATGAGATTGCACACGATGTGAATCCGGAAAGAAAGGAAACCAACGATATGTGAAACTTGGAAGGCGGATATGTTCTCGGTCAGATATCTACAAAAGACGGCAAAATCCCATGGAGAGGGGTTGTTCTTCAGTTTACGTAATTTTTTTTTTTTATAGACAACACTGTTAGTAGTC
>Ga0209092_10005060_pt1 | contig 10747 bp, 11 predicted proteins | sample FraStrMetagenome_FD_187446 | JGI IMG/M metagenome (GOLD analysis project Ga0209092, IMG submission 187446) | Marine eukaryotic phytoplankton communities from Arctic Ocean - Fram Strait ARC3M Metagenome (SPAdes) (version 2) | ecosystem: Environmental > Aquatic > Marine > Oceanic | place: Fram... | reverse complement strand
TGGAAACTCAGACTTTTATATTTTTTTTTTAAACTGTATGCTTTTATTTTATTAACTTCTACTCTTGTACCAGGTATAAATTACGGTGTGATACGTGAGATACGTGATACGTAAATCATTTCAAAGTTAACCGTTTGTGATTGATATAGCCAAAGACACTCTTCGAGCATCGAGCATCGACTCTACTACATCGCTTCAATAATCGCTCCAATAATGTCATTTGAGTTAGAGGAGAAAAATGAGCAACCCAACTGCAGACAACGAACGGGAACAAGTTCTACAGGATTATCGCCGCAAATGTAGACAACATAGGGAAGTCGAAGAGACTTTGAAGCGCCTTCGGTTGGATACTCAGGTGTGTGATATATGTATCCGACTGTGGCTAAATTTAAACTAATCGTTATTTTATTGTTAGGGTCTAGTCAAAGAGTATGACAAGACAGAACGAGACTTGCAGGCTCTTCAGAGCGTCGGACAAATTATTGGAGATGTTCTTAAGCCACTTAACTTAGGAAATACGGATAAGGCGCAATTCATTGTGAAGTCAAGTAGCGGTAAGTTGTTTTGAAATTATCTCTGAAAATTGGCCAATAATTCTTAATTTGAACGAAATGTAAAGGACCTCGATATGTTGTTGGCTGCAGAAGCCGCCTTGATCACAATAAGTTGAAACCTGGGACACGTGTGGCACTTGATATGACTACATTGACCATTATGAGGATTTTACCTCGAGAGGTGCGTGAAGATAGAAAATGTTTAACACTAGTTCTAAGATTTGACACAGTTGGACTAACATTTTTGGTATTCCAGGTCGATCCTGCCGTTTTTCATATGTCTGAGGGTAATGAAGAAAAGACTTCATATTCTGATATTGGAGGACTTACGGAACAAATTCGGGAACTTCGTGAAGTCATTGAATTACCGCTCACAAATCCAGAGCTGTTTGTTCGTGTCGGAATAAAGCCCCCGAAGGGGGTTCTCCTTTATGGCCCTCCTGGTAAGGCAAATATTACGAATATAAAGATTTGTTGCATCAATATATATCTTAAATATTTTGTTCTTTTCTCTTCACAGGTACAGGAAAGACTCTTCTTGCAAAGGCTCTTGCCAGCAACTTAAATGCAACATTCTTGAAAGTCGTTGCAAGTGCAATCGTAGATAAATATATTGGTGAATCAGCGAGGATCATTCGAGAAATGTTTGGCTATGCACGTGATCATCAACCTTGCGTTATCTTTATGGACGAGATTGATGCTATTGGCGGTTCTCGTTTCTCGGAGGGTACTAGTGCGGACCGTGAAATTCAACGTACTCTAATGGAATTACTAAACCAAATGGATGGTTTTGAGGAACAAGGTCAAGTTAAAATGGTAATGGCAACAAATCGACCAGACATTCTTGATCCAGCACTCCTTCGTCCTGGGCGTCTGGATCGTAAGATCGAAATTCCGGAACCGAACGAAGTACAGAGATTAGAGATTTTAAAGATTCATTCAGCAAATATAACAAAGCAGGGAGATATAGACTTTGAAAGCATTGTGAAGTTGGCTGACGGTTTAAATGGAGCAGATATGAGAAATGTATGTACTGAGGCAGGATTATTTGCTATTCGTAATGATAGAGATTACGTTCTAGAGGAAGATTTCATGAAAGCAGCAAGGAAAATTTTGGATAACAAGAAACTGGAAAGCAAGCTTGATTATAGCAAAGTTTAATACTGGTAGCTGAAGTTCTTATTTTAAAGTCAATACAATACGGCAGTTATACGTATCTGTATGTGCTGATAAGTGATGAAATTTGATTGATATACAATGTACTTCCTTCGGGATTTTGGATCAGCCCTTCTGCTGTACTCTCTAATGTTGTAATCCAGGTTATATAGTTGATATTCCAATATTTTTGTTGATCGACATTAACAATTGCTCGTGGTAACACGTAGCTGCGTGCCCGTTGTCCTGCGGGTATTAACATCCATCACATGTGTCCATGTAGTTTCTATACCTTAAGAAGGTGTTATACATATAAAATTTATCTTAATTTTGTGAAAGCAATTCACTTAAGTTTCATATTTGTTCGATTCGTGCTGATTTCATGCGTTGCTGTAAAAGTGAAAGCGGTTGCTTCGCTTCATCTTTAGTTGAGGGTTGTCTAAACTCTCCGAGTGTATACATCTTCCTTTGCTTTGGAGCTTTCTCCCTAGATCCTTCTTTCAATGGAGTTATTTGGGCTCTGTTTTCAAAAACTGCCTTTTTTCGCGGTGGCGTAGTTCGTGGTTCCCAGACAATTTGATCCTCTACGTCACCGGCATCCTTAGTCTGTGGGATATCAATTGATGATACATCATCAACGTCGTTACAAGGACTAATTGGAAAGCAGCTTACACTTGACTCTGATAAGAGAGGGACTTCGTTATCACTATCAGAGGATGCATTACTATCATGCTTTAATGGGACATCCATATTGTGATTATACTTTCCACAAAGATAAAGTTCAACACCAACCTCTTCCATCTCTGTCGTTGTTGCTTTATCAATTACTTCTGAAATTGCAGTGACATCGTTCTCTGAAAGAAAAAAAGCTGTAAGCACATCGTTCATGGCCTTCTCATAATCCTGGAGTGTGCCAACTGTTTCATCAAATAAATCATTCAAAGCATTATTAACCATGTTCTTGTACTCCGCCAACGCATCGCCAATAGTCAACTCTCTATTATTTGTTGATGACAAGCCCCCACAAAGAAAAATGCTATTGAACAGTTGCTGCGTAGCACTCTCGCTGCTTTGATTATGATCGCGTAAGCTTACATAGTCGTCATCATCGGAGTAAAAAAACGAATTATCTGTGGCGTCGCTTCTTACAGACTCTAGTTTCGGTGGTCCTGCGAAAGGGTTTGGTTCCTGTTTGGCTGTACAAACGGCACTATCCACGGTTGTTTCAACGGGGTCACTCGATGTTGTATTCAATGCATTTCCTGCTCTAAAAGATTCGTAAACATCGGCAGAAGCAACTTCTCCAATCAAACCACATCTATCGTAATTTCTTCTGGCGTTTTCATCCGATAATACGTTGTACACCGCATATAATGCATCGAGCCTTTTCTTTTTCTTCGTCTTAGATTCTTCATCTTTGGCTTTATCCAAGCTCAAACGAAACCTCACCGCTTGCTTGAAGAAACCTTCACGTATATCCTCTTGCTTCAATTCATGATAAGGTGGCGAGAGCTTCAGAATTAAATAAAGCCCAAATCGATTTTGAGCGAGCTTTGGAAATGCGGATGAAATCAGCAACTCATTTGGATTTCTAACTTCTTCTTCCTTCGCATTCTCTAAAGCCGATTGCATCATATATTCTTCATCCTGTATCTTGTCATCGACAAAACTCATGGTGAATGTTTAATTTTGGTATGAGGGTAAGATACCATATAGCTTCTGCAAATTTATTTATATTGTATCTAAATGTATTAAACACTGCTCCCTCGTCTTTCCCAAACTTCTACGATCGTAGGTAGTGAGAGAGAGGGAGTGTTTGTGGCGAAATAAGTATTTGATGTCTTTGACATCCATACTTTCAAATATCGTCTTATTGCTATGCGTTGAATCGAACGAATTGAAAGAAGTCGAGTTTCGTTGTACATTATATTTGCGATTTTTATATTAATTTAGCTTTTGGACTTCCCTGACCCGCTCGCTGCTCCTGCTGACAGGAACTTGCTGAGGTGATTTCTACTTTTCCTCTTTTCCACCTCCACCCGACACCTACACCGTACGACGTACGACGTAAATTTACATGGTTTATTTCCTAAGTACAACACAAAGTACGAGTTTTGTTCGCGTCTAGCTTACGCTCGTAAGTTTTACCCTGCCTTATATTCTATTTCCGTCAGTAGATATTCTCATCACCATGCTTTCGAAATTTGGTGGATTAACATACCGCCAATTGACAGCGGGAGCCTTATCAAAGCGCCTTGGCAGTACCCTTGTGATCCCAGTCGAGCTAATTAGTGACACATTATGACCAAATGGCTACATCGGTAGGTTGATTGGATCCTCACCTACGTTTCTAAACCATGAAATCATATGTAATTTTAATTATTTGTTAACTTTTAGGAAAGAAGCACCTGAATCGAGCTATTGAAACAGTATTGTCTTCTCCATTGAACCCTGAACAGACCGTGAAATTCTCGGTGCTGCGCGTTCCTTTCTTTTTGGAACCGCACTATGATGAAAACAAACCTTTCATCGAATCAAATAGAGAACGTCTTGTTGCAAAGTGGGGTGGTCAAGCTGGTTGGGAACGGCAGAAGAAAGCCCATGACTTGAAGGGCCGCGGAATGGAAGCAGGCATTCCTCACTTTAACCTTGATCGTCTTACGAGCAATACAATGGCAAGTCATAGGCTAATTCAGCATATTGGAAAATTATTTGGATTACATGCAAGTGAAGCGCTATACGATCGATTGAACGTGTAAGTGTTCGCAAATTTTTTTACTTAACTAAAATTTGAAGAAATGTTCCCGAACACATCGCCTGTCGCCTGAACTTTCAGATACAGGAAATTCATTCTTTGTATATTTCAAGAAGAATCTAATGATTTGCTCTTTCGTTGCAAGGTATTATTTCGTTGATGGACAAGCTTTAAACGACAGACCGAGGGTGGCGCAAGTTGCAGCAGAAGAATTGTTGAAACATGGTTATAAAATGTCTGAGGAAGAAATTCTGAAATTTCTTGAAAGTAACCAGGGAAGGAAAGAGATCGAACGAACTCTCGAAGCTCTTAATGAGCTTGGAATTCATTCTATTCCAAAGTTTGTTGTTGAGGGACATACCGTGATTGATGGGGCAGCACATTGGAGGCATCATGTTGAAGTGTTTAGAGAAATCGAAAGAAGAGGATCGACAAGGGGTGGACCCGTATTCGGAAAACTTCTCGGCGTAAGCGAAGATATTGTCGCGCAGGGAAGTCACGAGCGAGTTCTGAAAGCTGCCTAATTATTGCAGAAGAGCAACACCCTCATTAAAAATGAAGGAGGATACAACAATGGGAAGAAGTCCGTGAATTATTTCTTTCGATGCGAAAATCTATGACAAAGAAAAATAATTTAGTATTTATTGAATATGGTATGGTAGTAAGTAAAAAGACAGGTATCCCAGTAGCTTTGGGTTCGAATGACAGAAATGGATCACATATGTGGATTCTATTGCTTGACCGCAACTGATCTGCTATAACGAGGTATACTCTGTTTACAGTACAAGCTATCAATTAAGAATAAGAATCCCTCCTTTAAATAATGATTCGTACTTTCAATAAAAAGAAGCTAGCCCCCCATTTCATACATGGCGATACAGTTATCTGTTTGCATTTCATCATCTTCATCAAAAGCTTCGTCTTCATCAAAGGCACCCATCAGAATCGGATCTTCTGTTGAGACAACCGCATAGGCACCTGACACGTCAATTTTACGCCGTCTTGAAAATATACTGTCCGATTCGTTTCTATTCTTGCAGCAAAAATACCGCAACAGTAGAACCAGCAACGCAGTCAAACTCAATGCAGAAACTCCATATATCGCGATTAATGCCGTGCCATTCATTTTGGAAAAACCAGCGCTTAACCGTAACGTATTTCAACTACTGATGAGTCCGCTATAACAGATAGAGATGAATCTGCGTTATGGTACGAGTCCTGAGTTGAACCGAGCAGAGTTGTGTTGTACGGTTGTACTTTTTGTACGACTGTGTAATGCACATGCACATGACGCTCTCTTTTCATTCCTGTCGTGCTTTCCTGCGTAGATCTAGATGTAGAATAACTTCCGATCGAAGTTTATTTTGATATGCGAATTTTTATTCGACCATTCAACCAGGCCATTTTTGCGAGTGTGTCTACAGTGTGTGTGTACATGTAGTGTGTACATTTCATCTCACAATTTCGATCCTTTTTCCGAAATTAGTGTTATTATCGGACACATCGCTATCATCATAATCATTCCGCGTACAATATCAATCTTGACCAGTCTACTCCTGTCTCATGGTAGCAGGAGAAGGTTTGGTATTGGGACATTTTTCGGTCGAAGTCGAAGGAGTGGTAAGTTCGCTCTTTTGCACAGCAGTGTGACGATCCTTTCAGGAAAGGACGGAGAAGGCGGAGGAAGTAACGGTACACAAACAATGGGTATTACACCGGAAGTGCGCCGTCCACGCGAGAGGTTCAAGGACGTTTTGTTCAATTCGATAGAAGATATGCAGGAGCAAAGCGGTAATCCATCTTTTGGTCGATTTCTTGATGCAGGGACTGGACTTCATTCATTGAGATGGATTGCTTCGTTGTTGGAAAGGGAAGACGATGAAGTGTCTGAAGAAACTGTTGGTTTGTCATCTAAGGATGTAACAAATACGTTTATTGAAAATTTTACTGCTATCACGGCAGATGAGTCGATGCGGAAAAATGTTCGAATCGAAGCATCCAAATTAGGTATTGATACAACCAATGAATCAGGAAGAGCAGAGATTTTGATAGGAAATTGGGCGAATGACATGATCTATGAAAGAGCGGAAAATGCTAGAGAGGTTGCATCTGCTGCAGGTTATTTATGCTATGATGAGCTATATGACACCATACTAGCCGATTACTTAGTGGGTGCTATGGATGGGTTTTCTCCATACTATCAGGATAGAATATTTGATAGGTTGAAAGTACATTTGAAGCCAAGTGGGCGGTTATATGTAATTGGGCTTCAACCAATTCCAAATAAAGCAAATGGTGATGCAAACCTTTTCTGTCGTGTGACTAGACTACGTGATTCCTGTATCCTCCTTGCTGGTCACAGATGTTATCGTGAATACCCCTTAGACTGGATTGTTCGTCATATGAAAAAGTCAGGTTTCGACATCGTAAAAACAGAAAAACACCCTATACGATACTCTTACATTGCTATTAAACGACAACTTGACGTCGCAAGGTCGAAGTTACCATTATTTCCAAGCAAGGAACTTGCAGAAGAAATGAAAAAGTCTATCGACAATCTCGACGCTGAATGTAAAGCAGCAATAGAGCGATCTCCAAGAAAACGCATTCAAATTGGGTTCGACTATATTGTATGTGGTGAAATGAAGTCTAGTTGAAGAAAGAAAGTAATTTTTAAATTATAAAAAATAAAGCCATGACGTCATTCTCTCTTTTGTAGGAGACCTATGGAATATTTTGAGTCATCTCTCCTTACATGAATACCTGAGACGAACATCTATCGGCTATACAGATTTTCTTATCGAGGACATATTTTTATCGTAGATAAAGTCGCTAGGTAATTTAGCAAACACCTTGCTGACGTCGGCTTTACCAAGCTATCTGGATGACATAGAAACATTTCTGTAAAAATTTCTTACTCCAGATCAATTACTTGCTGCGATCTGTCAGTATGATCATTACTGTTGCTACGTTTCACGTTTGCACTCCCCATTGGTTGCAACTTCAAATCCTGAATGTGTGTGGACCGGAACTTAACGACGACCCAACATGCGGAAAAGAAACTCAGCCATAGCGAAAAATACATATTAGATCCTTCTCGCCATTCTTCATCCTCATCTTCACCACAAGATACATCGCCCAATCCTAACACACTCCCAATACTTCCACTTGCAGTCAAGGTACTTACACCGACGCACCACCATACCACAAGAAAGATGCCACAGAAGAATTGCACCTGCGTACCGTGAATGTAATATCCTATGTTTTTGTATTTTAAAAAATGAGCCGACAGGATCACTCCGGATATTATCGCGGAAATAGATCCAATTGAAATTGCCCAACCGACTTCGGTTTTTGAAACAGCTGCGGGATTTATATTATACTTAATATCAACTGCTGACACAAGTTCCACTGCTGACCCAGTAAACAATGCAAGCCAACCCACCATCGTAGGATTGTATGAGTTGCCCACATATCCTCGATTGAAAGCAAAATTGTGTAAGGTATAAATGCTAGATATGAGACCAAACCAGCTAAAGAAATAAATATTTAAAGCCTCATATGCAATTCCTCCGACACGGGTTAGGTAAACAACTTTGAAAAGAATAATTTTCAAAATAAGATAGAAGATAGAGGAGATGAACTTAAGCGAAATAAAGAAAACTTACCAGTAGGGATCCACCAACATGTCAAAAGCAATAAGCAGGCACCTTCTAGTGTTGAACCCTTGGGCACACACAACTCTCGACCTAGTGCAACATAATGCACCCCAACGAGTACCAAGGAAATGAAGAAGCTAACGGCTCCGAACATAATCCCGATCGTCCGTTCATTTGGTTCCACAAAAGAAGAACTAACGTCTGCGCAGCTCGCGAAACAAATGACGCTGCATATGAGCATTGAAATATAACCAGTTAGACGAGGGCTATCCTGAGGATCGTACACATGATCGGACACACCGACGTTATATGAGGAATCTTCCGTATTCATTCGACCACGTGCAGTCGATTGAGGTTTGTGACCGCTTGTCGACATCATATTGCTCAAGGAAAACGTCTGAAAAATGTCTGATGTGCAAAAGTATTTTGAAAATCTAGGATCTGTGTCTTGTAAGGATAAAAGCAGACATATACTCCCACGATAGATGCGAGTAACAGGCAGAGAAAATTTTATCTTTGTTTCATTTTTTTCTCGAGAAATAGCGAGAGCAAAATGAGGTTCGTAGTCTGTCTGGATTGCGCGTGTATGCTGATTGCTGCTTTCCGTTGTTTGTGTAATCGATAATGTCTACTTATTTTACTTTTTATTTTTATTTATACCACATTTACTAATGTTCATTGTAGACTGTAGCCTCATTGGCTCAATGTCGAATGTCACAGAAATTCGAAAGTCGTACCCTTCATTAGAAGTACATTGTAATTTCTTTTGACCACCAGTGATTCGGTAAAAAGTTTCTAGCATTTAATTCTTTTACTGAAGTATTATATTATCTATTAATTTATAAATGAGATACAATCGGTTGTTGTAACGGTGTTGGTGAAGCATCATACTGTATGATTGAAAGGGGAACAAGTGAAATAAATATTATGATGAACAGAGATGACGTCAGTTCATATGACGACTTGACTTCATGGAGATAATCGAATTAACAGAAGTATTTGAAATATAACATTGAAACGAAGAAGCAGGTTATCTTATGCGAATGATTTCACTCCGAAATCAAAACGACTGGGAATGATTTTGTTGCGAAGGAAGATGACCCTAATTATAATAAGGCAAATTCGATCTCTCGAGTAATGAAAACACAGCACAACTTTATGGCCATCACGTCAAAAGCAGCTAACGATGATATGTGACGACTTGATTTCATGGTGATTGGGGAAGTCACAAGGAAATATGACCATTTTGTGTGCAAAGATCCCTCCGAAAACCAAAAGGTTGGGAGTAATTTTATTGCCAAGGAAGATGACACAATTCATAGTAGAGCGAATTCGATCCTTCGAATAATCACATCACAGCTTTATGACCATTATGTGGAAAGCAGCTTACGTTCTCATATCGTTAATTGCTCGACTGAGGACGTTACAGGTTCTCCCTGAAGGCACTCAGGCGATGGCAACATGACTATCAATGAGCTGACATCATTATTGACAAGAGTATTGCTTTCCTCATGAAGTACCAATTAACTTCACACAGCTTAAAAGTACCTGTTATTTATACGAAAAGTAGGTGAAATAAGTTAATGTAAATTTGTCTGAATGGAAAGTAAGCTCTTTATCAGATACACAATTGTATTAGATCATCGACTGGAAAATCTTCCCAGTCTAGCATTAGAGGTGTCAGATCTCATTGTAAATCATCAGCTAAAGAGTATTTACTACTGATAAAATTCATTATTAATCTTACCACGCATTGAATCAACGGTTCAAGAGAAATCGCTTTAAACATGATTTAGAAATTGGAGGATTAATGTACCTGAAATACCGTGAGGAAAAATTTGAGTGTGAGAAAAGTGCATGGATTCTTAAAGAAAGATTAAGTGTGTAATATTCCTTCAAATATCAGATAAGGTAAATCCAGTAAGATCACGTTCCTAATGCACTTCCATCGAGCATTTTACAAGATGTTGATGCGGAACAATCATAAGACCGTCGTGAAATGTGGAGTTTTTTCATCATCTTGAATCGATAAAAGTTCCATCAAACAACCAAACGTACCTATGATAGTACACCTGCAACATTCGCAATACGTAAAAAGTGAGCAATGACATGTCTTCGACATTTTAACATCGCCGAGGCGTATTATATTGACATGACATCAATCAAGAACCTTTGGGAGTAAATCAATTACGTCCGAAGATGCATACACTCAAAACTAGACTCCTCGTCATAATGTGATATTTGATAGGAATATTATCATTGACCAGTCAACTTTGAAGCTCCATAGCTGTAGCTGTCACATCCACACTAAGGGAAAAGTTAGAGATGAATATTTTGAGTTTTAGCAATGAATACGGCGTACATACGTCAGATGGTTGATCCTTGAGTGTAAATCATTTGCGTCCGAAGATGCATGAACTCGAAAACTAGATCCTCATTCGAATGTGCCGATTAAGCAGAAGATTATCATAGTCCATTATTCTTACCAAATATTTGATTATCTGCCAATCACACCAATCTCACGCTGATTGGGACGGGTTATAACTACAAAGTAATTTATACCTGGTACAATAGTAGAAGTTAACAAAATAAAAGCACACAGATTAAAAAAATACGTTTACTAT
>Ga0209092_10005059_pt1 | contig 10747 bp, 6 predicted proteins | sample FraStrMetagenome_FD_187446 | JGI IMG/M metagenome (GOLD analysis project Ga0209092, IMG submission 187446) | Marine eukaryotic phytoplankton communities from Arctic Ocean - Fram Strait ARC3M Metagenome (SPAdes) (version 2) | ecosystem: Environmental > Aquatic > Marine > Oceanic | place: Fram... | reverse complement strand
TCAACAATTTATTGTCTATTATGGTGAAGTGGTTGCAAAAAATTGGAGTAGTTTACTTATTGAATTAATCATAAGAAGACGTTTATTCGTGGTGATGCCGGAAAACGGCACATTTTCGGAATTTTGCTTCCCAAACGGCACACTTTGGGAATTTTCTCATTTCTTATTCCATCAAACATCCACGTCTACACTACACACGAAGTCCACAAATATCAAGTTAAAATCGATACTGTTTTCCCGCTATCGATCGCTACGAAAGATGTTTAAAAATTGCTTAGAACGGACAAACGGACACTGTCCGTTGCTGTGAACATCTCTAGAAAAGAGCGAAGGGAGCAAAATATGTATAGCAAATTTGTCCAGCGTCTAGGATCGATGATATGGTAATTATTCAGAATGGAATTCAGATACTATGCTTAATTTGTACGAAGAGTTAATTTCGAACGAGACTGATCGGATAATACTTTCAACCCTTTTTTCGAATGAAAAGGTTTGCTCGATTAAAATTCAAAAATTTGCATCTAAGTCGTGAGATACGCAATGTCTTGTCTACCTTAAAACATCAACGAGAATGATCAGTGTTCACGTCCTATGAGAAAAATCTTTCAGGTTCAACCATCGGAGACTCAACAGTCATCTTCCGCTCGATATCAAAAAAAGATATGCAAGTGGCACTCGTGTGGCTTTGCCTTGTCCTATGAAACCTGCCCCGATAAGGTTTTTCTTTATGACACTCAAGGAAACCTAGAGGATGAGATTCAATTGGATGATGGCAATGTATCCATATCCAGCATCTCGTCAGCTTCAGCGACTTACGAAGTGATTGACCTGGAATGGAACTACAATGGCAATTTGATAGCAATATTTCGACGAAGAGGTGAATCCAATTTCTTAACTGTATACGATAAGCGAAAGAAGAATGTACACACTGTCAGCATTCAATCGCGACAAACTGCTTGTTTGCTGCTTTGGAGTCCAGCGGATCAACCCCCAAAAATTGAGAAAAGCGTATGTACCTTTGATATTCTTGCCATAGGAATGAGTAAAGGTGGGTTGCTTCTTTATGACACTCGAACAAATGAAATATCAACCATAGCTGGAAAGCACTCCGATAGGATTACCTGCGGAACGTGGAAATCTCGTGAAAAACTATTTCTCTGTGGGAACGACTGTGCTTTATCTATCAGCAACGCAAATGGTGACACTTTGCAACGAATCACGTTAGACTATCCTCCCATTGGCATTGTGTGGTCTCGTTGGTACAATAACAAGTCTATAGCATTTGTACGATCTGCTTCATATAGTATTCATTGTTTTGAATCTGGTAGCAACGGCTTTTACACTAACCTCCCTATTTCATGCAACAATCATCTTGATGAACACGGTTACATTGTTGGGATTCAATTCATTCGAAGTATCGAAGTATGCGTCATAGCATATCAAAATGGTGATGTCTGGTTATATTCTCTAAAAAGTCAGTCATATACATGCTCGCAATTAATGTTTGAGAAGAAATGTAGCTTAATGTCTATGGACAATACTTCCGATCTCATAGCCTTCCTAGGTATGTGCCAATGGCTAAAAACAAATCAGCATTTTTCTCTGACTGTTATCTGTTTACTATCAATAACGACACGAAAAAGGTGATGAAAGTTTACTCAAAATAGTGCAGTTTTCGTACGATTCGGTGGAAATAATTTATTGTAGCACAATAAATATCAACGATAGCATCGAGATAATGACTATTAAATCGATGGCGTCATCTCCTTTCCCAAATCTTCTTCTGATGCTATCGATCGCAAATGGTAGCGTTGTCGGATATCTAGTATCCAATCGGTTTAAAGCTAACGCAGCGATGCTTAAAGATGAAGGACAAATATTTTCCTGTTGCGGTGATTTGATTGCACACGTCTGTCCTGATGACGAAAGGATAAAGATTATAAATATCCGACAACAACATATGTCCAAGAAACTTTGTGGAGAAATGACCTCGTTCTTAGAAATTCCGGTGTGTGGGACTTGCGTTGTAACGAATCTTTCACTCTCAAAATTGCACATTCTAGTGGCTACATCTAGTTGCGAGATATTTGTTTACGATATATTCGAAGGAAATTGCGTCTCAAGACAAAAGTTCGAATGTATGAAGATAAAGGTAATTATAAAGACTAAATCTCTTTTCACAAACATTCGTCTGACATGTACACATTTTACAAAGTACGCTCAATTAAATCATGATTCTAGCTTTTACGCTGTTCTTCTAGATGATGGACGATTTTGCCTTTTAACCCTTCAAGGTAAACAGATATCTAGAATGCCAGAAGGTGTTAAAATTATATGTATTGCTCTGGTGGAGGACATGTTTCTGATTTCGAAATCAGAATGCAGTATAGAGTTTTATGTAATTGAAAGAAGCGAAGAAGGGCAGCTTTCTTTAGCTTTGATCCAGGATATGACACTACATCATTCTTCCACAGTTTTGCAAATCCATACAAGCAGTTGGAATCCATCCCGACTTCTTTTCGTTGATGCATCAGCGGCCTGTTTTCTATACAACATGGTTACGCAGGAGCTCATTGTGATGCCTAATTTTCCTGATGGATACAAATATATGTTTTGGGATGAAAACAAAATCCATATTTTTGATGGCAAAAATTTATCTATTAAAACCTACATTTACCTTCCAAGTAATATGAGGCATGAGTCAAGGATTCTAGAGGCTGGGTATCTAGAGGTACTTGATGACAATGGGTCAATTTCGCAACGCCCTACTGATAACATAAAGCATAAATCAACCAAAACGGAAGTGCCACTGAAGGTCGATGGTACTGATGTATATTCTTTTGCAATCAAGAAAGCTTCTATACACCGGTCGACACTCAATGCGTTCGATCTTGTTGATGAAGAGATGCTTCTTTGCGAGCATCTTTCATGTTACCAATTCAAAGACGCCTGGAATATAAGCTTGATATTAGATAAAAGAAAATTCTACTTGGCAGTTGCGAACACAGCATTACAGGTGATGGAAATTGACTGGGCACTAATCGTTTATAGAAAATTAGGGGACGCTGGTATGGTACTAGCACTACAAGAATTGAAGGCTTCTCCAGTCGAAAATAGCAGATTACTTTCTGCTCATCTTGCTTTGGTGAATATGGACTATGCCCTTGCTCAAGATAATTTTTTATATTGTGCAAAGATCAATGAGACGATAGATATGTATACGAGCTTAATGCAATGGGATAAAGCATTTACTATTGCTCAAAAGTATGGCTACAAAAAGAATATCCAAATATGTTACAACTATGCACACCTTTTAGAAAAGAATCTTGAATATAAGCAAGCATTATCGGTTTATCAGGAATGTCTGAGTAATGTTACAAATGAAAACCAATTAACTAATAAATGCAAAATGGGCCAAACCCGCGTTCTTCTGCAGCTAGGAGAAATAGCTCTCGGCATGCAATATTTGAATGAATTGGACGATCCGCAGCTTTATGCTTCATGTGGAGAGATATTGGAGCAACTTAACCAGCCACTAGAGGCGGCTGAATCATACCTAAAAGCTGGGTTACTACCAAAAAGTGCCAGCAAATTTCTTGATGCAGGAAAAGCCGTTAAGGTTCTAGACTTTCTTGACAGTCTGACATGTAAAGCAATACTTCGGCAGGTGGGCCGTGAACTAGAAAAACAAGGAATTCTTTGTAAGTCTGCGATAGTATATAGCAAAGCTGGAGACTATGAAAATGCAATCAGATTGTATATTCTTGATGGAAAGATAGACTTGGCCTTAAATCTTGCCATTAAGAGCAATGATCTGATTTCCGCAAAGAAAGTGGCAAAATACTCTTTGGAACATAACAGGATTGATATAGCAATCCATTGCTATATTCTCGCCGGTGATATGGATAGCGCGCTCAATACGGCGATAGAGTTCGATGAAATAAGCAATTTTCTTAAGCTTTCAGAGGACCGAATAGGAACAACACATGCCGACGTTTTGGGCTATTATCTTGAGTCAAAAGAAAGATATTTCGATGCTTTTAAGTATTTTACGGTGGCTTTAAATGTTGACAAGGCTATTCAAGTTATGGAAGAAAATTTTAATGAGGATGATGTCGATCAAGCTACTACTGTTGTTGCAAAGGCAGCTGATGAAAATCTTTCGAAAAGATATCTTCAGTACCTACAGAAGTTTACCAGTACAAAGTCAACTAACTTATCACACATTGTACAATTTTATATCGAGACAGGAAAGTTCATAGAAGCGCAAAAGGTTGCATTGACGCTTCCTCGGATAGAATATACCAATATACTAAATATCAGTTGCAGGATATTGCGTGCACTTGTTAAACATAACGAAAAGGTACTTGAGAACTTCCTTGAGGTTTACAATGTAATGCTGACATTTCATTTGATAAAACATTATGCGAGTAAAAGAGACGATCATGTACACACAGCCTGGCTTCTCCTTCGTTTAGTTCCCAGCAAACTTCATTGTTTTCCTGATAACCAATTTCAAATCGTTGTAAGTGCAATGATTGAATGTCAAAGATCAGGCCTGAAAAGATCTGCGTTGAAATGCGCTCAATTTTTGCTTTTCGACGAAAAATTTGAAAAACCGCTCAAAGCATCAAAGTTAGAGAAAAAAGTTTGGCAAATTGAAAGTCTCTATTCAAACAAAGATTTAGATGCGGAAGATGAGATTCCGCAATTGGAAGGAAACTTGCCGGTCTGCAGTGTAAGCGGCAAGTCTGTAAAGAGCCAGCCTCTTTGTATTTGTCCAAATTCAGGAATGCTTGCTATATATGACGAATATTTGTCCTATCTTAATCGTGAAAATAAAATAGGCCCAAATAACTCTTCAATCGGCTTCGGCTTTGACCCGATTTTCAATAAGAGATTGGAAAGACGACAGATTAGGAAGGTAAATGTGAATAGTGCAAAGATTAGTAATTTTCTATTTTGTCGTGACTAATGTAGATTTTGTTTACTGCATTGGTAGCTCCCAGTGGATGAGAGACGCAAGTTTATTGAGAAATTCCAAAAAATGTGCTCATAATGGCTTCGACTTTCGACGACGCATTTTATTGGTATTCTAAATCTGAAGAGCACTTCATATTTCTCCGCAGACGGTGTATAAAATGTAGACCATTTAGTTCTTAAATGGAGCTCTGCAGCACATTCTTAGTCTTCGTCAACACATAAAAGCGATTAAAATCGTATGCAAATCTTCTTTTATCTATACCTATGCTCACGTCTATTTCTTTGTCGAGAATTATCATAAGTATAATCATCTTCGTCCAAAGGAAAGACCCAATCAGTAATAACATCCAACCAATTGTCATTTCTCCAACTATCATAGGATTTGTCATCTTCAAATCGCCTTCCTTGCCGATCGTCCTGACAATGCCTCCGACGTTTTAGTCTTCGTGTCTTAGATCTCCGTCTCAAACAACAAAAAGCAACAGCCAGCAAGAATCCTAATGATGACCCGAGCACAAAACCCAACCGGACAGACAACCTAAGTGAATTCCATAGATCGATAAAATTGTCTCCAATAGATTCACTTCGGTGAGGTTCACTGCCTATTGACGCTGATTCAGCAAACGCTTGTGATACTTCTGAGGCTTGTTTTTCATTTATATTTGAAGAAGATAAGATTCTCTTTATTTCACTTGTAAACTCAATAAAAGAGACTGTATCTGGCTTGTTTCTCTCATAAAAATGCGCTTGAATGAGCATATCCATAGTAAGTTGGTTATTGTATGCCCAGAACCACCGCTTCGCTGTGCAATCGACATCCTGGAAAGCTGACCGTTCAAAGTTTGATTTCAACAATGATACACACTCCTCTTCCATTGATTCAATCTCATCTGTGCTTGGCAATTTCTTTTCATATCCCCGATCTGACTCTCCCTGTGATTCTGGAAAGACTATTATGATCGATACATTGTACGTTTTTATCTCAAGACCATTGTTTGAAGAAAATTGAGATGTTTGTAAAGTTGACGGTGGCACGGAAGGAGATATCGTTGGAAAGAAAAGGCTTACATCACCGAACCCAGTATCCACATTTTCCAGCATTCGTGCGATAGCAGATGCCCAGTAAAATAATGCTAGAATCAAAGTGGATGCCCAACGATGATTCACCATGTTATTAATAACTCTTACATAATTTTCTCAAGAGGAAAGGGAAAATGGGCGAATAATATTTAACTTGGATTAGATGTAGTCGGTCATCGGCGAAGAAGAATGAAAGAAGAAATCTTTACAAGTATCATCTACACGTATATGCGAATTTCTTTCTTGTTGATAATATCGATTTCGCGAATAATAGAAAATATTTTTTGTCAGGTTCGCCAAAAATTAGGAAAAATTCAATTTATATACACGCATATAAAGATCTCTTCCGAACCTGTAACTGATGAAGAGGATGAGTTGTAACTACAAAGTAATTTATACCTGGTACAAGAGTAGAAGTTAATAAAATAAAAGCATACAGTTTAAAAAAAAGATGAAGAGAAGGACGAGTTATAAGTTATAACTACAAAGTAATTTACACCTGGTACAAGAGTAGAAGTAACAAAATAAAAATACCGGTAGATTTTAAAAAAATGAGAAGAAATGTAATTATTAATATAAATAAATGTAGCGTAATACATAACTACCGTTAAGACTCAAATATCTTATTGGACTACGCAAAAGTGCAATGTATCTATTGCACTCAGATCTATCCACAGAACGAAGGAACTGCAACCGAAATAGGATCGAAATGTCTTTTTGATGAATCAAATTTATCTATGCAACAAAAATTCCTCTCAACCATAATTCTGGCTTTAGCTTGCCCTAAACAGTGAAATAACCTTCTTAATTATTGTACATCGGATCACATCCACTTTTTCAAGCTCGACAAAAACAAACATATTAAAAACGTATGGGTCGTATAGTGTGCATTGAAACAAGGCTCTAAGAAAACGACCACGGAAGATCTTGTTATATGCATATCCTCACTTTGTAAGATGTTTGATCATTTAATCAATATCAAGTATCCAACTGTCATAAGCGTTAGAGGAGAAAGTACAAAGTCAATTTACGCAGTCGCAAAATTATAACATAATGTATGCCTTTAGTACGTTCCAATACATCATTGAAATAATGCGACAGTTACAAAAGGATTCGAAGATCATAGCAGAACCTTACAATAGTTTATGCGAGTTGCCGTTAATCGTACAAAAACCCGTTGCCAATGAATTGAGTTGGAGGGGTTTTCAATCACACTTAATTATTTGAATTTTTGTTTCAAGTAAACCGTGGCTGTGTGAGCTTCAGTAGAATGTTGCAGCATCTTGTCGTCCAAGATAATCTAGTAATTCGCACATCTTCTAACTTATTAATGATTAGTTGAAATTTGTTGCCCATATCAGATGTATAGTTCGAATTCAACAAGCTGTTGAAAACAATTTCATAAAGTCGTACAACATCAACTTCGATTTTCAATGCTCAAAAATTGCTTTAGGAGACGGCCAACACTTCTTTCATGACAAAAGAGAGCAGACGCTCACTTTCACACTGCTAGTATCATTAACACCTGCTAATCTGTCTATAGTTGTCATGCAAACAGTCGTTCGAGCATCTGATACATTTCCTTCCGTTCCCTCCTCTAAATACGTAATAGATGATATATCACTTATGGTACTCGATATGTCAACTGTATTGGGACTGCTGTCATCGTCATGATAAACAGCAGATCTTAGGCTCTGAATAACAATGAACCACAAATACGGAAAGATCATGGCCACAACGAAGAATGGACGAGAGTTTTCGGAAAAAGAAAGTTGATTCAAGAAAATAACAATTAAGCCAAGAGCAAATACTGTCATATGTAAGGCAAGGGCGCAAAATATTTGTTTCGCCTCGTTTATAAGCTCTTCATGCTCCTCTGCGCCAGGCAAGCCCAATAAAGAGATTTGCTTTGTAAATCTTTGATAAACAATGAACGAACACAACAACGAAATAAAGCTAAACGAAAAATGCACAAGATCTGTTGAAAGTTTTTCGTGATCATAGCATTGCCCTTTACTTGAAGTCACCATTGAATACTCGTCTACTTCCAATGAGAAACGATGCCATCTGTAGTATTCTGAAATTATAGATCTAAAAATAATAGACATCGAAATACTTGTGGGTGCCAAAATAAGGCTACTCAAAAATTCCGAACGATAGTCCACTTTGGAAGTCGCCTTGAGTTCTTTCCAAATTACAAGTAACTAGAAGCACATAAACTTTATTAGAATCGAGGTACTAACGAATATCAAACCTTAATGAAAAATTCATTACCTTGACGAAAACGGAATAGAGTGTGAAGAGTAAACCCATAGACCGAACGATCGGCATCATCACGCAAAATATGTCAAGGGTATCAGTTTTGAATGGAACGTTGTTTTCGTCAAAAGCGAACGCAATATAGTAAAAGGAAAATAGAGCGCAAGAGAAGCATATAGAATGCAAATAGAATGGTTGCGCTAACTGAATGGCTCTCTTGTTCCTGAAGCGCTCGACGAGATAGGACAAATATGAGCAACTTGCTGCAATCAAAGTAACAACAAGCAAAGTCTTCCAAAAGTTAGATTTACTTATGTAGTTCATATCCTCGTGAACCAGCCTCAACGATTTAGGTGCATTGGAGGTCCCATCGAAATACACTCCATCCGCAATAGAATTCCAACTTTCATTTGTATATACATTGAATGTATGGAAGTTACTTATTCCACTGGAACATGTATCGTTATCAAGGTTTAAAATCGAATATTCTGAATATATCCTGTTCCCATTATTATCAAGTGAAAAACTACCTGTCGATCCATGAAAAGTTGGTATTAATGTTGAAATCTTTTCAGAAGACTGATCAGCTTCTGAGCTTTTAGTACACAGAGCTAACAACAGAGCGATTGTAGAATCGTAGACGTAGGCAGAGTTCACAAAAGACTTTTCGGACAATAATTCATGAAAGTCCGTCTCATTAAAGTGCTCAAGATTTACTAATTGCGCCAAAGACAAAACGTCCGTGTCAAAATCCGACATAATTTCTTCACTAAAAGTACTGGGTCGATCAATGAACCTCCGGCGATAGTCATAAATTGAAATGCCCCTCACAAATTGCTCTTCTTGGGAATCTCTTGGAAAACACTTGAGAGATCTATAGAGGTAGCAATCATCATTCCATTCATGAGGAATTATTATCCACAAATGTTCACTCGAAGATAATCCATTTTCAATCGAATAACTTATTATTTGATCCATATAGTGAGGGTAGTTCTTTCCTTCAATAAGTACAATTGTAGAAAACTTTGTTGCTTCAACTTCTTCAAACACCTTGGAGCAATGATGTGGGCTGATTATATCATCATCATTGCATGAATAATCAAATGTCGAAACCGTCAAATTTCCAACAGCATTGTTTATCTGATATGCGACTTCTGTGCTAAAGGCGCAATTATGGTCACTCAAAAGGGCTATATAATTGCGCTTCAAATATCGCAAATACTGTACAAAGTTAGTAGCTAACTTTTTCGCATTGGTAGTTGACCGACCGAATCCCTTCAATTCCGAAGATTTTTTAAAAAATGAGTACGGAGTTATTTGAAGCGTTCCGTAACTGTCTGCCATATCGGCAACATTACCAATTTCACTCGAATCCATCGGGCCAACAATGGAGTATTTTTCATTATTGTTGCTGCAAACAGAATTGTTAAATTCAGTAGACAAATCAATGTGCGTCGTATTTGGGTGCCGATCCAATACATATCTCAAGGCATTTTCGCTTGAAGATACGTCTGCTTGAGAAACCTGGAGGTTGGGGCAAGTATTAATGATATACTCCTTTAAATTTGATACTACTTCGTTATTACGTTGGTTAAAGTGTATCATGGCCTGGAGTGCCCTGTACAATTCCATAAACCTCGATGTTGCATCACTTATATATTGATTATTTATCACTTGCTCGTATGTCGTTGCATTTGCAATTAAGGATGATTGAGATGGAATTTGATCACCGGTATACGAAAACGGCAGAGCTAAAAATATTTTCAGACATTCACGACCTTCATCTCCATTTAATCCTTCGTTGTGCGTGAAGTTGTTCATTCTGAATGTTATTGGCACATATCCTTCAAATGTTTTATTCCTCCTGCTTTATATCTTATCAGGCTCTCTCCAATAAATTAAACAGCGCAATTCATGCCTGTTGTGAAAAATACTGTTCGTATTTTCAATATGTTGTGAAAAATACGGTTCGTATTTTCAATATGAATACATATTGTTGCGCATATTAATCGGGAATTCTCTAGATATTCGAAATAAGTACATTATTTTCAATACATATTGTTGCGCATATTAATCGGGAATTCTCTAGATATTCGAAATAAGTACTTAAAACGTCAAAAGGCTTCGTGTCACTTTATTCTATGCATATGGTGTTATTGACGAGAAGTTCGCCAAGTGTTCTTGTGTCTAGCACCAATGGTACATACACTCCATCCTCACTTACAAGAAAATCGCCTATGACAATAAGGTCTCAAAAAATGAATTTTTTTAAGATTTTTTCGCACCCTGAACTCAACAGAAACCTAAGAATTTAAAATTCAGGGCCGAAAAAATCGTAAATTTAGGACAGTGTTAATTACCAGGGCTGACACAATCGTAAATTTAAGACAGTGTTGTCTGTAAGAATATAAGTGCATTTCCTAAT
>Ga0209092_10005056_pt1 | contig 10752 bp, 9 predicted proteins | sample FraStrMetagenome_FD_187446 | JGI IMG/M metagenome (GOLD analysis project Ga0209092, IMG submission 187446) | Marine eukaryotic phytoplankton communities from Arctic Ocean - Fram Strait ARC3M Metagenome (SPAdes) (version 2) | ecosystem: Environmental > Aquatic > Marine > Oceanic | place: Fram... | reverse complement strand
ATACAAATGTAAATTTTATTATGTATTTAACATATAGGATGCTTAGTAAGTTGGTCCACTATAAAAAATTACTAATAAAGAAATTTTTAGTTAAATCAGAACCAATTACGATTACCAGCCAAGATATTTTAAATGAACAAACCAATCCACTACAATCAGAATCCCAACGAATGTACTATAAAATCCCCCCGAGCAACCATATGCAGTTTCCTATAACGCGACGAAAAAATTTGCGTAAAACCGTGAAGGTGCTAATTTAATCGCAAATACGCTTTATTACGAATCGTAACGCCTTAATATGGTTAGTTATTCAATACGAGTTTATAAAACCAATAACTTATGTATCCTTAATAAGGATAAATTATTTATAATAAAATTTGATTTAAAATTATACAGTAGTTTTAACCGTATATAAAAAATGTCAACCAATTATGGATTTATGAAATCGGGATTTAATAACTTGGACGAATCACCACTGACAACTGAAGAAGTAGCGAATTTACAGGCTATGGTCTATTCTTTTATGGAAAAAGCCTTGATTACCGCCGACAAATATGTTCAACATAGTGGTCGCACCACAATTACAAAACGCGACATACAATTAGGGTTAAAAAGCGAAACCTTTAAATTTATCCAGAGACCAGATTTTATGAACGATATTCAGCGTTGGCGAACCATCTTGCAGGAAGAGGACTCTGGCGACGAGGTTGAATCTTCTATAGATAATAGGGACTTCGTACCATTTAGTGAGTCAACATGTGCGTGCGATGATTGTGTCGATTTTAGCAATATTGATTCTCGGTGGAGTGAGTGGGAGCCCACTAATCAGATAGAAACCATACTAAAAAATGCCATTTTTAGTATAGAGTAGGGAGAAGAAATTATTATTTGTTAAATTTATATCTATTTTATTTTTTGATATTTAGTATACTTGTTATATGGTCCGATGGGGTGGTATTACGGACGTCTTCTGGGAAAAAGTCGTCGTCACTCCAATCCTGAACATTAGTTAGAGTAAATGGACCCACGGCACCGTCATCCGAAAAGTCTGTGGAATCTTCTTCAGAATTTAAATTATCCGATATATAGCGGATTCGGAGAGCGTACCCAGAAATTTTACGCTCTAATTCAGATGTGCAAAATTGACTATCGTGAAGCATTAATCGATACCAAGCGGTGATAGCTTTCTTATAGTTTGTTATAATATTGCTACATATGTCTACTCCAGGTAAAAGATTTTCCTCTTTAATAGCCTTAATATCGATATCAACAGCCTTTGTGGCAAATTGGTGTATTAACCGAATTAAAGATTGCTTGCTATACTCTATTGAATCTGGTGACCACAGTTCAAATCCTCTTAAATGGGTTTTAGGAGAGGCATATATATCATATGCCATTTCAGAGCAATAAAATTCGATTTCACCATTAATCGTCATTTTATTAATTAATTTAATAAGGTCTATATGATTTGGATTTATACTGCCACACATATTTTTTAGGATGAATACTTCTGTTAAATTGACGCCTTTAATGTGTCCTAATATATATTTTAGGAAAATTTCGAATGTGCAACCTCGAGTATTAATAGGGTATGACGTGTCGGATTCGCCGATTATCGTTCTCGTTTCTAAATCCGCGTACTGTTGCTCATATTCCATATGTATTTGGAGAGCAGCCGACAGCTCTTTATAATGCAGTTTAACATGACCACCAGCGCCAAAACGATCAAAGATTCTTTTGATCAAGTAGTGATCTCCCGTATTTGCCACTAATGGTGAACCCAGAGTAACTGTTTTACCCGTGGAACCAGTGGTTCCGGTCGAACCTGTAGTGCCAGTTGTCCCAGTTGTCCCTGTTGTACCCGTGGAACCAGTTGTGCCAGTTGGTCCTGTTGTACCCGTTGAACCAGTTGTGCCAGTTGGTCCTGTTGTACCCGTGGAACCGGTTTTGCCAGTGGTGCCAGTTGGTCCTGTTGTACCCGTGGAACCAGTTGTGCCAGTTGAACCGGTGGTTCCAGTCGAACCTGCAGTGCCAGTTGATCCAGTGGTTCCAGTTGCTCCTGCACTTCGCCTCCCTCGTCCCCTCCCTCGTCCCCTACCTCGTCCACGGCTTCCGTAATTACTTTCAGATAGATTAAAACCTGGTCCAAACTTCAGAATTCCATTCCGAATACGCTGTTTCTCGGCGTAGGCCTTTTTCGCTGCCACACGCTGCTGAATTTGTTTTTGTTTACGGTCGCGCCCTTCATAACTACCAAAATCACTACCGCCCACCATTTTAGCATAAATATTTAATATTTCTTGACCGCGAACGCTGTGTATGGGCGTATTTACACCAGTCAACGGATCCGTAATATTCTGATATATATCGCCATTACTTTGGATAATATTTAGGCTATTGATATACGCCTTAATTATCTCAGTTCCTTTTCCGGTTTTAATGGGTACTATTTTCTTAGTGTCAGGGTCTTGTATATAATTAGAATTATCCATAAAGTATAAATGTATTATATATTTATATTTTATTTACAGTATTTATCGTGAATGATTAAAATTATTTCATATCCGTGTAATTATCCCCAGGTATTAATATGTTGCGGGTATTTTTAGGACATTTCTCAGTAACACTATATTTAATGTCGTTTTCAGCGACAATATTTTGAAAGAATTTATATTGTAGAGAACCAGTGTCTTCGGTTAGGGTATTTAAGTCTTTATAACCACCGCACACCTGATACGAACTTCGATACTCGGGGATGTTTTTTTGGAGTCCATTTAAACATACATTCCTCGAAAATATTTTTTTATTGCATTTCTGGTCGCATTTCATATTGCATATTTTCATTTGGGGGAACTGTTTAATATCTTTTTCTAAATATAATTCTACCAGAGAGGCCATACCTTATATATATTGTATATAAAAATTTGATTATACATTATTAAAATATCCATACAATAAGTTTTCGACACTATGAACAAATGCTTAACCAGCCGATATTCCAAAAATTTTAACGCTGGGAATATTCAAAAAATTTTCGAAGCCGGTAGTCGGTATACAAATATCCAAATCGACCCTGTGTTATTAGAAATAATGGTGCGACTGGTTAAATATTCCAGAAACTATACTTTTAATAGTTACAAAGACTATGACAAATTTATGATAACCATGCGTCGTGAACTACAATACAATGTCGTGATTTCTAAAACCAAGTTGTTCGCACACTATAGAGCTCTACTGGCAGACGAGAAAATCACTCCCAATCGGAATTTAGAGAAATTTATGCGCATTAAGGGCGCACGAAGCCGAAGTGGTGTAGTATCGGTAACGGTATTCACGTCGGGCTCTATAATGGGGGAAGACGACGAAGAATTGTTAAAAACAGGCGGCTGCCCAATGGATTGTCATTATTGCCCATTCGAAAAGGATTCCGACGGAAATCCCACCCAACCAAGGTCATATCTTAGCACCGAGCCTGGAAATAAACGCGCCACTGAAAACCTACACCACCCCTTTGGACAGACCTTGGCACGGTTAATTCAACTGGAGTCAATCGGACATTTAACCAATGACCCGAAAAAATCGAATAAACTCGAGTTGATTATTTCGGGCGGGACGTTTAACTTTTACCCAGCTGAATATATTCAGTGGTTTTCAACGAGTGTCTATTACGCTTGCAATACGTATTATGACGTTAAGGAGCGCTTTACCAACTTTAATAGTATTCGCCATATGGGTACTCTCGCCGAAGAAAAAAAATTTAACGAGACCGCCACGAATCGGGTTATTGGCTTAACTATAGAAACTCGTCCAGACTATGTGGCACCCTTGCTAAAAGGCACGAATACGATCGATTTTACGCAAATTGAACTCTTTCGGTCTATCGGGGTGACCCGCGTCCAAATCGGGATTCAAACTACTAATAACACGATATTGAAAAAAATTAATCGCGGCTGCAAAAATATCGATAATAAATGGGGGATTCGTCTGCTAAAATCGAACGGGTTTAAAACGGATATTCACATTATGTTAGATTTACCTGGAAGTACACCTGCCATTGATCGGGCGGTGATCGACGAAATTACCGATGATCCTGAATTACAGGCAGACCAATGGAAGCTATATCCTACAGAGACAACGCCCTTTTCTAAAATCAAGGAGTGGTATGATAAGGGGCTCTATAAACCATATGCCGAAGACCATTCGGGTGGTCTCTCTCATTTACTGATGGACGTGGTTATTCACGCGATGGCAAAAATTAAGCCGTATATTCGGGTTAACCGAGTGGTGCGCGATATTCCACACATTTCAATCGAGGGTGGACTAAAGTGTTCGAATTTTAGACAATTGGCCAAGCAAAAAATGGACAAGCAGGGGATATTAACTTGGGATATTCGCGAGCGTGAAGTTAAATATAAGACCATTGATTGGGACGACATGATATTAGATATAATAACCTATGCTGGTTCAGGCGGTATCGAATATTTCATCCAGTTTTGCTCGCAGGACAAACGTGTCCTATATGGCTTTATCCGCCTAAGGCATAATCTGACGGATAGTTATTCTCTTCCAGCCCTTAAGCGGTGCGCTCTCATTCGGGAGTTGCACGTTTATGGCCAGCATGTTCACGTTGGCGTAACTGATACAACGGCAATTCAACATCAAGGTTTGGGTAGCAGACTTCTGAAAAAGGCCGAAGATATTAGTCGACGTCAGGGGTATAATAAAATCTCCGTAATTCCGGGGGTTGGTGTACGGGGGTTTTATGCAAAGAAGGGGTATATTTTGGGACAGCATGATTATATGTATAAGTCACTTGTTTATCCTAAGACTAATAAGATCATGCTATTAATCCTGTCGGCGACAATCTTAATTTTTATCCATTATCTATTGAATTAAAAAATATTACTCTATTATAATGAACCGGAGATTATACATATTTTTTTTAATAGTATTTATAATAATAGCTTCCTTTGTGACGTCGTGGCGTCAACGGGAAAATTTCGATATTTTTGGAGATGTGGCCAATGCTCTTAGTAGGATTGGTAGTTTAGGTTCTCAGATCACTGGGACTATAAATTCCATCCCAGGCATCGCAGAAAAATTAGCCGACAGTGCCTTGGACGTAGCATTAGCTCCAGGTAAGCAAGCTATTAAGGATGTAAATACGGTTATTAGTAATGTTGAAAGAGACGTAAAAAATTTATTTAATATTATCGAGGAAGTGTTCAATAAATTAAAGTATTTTGGCGAATTGTTAGTTTTTTTATTAACGCGTGCGGTGAAGTGTGCGAAGGGAGCCGAGCGCGTCACTAAAAATTACAAAATTCGGACTGAGAGTAAATTAAGAGGTATTAAAGCTCTATACACTAAGCTTCAGACATGTCAAAGTAACCCCATTAAGATACCATTAACTTATTGGAGAAATTGTATTACCCAAATAGCACCATTTATGAAGGAGCTATATGAATTTACGGAAATTCTGCTAAAATTTTATAAGGAAATATTGACGTATGACGAATTATTTCCACAGGGGGTAGCTAAAAAACAATATTGTTCCACTGCTTGGAGAACTCTGAGTAATCAATCACAGGCGTTGAATTATGGCAAGCGATGTAATTCGTGCTTACATTTAAAAAGCATTATGAAATTAGGTCTCGAGGAGTTGCAAGAATTCGCGAGAGTTGTGAATACGATATTTAAGGTAACTAAGGGTATTGAGACGAAAATTAGTGAATTGGGAAATCTGATAAAAATTTAATATCCTTGTATAGTATCATGAAATACAAATTGTACGGTTCAATAATGGCGTTTATAATTGTTTTGATTTTGGTGAATACTATGCGTCAACCAAAGATCGAGCGATTTTTTTTGTTAGGTGGTCTCACTAGTTGGATCCCCCCACCATTACCATTTGGGGAAGTAGCTAATATGCTAGGTAGGATTGGTGATTTTGGGAAACAAATAACGAATTTACCAGTAAAATTAGCTACTGATGCTAAAAATGTTGCGGAGAATGTAATAGATTTAGCACTTATTCCGCCAAGAACATTGGTGTCCCTGCTGAAAGGTTCTATCACCCAATTAGAGAATGACTTTAAGGAATTATTTAATATCCTCCCCAAACTATTTGATAAATTGAAATATTTCACGGAACTATTAATGATTAGTGTTAATCGTGCCCGCGTATGTTCGGAAGGAGCCGAGCGCATAATAAAAACCTACACATTAAAGACCAAAGATATCATTACAGAGTTAGGGATTATCCATAGAAAACTTAAAATATGCCCGACGAACCCACTAAAGCAGCCGGTGACCTACTATAAGGATTGTGTTAGTCAAATTATCCCACTTATCAAGGGGTGTTACAAGTATACCCACTTGTTAATAAAATTATACCAGGAGTTTTTAACGTACGAAGAACTATTTCCGCAAAATATACAGAAAAAAGAGTACTGTAGGACCCACCATGCTAAGGTTCGAACGAAGAAAGAGTCGGTCGAATATGCTAATAAATGTAATTACTGCTTACATTTACAAAGTGTTTTGAAATTAGGGTTGGGGGAATTAAAGGAATTTGCCAAATTAATTACGGAGGTGTCGGCTGGTGGTGCGAAATTGGAAAAGGTTTTCGGGAAATTGGTTATTAAGATTTAGTAATACTAACTGTTTCTTGGTTGATATATTGTGTACCAAATTACATAGTATACGAAGGGTCCATATGAATTTTCGAAAATTCTAATAATATTTATATCCAAGTATAACAGTATGAAATACAAATTATATAGCTCTATAATGTTTATTATAATTGTTATGGTCTTGGTTCGCACAATTAATCAATTTCATATAGAGCATTTCGACTGGAGCTGGAATTGGCACTCCCACTGGTCCCCCCCACCATTTGTCGCGGCAGTAGTGCAAACTGTTGCACCCGTCGTGGCAGTAGTAAAGAAAACGGTGGACACTGTTGTAAAAGATGTTGTAGCGGTTGTTGAAGTCCTTGTCCCATCCGCTTCCGAGATAACTAATATTATGGATAGACTCACCAAGCTAACGAAACGAGTGAGTGATTTACCAGCTATTTTAGAAACAAGTGCTAAAAATACTGTAGATGATACCGTCGACTCACTGCTTATACCACCAAAAGCCTTAGCAGCCGTATTAAAAGGTTCTGTTAAACAATTAGAGAAAGACTTTAAGGAATTATTTAATATATTCCCCAAACTATTTGATAAATTGAAATATTTCACGGAACTATTAATGATCAGCGTTAATCGAGCCAAGGTGTGTTCGGAGGGGGCCGAGCGGATAGTAAAAAACTATACGCTTAAAACCACGGATATCATTACAGAGTTGGGCATTATACATAAGAAAATTAAAATATGCCCAACGAACCCACTAAAGAACCCAACCGCCTACTATAATGAATGTGTTAGTCAAATTATTCCACTAATTAAGGCGTGTTATACTTATACCAATCTGTTAATGGACTTATATCAAGAGCTGTTGACGTATGAAGAACTATTTCCACAAAATATACATCAACAAGCGTACTGTAGGACCCAACATGATAAGGTTCGAACGAAGAAAGAGGCTGTCGAATATGCCAATAAATGTAACTACTGCTTACATTTACAAAGTGTCTTAAAATTAGGGTTAGGAGAACTAAAGGACTTCGCCAAATTAATTAAGGGGGTGTCGTCTGGTGGTGCGAAGTTGGAAAGGGCTTTCGGAAATTTGACTATTAATATTTAGTAATACTAGCTGTTTCTTGGATATGAAAGTTTATCAAGTAATTGGTATCCAAGACTTATTCCTAAATAATCTGGGTGGGCACCAACAGACGTACTTCCAAACTGAATGGTTTGTTCAGGGCCTTTATCGATTAATATTGGGGTGGGATATAGGTTTTGTAATTACTTTATTTTATGCACGATGATAATGGCCTAATCACATTATTAACTATAAAGTATGTCCTATAAATACCCAGAAGGCTATATAGATTCCAGGTTACCAGAAAATGCGATACAGCCCTAATTATTAGGTATAGTGAGACGACATTCAGTAACATATTTAAACACCATTTACATATTAAGACTACTGCGTCGCGAAAACTTTTCACACAGATTATGGATAAAGGTTGGGCGTTTAACTCAGGCCGTGGGGGGATTCTATTCGGAACCCAATTGTCTACATTTCGCAAATGGGGTCGACCACCCAAATGCTTAATTGGTGGGAAATATTCATGGCGGCAGTTGGGGCATTTGTTTTTTCCATTCCTCGCCATAGCGATATTTCGCAATAAACAATGTTGGTGGAACTCGTGGTTACACTCGGTAATTATACTTTGAACTGATTCAGTTAGTTCCTCCAGACAAATACCGCATAAAGGCATCGTGTACGTGGGTTATGAAGAAAGTCGGAATATAGTAGGAGAATCGTAGGGGAATCGTAGGACGGGGTGGGTAATATTTTAAAAGAATATACTATCATATCAATTTTTTTATATGATCATAATTTTCCATGAATTTAATGGTGGTTGTGCGAAAAATTAGTGCATTTATGGGGATGTAGTATTATGGTCGCTATATTCCATGATATGCACGATTGGTAAACACCTTATTGAACACGCCCTACATTCTCGTTAGAATACTCTTGCTAACAAATCTATTACCCATACCATACAACAAACACACCATATCTAATTCAAAGTATTTTATCACCTCGTCATAGCGGTTTCGTTTAATATTTAACATTTAATATAAATTTGATGTAAAATAATATAACTATTTTAAAATCAATATTGACTATGAGATCCGATGATTATAATTGGAATTCTGGGGCATGGAAATTATTAAAACTTATAATGAAAGAACCCAAATATTTAGTTCAGCACCAAATAGATTCCTATAACCGATTTTTGGATACAGGTCTTAAGACAGTTATTGAACAATTTAATTCTACTGTTCTTAACTATGATTTCGTCGAAAATCAGTTATTTTATAAAATTAAGGAGTCTTCCGAATTTCATAAGCTAACTGACGATTGGGTTGAATACATCGACGTGAATGAAATTTACACGTTGTATCGGAATGAATACGAAATCATCGTCGATAAAACACGCTTTATTGATTTAATCGACCAGCCGAATATTGAGGAGCTACGGAAAAAAAAACTTCAAAAGGATTTTGAGAGCTTTTTGGATTCCCATGTGGAATTTAAAGCCCTGGAGGTTAACAAACACCGGTACGATATTCATATTAATATTGAATTCGAGTCACTTACATCGCCGCGAATCTATGAAAATAATGGAGCTCAGTCAATTATGTATCCAAACGAAGCCCGTCTGCGAAACTTTACGTACTCGGGCGATATCTATATTACGTTTAAATTTAAAACCTTTGAAAAATACGGCGAGGGACTTATTCACCAGAGAATCAGTAAAGAAACTACAATTCCAAATATTAAGTGTGGTAAACTACCAATTATGCTGGGGTCAAAAGCATGTATTCTGGCAAATGTATCCGCCAACAAAAAAATTGATTACGAAGAATGTGTCTACGACGAAGGTGGTTACTTTATAATCAACGGTACCGAGAAGGTGCTGGTTTCACAGGAACGCCAAGCCGAAAATAAGGTGTACTGTTTTAAGAATAACCGTAATCAAGCCAAATATTCGTATGTTTCCGAAATCCGCTCTGTGCCAGACAAAACCGTCTTAACGCCGAAAAATACTCAAATCAAGATAACCTCGAAGGAATCTATTCATGGGCGGAACATTAAGGTATCGATCCCGCATATACGGGAAGACATCCCCTTGTTTATGGTGTTTAAAGCGCTTGGTGTCGTGACAGATCATGAAATTGTCGAGTATATTTTGTACGAGGTTCCTAAACAAAACTGGCGAGAATATACCCAATTTCTACGCAGTTCTTTGGAAGAAACGCATAATATCACGTCGCAGGAATTGGCCTTTGAATATTTATGCAAGCATGTAAATATGATGGGGTATCAACGTGACAAAACTGAGCACGAACGGCGCTTAATTTATCTGAAAGATATTATTAAAAATGACCTCCTACCTCACCTGGGGAACAGCCACAAGAAGAAGGCCTACTTTTTGGGTCATATGGTAAAACAATTATTGGATGTCTTCCTTAAAAAGAAGAAGGTGGACGACCGCGATTCGTATGTGAATAAACGTGTTGATTTGGCTGGTGTACTTATGACTAATTTATTTAGGCAATACTACACAAAAGCCATTAAGGATATGAAAACCAATATTAATAAAGAATTTGCCTCGGGGTCTTGGAGGGCCGATAACAATTTTAATAAGATTATCAATACGACAAATATCTATAAAATTATGAAATTCTCTACTATAACCACAGGTTTAAAGTTCGCATTGGCTACAGGAAATTGGGGGATTAAAAATAATAAAAACAAGCAGGGAATCGCCCAGGTTTTAAGCAGGCTCACCTATAATTCGTCGCTGTCGCATCTTCGTAGGATTAATACGCCGATTGAGAAAAGTTCTAAATTAATTGCACCGCGTAAATTACATAATACACAATGCATGTATATATGTAGTTGTGAGACTCCCGAGGGAGGTTCGGTGGGTGTTGTTAAAAATTTAGCCCTATCATGCCACGTCACGCGCTATTCAGATGTCTCAATTGTCGTTAAAACATTAGAGCGAATGGACTGCATTAAAAATATTATAGATTTACACCCCAGAGAATTAAAAGGCAACTA
>Ga0209092_10005051_pt1 | contig 10759 bp, 5 predicted proteins | sample FraStrMetagenome_FD_187446 | JGI IMG/M metagenome (GOLD analysis project Ga0209092, IMG submission 187446) | Marine eukaryotic phytoplankton communities from Arctic Ocean - Fram Strait ARC3M Metagenome (SPAdes) (version 2) | ecosystem: Environmental > Aquatic > Marine > Oceanic | place: Fram... | reverse complement strand
CTTGGTTTTCAACCGATACGAGGACCGCATTTGAGGGTTCATCGAATTGCGCTGTTGACAGTAATACTTGGAGCTTTTACTTCCATGCTTCAACATCCATGTTGGAATGGGACCAAGAAGATCGGTAATACGAACGAGCTGGTCATGTTCGTTAGATCCTGGTAGGATTGGAAGACCGAGGAATAATTCTGCCGATACGCAACCCAACGACCTGTGATATGTACATAATATGTTCATTCATATAAACATACAAAACACCGGTCAAATATTAAAGCCGGCGAACAAAATGCTTACCACATATCAATCGCTCGATCGTAGGGAATACCCAACAATACCTCCGGGCTTCGATAAAATCTGCTTTGAATATACGTATGACTAGTTGCGTCCTCGAAACACGCCGAACCAAAATCGATCAAGGCCAAATTTGCTCTTCTTCCGCTCAAACACAACTCATTATCGCGTTCGGTTTTCAACAAAATATTCTCCGGCTTCAAGTCGCAATGAACAATGCCTTTATTTTCTAGCTGACTCAATGAACTTAAACACTGCCAAACCAAATTCTGGACGGTATATAGCGGAAGACCACGAAATTGCCGTCGTTTGAGCACTTCGTATAAATTCAGTCCGAGCAAATCGAAGACGAGACATAAATGATTGGCATGCGTGAAATATCGCCGCAAAGATACCATACTGCTGCAACCGGCATTATCGAGCGATCGAAAGATATCCACTTCAATTGCAGCCTGACGGACGTAAGCGCGCTTATTCTTAACAATTTTGATCGCGACAAACTTGTTCGTTTCTGTGTTGATGCATTTGAAGACTTGAGCAAAGGTTCCCTGTCCTAGGACGCCTAGAACTTTATAATGCTGCGTACTATGCGACTCATCGGGGGACACGATCATATTGACAGAACCACAACCGGAGGAGTTTTCCGAATTCGTTGGAGAAGAGATGGCATGTTTCCGAAAGAGTGCATGGAATTCTTCGTTGTTCGAGTCCATGTCATTCGTATTTGCATTCGTTTGATCTGAGGAGGCGATGAGAATATCTCCGACATAAACTATGAGATATCCCTCAGCATTGTCACGACCACGATTTGTTTGAGATGGGGCGTTTGGAAACGTTAAACATTTTCGTTCTGGTTTGGGAGAAGATGACTGAACAGCAGTAAGATCAATAACATTCCTTCCTTCCTTCGATGTACTCACGGGAGTCAAACAAGCACCCCCCAAATAAATTTGATTGGATCCTTCGTTCGAGCCAGCCTTTTCAGTCATGGAAGATGGGCTCGTGTAATTTATTCTTGCTCCTTTATCTTTGTTTGTATTGTAAATATCCATCCATTCCACCGTAAGCCGTCGGACACACGTGATGCGACGTTTGTGTCCTTTTCCACTGGATCCATTCGTAACTCCCGGTCCATCGTTAGGATATCGAACAGTCGGACTTTTAATATTGCGCTGGTTCTGTCCACTGCCAACTCGCTTATGAGAAGAAAGGCTCCCGTTGCTGCCACTTGACGAAAGATTTCCTCCTCCTCCTGTTCCTGCTGCTGTGCCTGCTGCTGTCCCACTGCTAGAACCTGCATTCACCCGCCGTCGAACAAAGGCACAGGCTTTCTCGTCTACACGCAACGGCATAAACGGCGGACTGGCAGGTGGAGTTCCTCCCCAGGCACCGCGTGCTAAATTAGACGTGATGCGATGATAGGCCGAAGTTTGATGGTTGTTGTTGTTGGGAGCTGTAGACTGCGGGGACATTTCAGACTGTGGCTGAGCCATACTCGTATCTTGTTGTAATTGTTATTATTATTTAATTCTTTATAATACAATCGCAGTCGTGCGGCTTCAGACTGAATTAGAGCGATGTTCCGAAACGAAATAAAATGCCCTGAATGATTATTGCCCAATGAGCGATGTTTAATGTTTAATTTTTCCTACGTGAGCTCGTATTTCTCGTGTTAATATCTTCATGCCGTCGTGTACGATGTTAATGATACATTGCCGGCTGTTGCCGTTGTCAATTGGTGGCGGATATCGAAGGTTGATTGAGTTGTGTTTGTGTTACTTCTTTCATGTGTGTGCTTTTTTGTAGTCCAGCGAAAAATAGATACTTTTCTTACAAGAACTAATTTAAAGATAGGGCAGTTGATAAATTTTTCGGAACGCAAATGAACACATTGTGTTAGCAAGGACGAATGGACAAGAAGCGCTGGCATCGGAGTTCTCCGGAATGTAGGCATTTACTTCCTAAAAAGTATTGTAATCACTGTAGTTTAGAAGATTTCACGAGTATTGAAAATATTCCATTTGATGTATTAATACATGTATTTTACATAATACTCACTGCTACTAAAATTAAATCTGTTCGAGTTTGTCTTCTAATAGAAACCATGAACTGAAGACGGCTAACAGCCTCTTTGATCTGCAAAAACAATAATCTTATTGAACATCATTTATTCAAAATTTGCACCACTTTTACGTTTACGTAGTCTTTTCGTAGCTCTCTCATGCTGATGACTGGTGATTTTACGTTTTCAGGTCTCAAATGGCAGACAAAACATTGACCAAAAACATAACAATTGGTTTTGATGATATTTAAATTAAACGCCTTCTTTTTCATAATTATCAGTGAATGCATCGAGCGCTAGTCTCTCTGATATGTTCGTAGAAAGAAACTGGCTATAAATAAGTCTTCGAAAACAAAAATTATTTATCTAATCTGGTCTTATTTTGTTATCACAAAATATATTTATTCTTCGTTCCTCACTGCATTATTTGCGTTCGAACATCTTAAAATACAATGCATGTTTTTTCCTGTTCAAAACCTCAAATTGAAAGTTTCCCAAACTTAATTCAATCCACAAGCTTCACTCTTTTCGTAATTTATATCTTAGATCTACTTTGAGGGTGTGTGATTAAAGAGAACTTGAGTCAGCGTATGAGACAACCGTCAAATTTGTATCGTATATATTAAAGGTAACAAAAGCGCTTGTATTCATTATCAGCACGAAAGAGATTTTAAGGCAATTAAGACGCAAAGGAGAGACATAAGGCTTCTTTCACAGTAACCCGAGGAAATACACATGTGCTTTACAAGGCGAGCAGCATACCCTTACTCGTAATGCGTAATAACGATAAATTCTGATAGGCATTTTATCATTTCTAAACATTGATACTTTCGTTCAAATTTTGTACAGCTTGAAAGTGTGAAAACCAAATAGACGACGCTATTCCTATAAAATGTTCTTCGAAGTATAAAAGTTGAAAATCGTAGGACAATAGATAAAATCTAAAGGTTAACGCTTCTCTAAAATTAGCCAACTGACATCAGATCCTGTTGAAAGCCACACAATCCCATCATTTTGACAGAGGTCACATACACACTTCACACACATACGAGTATTGACTCTCACAGAACAAAGAAAACGGCAAACGATTACGCACAAACGATCCGGCCGAAACCAAACGAAAGAAAGCCAGGCAGAGATCATTATTAATGGCAATGACATCTAATACCACTCACTTCCTTTCCTTTATTCTGTTGCTCTCGATAGTCACAAGTGTTGCATCATTTACGACGTCACCTCATCTCAATTCTCGAGCAACGGCGATTTACTCGACAACAGAAGAAGTTTTTACCGAGGGTTACCAGGCCGGTGATGAAGATGATGAGGATTATGAGTACTTCTCCGATAATAACATTAAGGGATATGTGCACATGCCGGAGGGTGATGATCCACTGAAAATTTATGCTCCGAAAGAGGAGGAAGAGGAGGAGTATGATGATAACTATGAGGAGTACGGGTTTGATCCTAATGAGGTCGATTTTATGCGAGAGTACGAAGCGTACGAACGTCAAGGGAAGAAGATGGCAGCAGCTGATATCTATAAGTACTTTTTGTTGTATCAGGAGCTTATTAAGCGTTCAAGTAAAAATAAGCCTCAAGTTTGGAATTTAGATGCATTTACGAAAAAGAAAAGTTGGCCTCCTCGTCAAGAAGATGGCAATGAAGAAGTGAAGTTAAAGGTGTTCGTGGAAAATGAAGATGTGGATAAATATCTAGAGGAAGGGTCGAAATATCCATTAGAGGCTTGTTTGAAGGATAGTGATGAGGAAGAGGAAACAGTCACACCTGATGATATTTTGAGCAAAAATGTTCGACAGATCAGAACGGATTTGGCGATACCCGAGACATTTTTGGACGAATGGTATACTTTAGAAGAAGTTGAACGTTTTCGCTCCTACCCAGACAGACAGGATCCTGTAAAGAAAAAGTTTGAACCAAAGCCCTTTATGAATAATAGATTTACTAAAGAAGAAGATAAAGTTGACTTTACTGGATTGGATCCGTATCGGGCAAGAAAATTGGCTGTCCAATTGGCTCGTTCAACCAACAATGAATGGTTGCCTGAAGGATTCTCGGAGGAAAAGCTAGATAAAGAAATTGAGGAAATTCACAAGCGAGGAATTTTAGCAGGAACCATAAGACCAGGACCAATTGATGCAGACATCGAAAAAAGAATTCAGCCGGCGATTAATATATTTAATGGATGTGCTCAGCTTTTGAGCATTCAAGATGGTGTGTTTCGATTTCACTATCACGGTATGATTCGCCATAAGCACGGCATGAGGTGTTACATGGAAAAGTGTTTGAAGGACTGCGATGTTCAGGTGACTGGGGTAATTTTTGAAACTGGGAGGGAACGTGATGCACGTGATAGTCCGTTGGGAGGAGCAAATTAAGTTAATCCATTTTCCATAAAGTTAGAGGGAAATTAATTGAGACATTCTCAATTAATCAAAATCTTATTTGTTTTCTAATGCTTGCAATGTAATTACCAAGAGATGTTTAACTCGCGAAGAATTTTTTCATAGATATATATTAGATCTATTGAAGCAGTATTTTAAGTAAAAACGAACTCTCTACACAATTCGTTAGCCAACCTGGATGTAAACGTCAACAGTTCATGTTAAGGTGGACAATTTCGTCTGGATAAATGGTCACTGGTCCGATAGACGTAGGGTTTAACTTATCTCCTATCCTCTTGGGTAACGGAGTTTGGTGAATGTTGTAGAAGACATTGTATTCGCCAACTTGGTTAAACACTTTTTACAATCAACATGGAAATCGTTCGCACTAAAATTAGTTTACCTTGTTGACCCCGGTTGTTTCTGGTAAGGCGTAAAGCATGTGGGATTTGTTGCCAGTAAAATTGAATCACGTGTTAGTTCACTTTTTTGACACTAGCAAGTGGCAGGTGGTATAATAAAATGATTTGTGATATCTTGCTCGTAAAGAACAAAAGTAATAAAAATGTAATAGGTGGTATGATAAAATGATTTGTGATATCTTGCTCGTTGAAAGAACAAAAGTAATAAAATGTGATAAGTGTACTGTAGACGGAACTCGAATCCGCAACCCTCAGTTCCGAAGACTGATGCGCTACCATTGCGCCACTACAGCTCGTTGCCTAAGAACTGCATATCACTATTTATAAACCATAACAATACACATAAAAAACACTCTCAGTTGATAATTCCCCACGGCCCTACGGACACCTCACATGTCAACAATAATTTCGACATCACAGAACACCAATGCCGTATATTTTGGAATAATTGGTTAGAATTTACCTTAGTAGATAAAGGCCTTACTATAATCAGGAAAGTTGTCTTTCCCTGCGGAACTAACGAATCTATTATCTATTCTGTAATGATAAATTACATTGAAGGTTGATACATTTCGTAAATAGTTTCGATAATATTCAAACATGAAGGAGGAGATTTCGTGTCTATCACCATCTAAACTGAAGACAGCTTTCACAGTAGCCATTTATAATCCAGTCTCTAATTCAAACCACAGCTTAAAATTTCGCTTTAATTTTTCACGAGGATGTGATTTCTAATAGTCCTAAATTTGAAACCAATCGATGCGAGGATAGAATGGGAACCAGCATATAGTGGAACGCTAATACTTTACATGAATGAAGGTTTTCGGTATCTTAATAAAGTTCAACGTATTGAAAAACACTCAAAGCGAATCAATGTAGAGTTTTGAAACAATTAGAAAATTATGGTTGGGAATATAATCATAAGATTATCATCCCATCATTTTTTTTCAAGAATGTTATTGTGCGAATGTTTCGTTAGCATCAGCCTTTGGTAGTCGCCTTGCTCTCAAGTTATTTCATTCCACTAGAACATTGATAGGAAACATTTGACCACTTCTTTTCTTATTGAATAAAAATGGACTTTTTGTTGGCTTGATTTATAGCTTGGCCTCAACCTAGTTAAACTTGTTTTCTTCGAAAATTATGTTTTAGACTAAATAATCGAGAAAAATAGTACATGTTTCAATCATATATAACAATTACTACTACGTTGTCGTAAAATCAAATGCAAACCTCGTAATCCCACCGAAAGGGCGATGGAAAATGGAGTTGCAGAGCTTTACGCTTTTTATGTAAAAACGCGCTAAGAACCTGTATATAACTTTTTGGACCAGGTAATGATTCTAATCCATTCCTTAGTGCCTCCAAGTCTTGAGCAAAGAATAGAATCGCTTTGCTTGTGGTTGATCATATCGGTAGTGTAAACTAGGAATTCAGGTAATTAATCAATTTTTTGGTGAATATGGCAGCAGAATCGCAAGAAATAGGAACTATTACTCTTACGAGCTCTACGGATCACAAACGGAAAGGTGCTTATGCTTTCAAGAAGAATTTTGAAGTGATGCTGATATATGGCAATTCGGACTCAGAACATCGGGTATAATACATAAGAAGAACAAAAGAAGCTGCAATCCAGGCGGGTTGTGTTATAAATGTAAGGACTTACTATTTAATAGATGAGAACCCATTATATAAAATTTATACCTGGTACAATAGTAGAAGTTAACAAAATAAAAGCGTACAGATTAAAAAAAAATCAAATAAAGTGTAAATGATGACATGTGTTATATTGAAGACAAAGAGTTCTAAAATATACGACATATCATTATTTCTAGAGTAGATGTTATTGATATCAATAAAATATACAAATGAAAAATTACTGCGATAAAGTCCCCAATACTTATATTAGCTGTTTGATAATTCATTCAAACAATATATCTTACCAATTGATCTCTCTCACAAGACTATCCATTAATAGCGGCACTTGTAGTCGCTGGTGGCGTAAACATCGCAAATTTAGGTGGAGAAGAACTCGACTTGCTATTTCGTACGGGTGCGGAAGATGCTCTCATCGGTTTTCTATGATTTCTCGGCCGTCTACTCGTAGCTGGCGGGGGAGCAATGAGTGCAGCTAATGGATCAACAGGCGCTACCTCCTTTGGTTTGCCCTCATTCTCTAGCACGTTGTGTTCCTCCTTTTCCTCGTTGCTCTTGATACTCTTCATCACCGTCGGAGGAGGAGCAAGAGGTTTACTCAACTCTACAGGATCTTCTCCTGGAAAGACCCAGCGATTGGCTTTCTTATCGAAATAGGCCTGCATACTTTCACCCACATCCGCTTCAGTAGCATTCGGATTGAGCTTCTTTGTAAAGAAACTCCTGATATCACCAAGCATCTTACTTGCCGATGATGGAGCAGAACTAGTCACCGAAGATGGAGCAGTTTCTTTCGATTTCGATGCAATAGGTGTCTTCGTACTTGAAGATGAATTTTCCATCTTATCCGTAGAAGTCTTTGATCGAAGAGGTTTCTCTATCACATCTTCCTCCTTTTTCGCTGCAATTTTCGCTGGAGTTGTACGTTGTTTCGGTGGCAGCGGAGGGGTCTCCATGACAACTTGCGAAGCCTTAACAGTACTAGCAGTATCCAATTTGTTTGGGGTCGGAGTTGGGGTGATAAATGCATTGTTCCCCACTTTGGATGTGGGATTTTCCTCTTTTCCGTGACTGCCATCGCCATTGTGCGCATCAATTAGCTGTTTGGGCTGCCGCAGAGTTTTTGTTACCATACTCACTGGTGGTGTACAAGGCGTAGGCGTCATAGCATGTATCGCACGTGAAACCACTGTGTTTTCCTCTATTTTCAATTTCGCCGGTCGTAAGGTATCCATAATCTTTGTAGTCATACCTTCATTCTTAACCTCCTTTCCTTTCATGTTGATCGTACAAAACTGGCGTAACAAACTGCTTTCATCCTCTTTCATGTAAATGCCAAGACGATCCGCCCATACCCTTGCACGTGCCCTTATATCCGTTACACTTTCATCATTGTCATCGCCATACGATCCATTCTCCAAGCATGAAACCAAACCTACCAGCTGACTCTTGGCCTCCACAATTAACCCTACGGCACATAATTGAGCGACATAATCCAATTTTACATCCTGCAACGCTGGCAAGCTACACCTTGGATTACCATAGTGACGTTTGGCATATTCCCATGCCTCTGTCACACGATAGGCTTGCATCCACTGCTCATTGTCCAAAACGTAATCCTTACTGTTGCTGCTATGTGGCCAAGAGAGTAGATTTCCATCAAGGCGATTGGCATCGCCAAGTTTACATCCAGCAATGGCATAACATAAGTGGGCGGCACTTATATCACATTGATGTTTCAAAAGAAAATCACCAAAAGTACGCACGAGGACATCCCAGCCTGGTAAATGTGTGGTGTAAGCTAGAATCACGTACAGCATGCCAATCCAATTTCTTCTACTTTGATCAAGATCGCCCATATTGCTTCCGTTTTGAATATCGATAAATCTCACAATATCTGGTTTGTAATCACGACATGCCATGCTCAGCAGAGTAAAACTCAAAGGAAGATGAGACGCACCATCGCTATCACGATAGCGTCTAATGGCCTCACAGGTACGCCCATGTGGAGTCTCATTTGTGAATAAAGTACTCAACGCAATGGCCATATCATGTTGCTTGTGTTTCAGTTGTAGTCGTTCAATGTATCGTGCAAGACCATTCGCTTGTAGCAGCACTTCTTCATCTCCTTGGATGTTATCATTGCCATGAGACGAATACTGCGTCCTCAATAAATGTAGCAACTCCGAACAAACGCCGTGCGGTGCGACACGGATTCGACCGTTGTGAAGGCAGCATATGCGTACCAAACTCCACAGGAGGTAACGCTCGTCAGTAGAAGTTGAGGCACGGGTTTCGATGTATTTCAAATTGTGTGATGCTGTTGACCCGACAAAGGGTGTTTCGGGTTCTATGATTTGAGGGAGCACTTGTTTCAGCGGTCGGAGTACAACGAGCCCCTTTCGCCATTGCTTTTTATTACCAGAAGCAGGAGTTATAGAGGTATTGGTGGAGGCAGAAGATAGGGCCACGGCGGGTAACGGGACCATGGTAACTATGCGTCCGAAGCCGTGAATATGGATGAGGGCATGTGGTGGTCGACCATGTTTGTGGCGTGATGGGCTTCGATTTCTGGGTTGAGAGAGGTTTTGATAGGGATGCGGCGTTTTCTTTTTAGGTTGTGTGGGCTAAAAAATGATGTAATTGATGTAAGTCCATGTCCAATACCGATGCATGTAGTTCAATAGTAAATATGTATTTCGAATGACTTACCGGTTTGGATGGGGATTCGTCTGCAGGGACCGAGACAGGCTTTTCAGCACCGATATCAGTCGATATATTTTTGATTGGGGATTGGTCCTTTTGCTTTTCTATTGATGCTGATAATTCTTCTGGTTTATCCCATTGTGTGACTCCTGTTGCAGAATTATAATAGTAGGGCATGTTACTTGCGGGATCCGTTATTTCCTCCCAAAAAGGCACTGTCTCTTTTTCCAGAACAGAATCATCTCCAGCTTCATTAACTGAATCTATCTCCACAGTCTCAGCAACTGGTTGGTCCCATTGTCTCACACCGGTTTCAGCGTTGCTATAATATACCTTGCCGGAAGTTTCATCAACGGCTTCTTCCCATGGGTGCGGCAATGCTGCAGGCAACTTCTCCTTCCCATCTACAGGAAGAGAACCTGTTGCTAACGTGTCTTCTTGTAGTGAGGAACTTTCGTCTAGTGCTTCCTCTTCGACTACATCGGAAACCGTGAACTTCGCCTCAATGATAGCAGCAGGGGTGACGGCAGAAGGAGTAGATTCATTCTTTTGATTGACTTCTTCTAGGTTAATGGAAGTTTCATCTTCGGTTCTCTGATGCCGCTCTTTATTCGTATTTGGTTTGTCCCATTGAGTGGCTCCCGTTTCCGAGTTGTAGTAATATATCACGCCAGTATTGGGGTCCTTTGCTTCTTCCCATGACGAGGCTAAGAATTTTTCTTCCAGGGATGTACCTCCCGCTTCGTCTTTACCTTCAATAATTGGTTCAGCCTCGACAAATTGTTCCAATAATACGGTCACTGGACCATCCGATTTCTTTGGCACAGCTTCAACCTTGTCCGCTTCCTCGATAAGTTTCTCTGGCGACCCATGCGACTCCGATTTTTGTGGGTCAACCTGAGAAGAACTTTCGATACCATCAGCATTCGATAGTGGTTCAACCTGTTTGATCCATTAAAGAAGAACACATTAATACACAGTAATTACAGACAAATATCTACGATAAAACGAAGTTACCTGTTGTCCGGCATCAATTGCTTCTTCCTCTTCTTCAATATTAACCATAGGTGTCCCGATTTCCTCAGTTACAGAACTCTTTAACTCTTCTGGTCTATCCCACTGAGTAGCTCCCCTCACAGAGTTGTAGTAATATATCACGCCAGTGTTGGGGTCCTTCAATTCCTGCCATGACGAGGCAAGTGTCTCCTTTTCAACAACAC
>Ga0209092_10005047_pt1 | contig 10762 bp, 8 predicted proteins | sample FraStrMetagenome_FD_187446 | JGI IMG/M metagenome (GOLD analysis project Ga0209092, IMG submission 187446) | Marine eukaryotic phytoplankton communities from Arctic Ocean - Fram Strait ARC3M Metagenome (SPAdes) (version 2) | ecosystem: Environmental > Aquatic > Marine > Oceanic | place: Fram... | reverse complement strand
AATCTATAACCCTAGTTTTTAATAAATCTATTTTAATTTATAATTTATGTTTTGTGACAGAAAATAACAATATGACGTAATGAATTTGCCGAGCGTGCGGTAAAGGTGATATCTTTACCGCACGCTCTATGTGAAATAAATCTATTTTTGGATTAGTCGGGAACAAAATTGAAAATTTAGTAGAAAAAAAAAGAAATAGGTGCAAGTGCAAAAATGAAGAGTGCAAATGCATTAAAAAAAATAGCAATAGCAAAATTAAAAGTGCATACCAAAACAAATTGTAGTAAGATATTTTTCTTGTACTAGCTTACATCTGTAAATATTTACAATAGTGCATCAGTGCACTATGAAATATACCAAATGCCATATTAATTTGTCCATATGCATTAATAGAAAAGTCGCGCATTCTTGCGCGCGGTTACAAGGCTATTACACCAGCAGCGATGTCTATCTTGTTACGTAGAGATAGTCCTGACCTGGGGGCTATTCTCCCATAGTATCCCTCCGGCGTTTGGAAACCAATCCCAGTTGATATGAATTTTTGTTCTCCTGGTAGAATAGTGACTTCCGTATTTGCAAATAAGTCATATCTGGCTGCCTGTGGCGTAGCTTGATATGGTTTCTTTGCCGTTGTGTTCAATTTATGGAAGCATATTTTTGTATTGTCAACTGCATTGGGAGTTTTGTCATGTTCAATTTTTGGAGTTGCGACTTGTTTTGCTCGTGGTTAATTGTTGTTGTTGTTGCGATGGTCTCCTCCACTGGTAGGGGTTATGGTGGTGGTTGTGGAAGTGGCTCATTCTTCCATTACTATACTAGTTCATGTTCTGGTTTCTAGATCTCAGATTTGACTGTGAGTTCGGTTGATTCGGGTATTGTTGGGACATGTACCTGATTTTGTCACACGAATGGTGCAGGTGACTATTTGCATCATACCAGATACAACTGCCTGGTCGAACTTTTTTGAAATAATCCGATGCGATAAATTTTCCCTCCTTGAAGTCTGCAACTATCTTTGCCTGTCTTTCTTTATCTTTTTCGGATTTCGACTTTTGAGTCGTCTTTTTGTCCTCTTTCTTTGGCTTGTATTCATCTTTAGGTGTTGGGACGTTTGGTTGCTTGAACATTCTGTTTATTTCTCTTACTGCTAGAATGTTACATTTATGTACCCTAGCCGCACTGATGAGTTCTTGCATGTCATTGGTTTGCCATTTCAGTGGAAGATCTTCTTCTGTCCTTGATGTCTGTATTATGGAAATATGTTTCATGTTCCACCAGTTCTGCACGTAGACGTAGGATTCTAGCTCCGAAGTCATCGATGGTTTCCTCGGAGAGTTGATGAAGAGAGGAGAATTCGCTCTTTTTCTTTAGGTGATCTGCCCTTTTGATCTGTTCTTTATTGGTTGCTCGAATTGTTACCAGGTATAGCATGCCCTTACCCCAGGTGTGAGGTTTGGACATCATTACACTTTCTGCTTTGTCGCTCCTGCCGGAGCCCTGTGTAGAATCTTGTTGATATAACTTCAGATATCTCTGAGTCTTGTTTGAACTCTTTGTGCTTGATGTTTTTATAGACCACATTCTATGGCCTGTTTGCCAGAACTGTCTGGACTTTATTGTACCACTTGCAAAACTCATCGTTGGGTTTTCCGCTAAATTTAGGGAACTTTGGATACGAAGATTCAGACTGGGTTTTCAAGATGTTGGTATGTGCTGATATCATATCAATAAGTTTCTTGTGGATGATAGTGTCTGACGTGAATGAGGATGGATTCTCGGCTGGTTTAACTGGGTTTGCTTTTTCATGAAACGTATTCGATTGTGAAGATAGTTTTTCGTTTTCTTCTTGGAGGATGATTAGCTTATCGAGCGCATTTGCCATCCGTTCGTTCGTTTGGAGCATTTGTTGCATTAACTGTTTATTTCTTTTGTCCTTGTTGCGGTTTTCTTGAATTAGAGATTCAAGTTTCTCATTGTTCTGTCTAATCGCTTCATCTTTTAATTGATTTTCTTTCATTAGCGAATTTATCTGGGCATGATTTTCTCTTATTAGCGTTTCCATATTCTTTTGCATTTCGTAGTAGGCACCATTGTTTGTGCGCATGGAGATGTTGGAAGTGCTTAGAGATGAGTTCATCGACATATTGTCGGGTTGTATTATATTTTGGATGAACTGATTGTGTGGTAATCTGAATTGAGGGCGGGGTTGCTGCATCTGCATTTAGGGTGGTAGATTGTGGGCACTTTCTTGCATTTGTGTCGGCCCGGAGTGGTGTGAATCACTAGACGATGACGGGTATTGTTCTCTTATAGATTGTGGAAGTGGTCGATTGTATGGGTTTGGAATAAAATGGCTATGCTTTCGTGGTTCTAATGATTCTGAATCCATTTCCATGTTTTGCATTGGGTGCAATGTCGTACTAGGGTGGTTCGGGATTGTTGCTGTTTGTACCACGTTCGGGTTTCCGTTGATATATTCAGGTCTACTGGGGGAGGTTAAAGTTGGTGTCGGAATGATATTCTGGATTTCCGGGGGAGACCCTGAATTCTCAGCGATTTCTTCATCGGTTGGAAGTTGTGGCTCATCGTTCAGGTAGGAGTTTTGATCGTATGATTGAAGTCGGTTTCCGTTGTCCGTATACTTTGGCCGATGATTACGAAATTAAGACGATCTCGGCCACGTCCACTGATTGTTATTTATTGTTCTAATTTGTTGGAGTAGTTCAAAGAGAGTTATAAAATCGTCTTGAAGAAGAGTGTCGATTAGTCCTCTGGATATTCCCGGGTTGTCAAGGAAGCACCTGGTGTTTTGTATTGAGTTCTTGGTGATTTGTTCAAGGACTAGAATAATCTCCTCCTCAAGTTCTTCTGGTAGTCTTCTTGACATTAATGACCTTGATTACAATGTTGGAATTCTTTTTATTCTCGGTTTTGAAGTATTATTATTCTTTTTTTTAAATCGTTACGCTGGCGTCCATCAGATTTCTTTTTGGCGAGTTTCTCTGGAGTTCTGGGACTAATGACGGTTCGTCTGGATCCTACTGGATGCTGATAATCTTATTTAGAGTAGAATGGGTGAGGAAGCTTTGCGTTTGGCGACTGATTTATCTGATGATGGTGATACTTGTTCAAGACGCAACCTTCGCCATGGATCGGGCTGCATAACCTATACTAGGCTACGTAATAGTGAGGTTAAGTAATTGTTAGAGGGAGCTACAATATGTACTACGTACAACAAAACTACGTAAACATTACAGAAACAAACAAACATAGGTGCTTCTTTTTTAATCGTAAATCCTTCGCAGGTTACCTAGAGAGTACACCTTGTTAATTAATTATATTGGACCATTATTTCTACTTTTGCACTGTAGACGCTACAGATTCTTCCTATGTGTTCGTTCAGCATCATACTCACTAGTATATGACTAAATTATCAAGTAAGGTCTGGAACGTGGTCATGAGCATTTATGTCTTTTATGCAAGAAGTCGCGCTGTTCTATCTTCTTATTCTCTCGAAATTTACAAGTACCAGGAGGACGTTGAACCATTATCATCGATCTCTTGCTAGATTATTGTAGCATTACCACACTGACAGGTTGTATCTCTTACCATTGAAGATTAGCAAATCTGGAAATTAAAATCACTTTGCATCGTGGAAGCCCAATCACAAGCAATACTCTTTTTCAAATCCTCCTAGCCTCTGTTTTTCATATTTCCCTTCCTTCAAATCGCAGAACCAGAATTCAGTGTGATTTGAGAACAGAAGAAAGAAGTGAAATCTGAACAAGAAGACACATTGAAAAGCTCAATCAAACACGATCTTCCACCATGGATATGTGCACACGTAGATTAACGAGGGAACTACAAGCTATTCAGAAGAACCCAATCAAATCTCCAAGTATTTTAGCGGTACCAAATGAGTCAAACATTTTAGAATGGCATTATGTCATTGAAGGGAGCGAAGGAACTCCTTATCACGGAGGATATTACCATGGAAAACTAATTTTTCCAAAAGAATATCCATTAAAGCCACCCAGCGTTATTATGTTGTAAGTATTCTTCCCCTTTTTCTTTCTTTTTAATGAACAATCTAATTTATTGGCTTTCAATATTACATAACAGGACACCATCTGGGCGATTCAAACCTAACCGCCGACTTTGCTTATCCATGTCTGACTTTCACCCAGAATCATGGAACCCAATGTGGTCCGTCTCTACCATTCTTACAGGATTGTACTCTTTCATGGTAGAAACAAATCCAACTCTTGGATCCATCGAAACCTCCACAGCACAAAAACGAAGATTTGCTAGTGAAAGTTTGGATTTCAACGTACGGGATTCGAATTTTGTGAAATTATTTCCTGATTTGGTTGAGTTGCAGAAGGAGAGGCTAAACCAGAGACGAGCAGCTGCTGAAGTAAATGGTTTAGCTGGTCTAAGCAGTATAAATGATATGAATAGTCCAAGTGGGACCCTAGGAGGAGACTTGGAAAGTGCAGAAATGATGAAAGCATGTTTGGCTCTTGGAGTGGCTGTTTTATCATTGGTTGTGGCTTTTAGCTTATTTTAAACTTGTACAGATATATGCGATCGAAAATTGCATCGAATAAAGATTTGTTCGATCGTAATCAATTTTTTCTTTTTCCATTTGTTTTTAAAGAGATGTGAAAAGGCATGCTCATTATATATGCAGAGACAGGTGGAGTTGACATTAGATCAGAAAGTATCTTTTTATTCTTGCAGCACTTACAAATAATTCATTAAAAATCGAAGTCTTTCATGATACTTCACCGTTTATCAATTTAATATTTTTGTCCATACACACATCAAATTGAGGCTTTATTGCAAAAAGATCGTTATAATAATAAACAAGAGAGACGTGCATTTCAGACAAAAAATTCAATGTTTTTATTTCTTGAAAAATTATTAATCCGCCGTTATTTTGTAATTCCATTTCCATAGTTGTCTGTATTTTATGTAGACTCGGATTCAATATAGTTTTTGAACATTATTTCCACAATTAGGATCCTTCCATCGATTTCAAAAGTTTAAATAATGTTGCAGCTTCCCTAACACGTGAAAAGGCTACACAAAAAGATTGCACTTCTGGTACCGAAAGATCCTTTTGAAACAGCAATGAGAAAGGGTGTGTTAGAGGAACGATATATTGGGATAAAGTATTCTTCTTGCATTCTGCAGTACCGTTCTTTCCATGATAGATTTCTAAACGTACCTTCACATCCACGATTTTATTCCGAATTAAACTTTGTAAGAAAACACAAACCAACCAAACAAAACGATTCTGAACAAAGGGATTCTGAATATTTTCACAACTTGAAACACAATTTGAAATATAAAGTCGAATGAATTCATTTGGTAAAAGCAAATCTCCCTCATTTCCTTCTCTGCTTATACCACCAGGGTTACTGCTTCCAATTCCACCGGCAAGCATGGAAGAAGAGGACGTGGTTGCTAGTCGATTCACTACTTCCATACTATGTAAACTCATATCCATATGTACCAATGCAATCAAGTACTCATTCTGTTCCTTTCGATTCATCGTGGTATCATTTTTTCGAGAGTCGAGATTCTCTTTCTTTTGATATTTTGAGATTTTACTGGAAGAATCCAAAGATGATGATGTAGGGGATGGTAATATTATTTTAAACAGACATTCAATCGCAATTTTTGGATTATTCTCCACTAGAAGTGGTAGTTTCTGAGGAGTGAGACCGTTTTCCGTGAGTTGAGAAGCTCCATATGAACCCATGGGTATCTGTTCCAATGCATCTAATAAGATCTTTTCATCATCCCGTTGAAGGGGACCATTAAAAGCTTGATTTGCAAATATATGTGATACTTTTGGATTTGAAAAGGGTGTAGACGAATTGAGTTGCAATGAATTATCAGAAGCATCGAAGTTGCTTCGTCCAGGTATTGAGGAAAGCTTGCTTTGTTTTCCAGACCCATTTGTCTCTGTAGGAATGGTTGTAGCAGGTGGAGGTATAAGCATAAGTCGGAGCGAAGGATATTCTGGACCTAACCATATGAGTTCGGATTGTAGAAGTTCAGTTGCAGCAGCCCTTCTTTCTTCGTTACCGTGAAGTAATATATTTTGTTCAGAATTAGCAAGAGATGGTAGTAACTGAGGTGGAGATGGACGTGCAAAATGAGGATCCAGTGGAGTCAAGGGAAAACAAGAGAAAACTTCAGGTTTTTGTTTTTCGGCATTTTGTTTTCTTTGCTTTTGCTTCTTTTCCTTCTTTGTCAATGATGCAGAGTTGTCAGTATCTTGCTCTTTTTTGGAATGGATTGTATTAAGTGCTGCAACCAGTAAATCAGCCTCTTGCTTTTGACGTTGATTCTGTAAAAGTAGGACGGGACTGGGTTTTGTTTGAAGCATAGTAGCAGATGGTACAAATGCTCGACCACGAAAGCTAGTATTTCCATTCTCATACATCAAATGACTCACATATGGGCGTAATGATTCTAGAATAGATATAAGACCATCACGCTCAAGCTCTTTTTCTTGTCCATTTGTAGCTCTGGCATTTTCTAGTTGATATAGAATTTGAATCAATAAAAATCTTAGAAAGGGACTACGAGCTGTATAACTTGACTCTAAATTGACTGAATCCTTTGTAGAACTTTTGGGCTTCATGGAAGTTTGTTTTTGATGAATAAAAAAGCAGTGCACATCATAGAGTACATGGTATACACCCATGCATATGGATCGAAGTGCTATAAGACAAGCAATCCTCTGCAGAGAGGATAAAGGATTATAAGTTTCAATCAAGCTACCCGTATCATTTTCATTGGTAGCATCACTTTTACCATTCTTACGATCTAAATCATTTACTAAGGAAATATCTTCAGTTAACAGAGATTCGAGGGCATACCCTAATTCAAAAAGGCTACAAGAAGGAGATTCTTCTTTTAAATGAAGAGGAAGTTTTTGAGCTGAGCTGTTGGAATCGGTGGAGGTTGCCGTAGCTGCTGCTTTGAGTATTAGTTGAATTTGCCGATCTGCCATGGCAAAGATATTTCCTAGGAGTAAAAAAATATGCTTTTCTAACGTGCTCTTTCATTCATTGAAGGTTGTAGATGAAGGAAAATGCAGTTGCTGAATATAATTTTAACATCAAGATAAACTAGTCAGCTAAGAGATCCACCAAGACGCTCTTGCAAGGTAGTAACCTAAATTCAATCTCTTTAGAGCCTCAAGAAGATACTTTCAGTCTACGTAAGTGTAACCGAACTAAGTAATTTTGCAAAAATTTCTCGAAATACGTTTTCTCTCGGGTTTCGCCTCATTTTCATGACGTCAGAATTAGGCCCTTTCATTGTTGATGAAAAAAACCACATCAAGTCAAGTTCATTGATTTTGCATTGGAGCATGAAAAGTCCTTGAACGTTCACCTAAATGAAATCACCATGATCCATTTCAACTCATACGCAACATCGTCAATTTACAAATACGTTCTTTTGCTAGGCTACACCATGGCGGTATCGTCTTCTTCTTACAAATACAGCACTTATAATTATGACATGACAACGCCCATGTTTACTCCTGATGGAAGATTATTACAGGTGGAATATGCAGGTCAAGCAACGACTCATTCGTTTCCCTTGATAGCCATCACTCTTCAAACTGAGAATGATGAAAACGAAGAGGATGTCATGATAGTAGCAACTCTTTTATCTTCTCCAAGAGCAGAGCGAGAAGAGCCAAACGGTAATATTTATACAGAAGATGACAAAAGTAAAAATCAATCAAAACAAATTACGCGAGCACAAAGAAGAATTATTAATATTCCTATTGGGCCTCCTAAGATAACTGAGGGTAATAATAGCAATAGTGGAGGCCTTATTATGGGAGTATCAGGTGTCTTATCTGATAATGTAGCCTTACTCAAACAAGTTCAAAATCATATGGAATCTTGGTATCGTCAATATGGTATGCACAAACCACATTCTTCTACCTCTGAAACCACATCCAATATGGATACTAGCAACGGCAATAGTGCTACTTCCGCAGCATTACGAATAGCCAATACGATTGGAGATGCATGTCAACAAAATTCCTTTGGTGGAGGTATAAGACCATTTGGTGCTTCGACTTTGATTTGTGCTATGGAATCCAAATGTACTCCATCCAAATCATCTAGATGGGTCATGTATACCACATATCCATCAGGCTCTATTTTAAAACATTCGCCCAATGAAAACAGGCACAGTGACAATTCATCCATGAATATTGTTGTTGTCGGTGGGGAAACTACTCTGCAACAAACTTTACAAAATCAAATTGAAACCAATGTACAAACATTATCATCCGAATCTAATATATCCATATCTTCTCTAGCCAAAGCAATTATTGTAACTTTATGTGACCAATATGAAAAACAAATGGATGATAAAGTATACTTGACGAAAAAAAAGGATGTAAATTGTGAATCGACCAATACTTCATTAGAAAATATAAATTCCATGTTGAGGAAACTACGGTCCAATCAAAACATACCATTCATGGAAATTGCCATTGTCAGTCCTCATAGTGGTGTTCAAGATTTGGAACAATCGGATATTCATGACATAATTGATTTGATTCTAGATTCGTCTTCTTCTACATTGGAAGGATAAAATAAGAAAAAACCTATGTTTTATTTGATACACTTGATCAACAAACGGTTTTTACTGTTGTGTATCCAAAGTTGCTATAATTTTCCTTAAAATAATAATGATGTTAGAGGCATCATCATATTAAGTAGTGTACTCAAAGGATAATGTTCTGTGAGAATTCAAAAGCACACATGCGAAGAAGAAACATTGAAAAACGGAGATTTCAGGTATTGAACTATCGCTTTAACTTAAAAAATAATTATAACAGTTTCACAGTCTTTTGAACAAAGGTCAGAATTCCGTTCGCAAGTGATTCGGGTTGTTCATGTTGAGGATAGTGACGATAATTCTCAATTTCTTTGGTCTCCACAATGGGTCGTGGTCGTGGATGCTGCGGCAATGTCGCATTCACGGTATCCAATTTCTGTCGAATCGATTCTTTCTATAGTGCGGGAAGGGGCGTGTGCGTGGTATCCTGACCCCCCCACACGAAGAGCATGGGGAAGGCACCACTGGCATTAACGCTTTTATTTTTGTTTCTCGATAATGGCAATACAGATATGCCCATCATTTCATTGACTGGTTCTAAGCAGGAGCTTCTTTCACCATGATGGTTTCCACCAGTGCCGCACGGCAATCTGGATTTTGGAGGGGAGCCTCAAATTTTTCAACAAACTCGTCCGTGAGCACACGATCAATGTGGGAGGGGAGGTGCATCTTGGCCAAAGACTGCTTGCGACCTTTGGCCAATAATTTTGTGGTCATTCATTGAAACAAAGGTTTGAGCCACCATTTTGAAAAATAATCCGATTTGGGACGGAATAAGGCACATGCGATGAACAACCAATACCATTCAAAGCCATACATCCAGATACATCGAACGCCCCCTATCGAAACATTCAACATCAACACAAGCTGTATTAATACTAGACCTGAAGTATATGCTCAATCAGGTTAGTATGGTAAAAGCAAGAGAGATCATTTATCTCGACTTTTCTCATTTCTTACCTCTCTTTGATATACTTTACTACAACCAGACAAAATGCTGGTACCGATGTCCAGACAGTAGTAGGAACTATATATTAAGGAAGGAAGGGTTCAGCCAAGGAAGTCCCTTTGCAGTGTTCCTAGCGGCACTAGTGCTAGACAGTGTCATTAAAAAGATAAACATAGAGTTAGGACAAAGAGCTACAGCAAGAAAATCAAACCACCTTCCCTCAAACAATGGCCTCAGTACCAGCGCGACCATCATGAGTTACATAGATGAAACAACTATGGGCATTAGCTATGAGGATCTCAGATACTTCCAAGATAGATTCAAGGAGTTGGGAGATCCACTTGAACGTATACTAAAACCTCAGAAGTGCAACATACTAACACCCACAACAGGAGTATCCAGAGCAGCATGTGAATGCTTGTATACTACTACATCATCAATAAAAACAAAAATAAAAACAATCAAGTCTTCTTCAACACAAGGAAGCCAGTTCAATGACAAAGAACGTGGACTACCACACATGCATTGAGTAGCATCCAGAGGAGCTCCATATCATCATGTGAATGATGTCTCCTTTGGGCATGCAATGAGAATTCTTTGAACAGCTGTCTGGCCAACAGATGTACAAAGTTCTTGCAGCTGAAACAAAGTGGATTTCAATATACATTCAGTATGGGATGTATGCATAAAATGTGATTAAAATATAAATGAAAAACTAAACTCACAATTATCATCAAACATCTTTTATCTACCCTTAATCTAGATAGTCTGTGCATAAGGCACATGGAAGAGGATTTTGATTTATTTTTGGTTGAGGGTTTTTTCAATTTTGTTTTAGATCATTTTCTGATTCTTGTTAGTTTGCCCATCTTTTTTGGTTTAAGTGGTTGATTGAGGTTTAAGGTTGTGTTGATTTGATTCTAGCGATTGTATTGGTGATTTTTTTCAGATTTGGGCCATTAGCTTTTGAGATGAAATTTTCAAATTCTTGTAGGTTTTTAGTATAATTAGGTGTGTTAAAGAAATAATAGGGTGTTTTTGTAGCACGACATCCGGAAAACTAGTAGTATATGTAGTTAAAGCTTCCCAAAGTAAATTTATTATTGGTATCAATGTATCCTTGATGTCACTTATTTCCACTGC
>Ga0209092_10005046_pt1 | contig 10764 bp, 10 predicted proteins | sample FraStrMetagenome_FD_187446 | JGI IMG/M metagenome (GOLD analysis project Ga0209092, IMG submission 187446) | Marine eukaryotic phytoplankton communities from Arctic Ocean - Fram Strait ARC3M Metagenome (SPAdes) (version 2) | ecosystem: Environmental > Aquatic > Marine > Oceanic | place: Fram... | reverse complement strand
GCTGCTGAAGGAAAAGGAAGAAAGGGTTCGCTTTAACAAGAAGGATCATTTCAACCTATATGAATGGCAGCGAGGACTAGCTAACTCCACCAAGGATGCACATCAGGTATTGGCGATGTGTGCTAACCAGATTGGTAAGTCTACCAGTGGAGCCTACATCACAGCCTGTCACTTAACAGGGATATACCCTGATTGGTGGAAAGGCAATAAGTTTGATAAGCCTCTGTACTGCTGGGCTGCTGGTGTATCTAACGACACCACTAGAGATATCCTACAGACAGAATTGTTTGGTCTTGCAGAGAGTGAAGAGTCTTGGGGAACTGGTATGGTTCCTCTGACGATGATTGGTGAGAAGACTAGAAGGCGAGGCGCTACAGGTAACACTTACGATAGTGTTATGGTACAGCACCACGACAAGAACGGTAAGCCTGATGGTTGGTCACGTATTGGCTTTAAGTCATACGAGATGGGTGAAGAGAAGTTCTATGGCCGTCCAGTAGATTGGATTTGGCTAGATGAGCAGCCACCCTCTAACATATACACGCAGTGTATTACACGTACAGTAGCCACCAACGGATACGTTATGATGACGTTCACTCCAGAGGATGGCATGACTCCTGTTGTTAATCAGTTTATGAATGACATCAAGAGAGGACAGAAGTTAATACAAGCTACGTGGGATGATGCACCTCACCTAGATGAAGACACTAAAGAACAGCTATTGGCGCAGTATCCTCCACATGAAAGGAAGCTACGAAGCCAAGGCATACCTGTATTTGGGTCTGGCCTAGTATTCCCTGTATCAGAGGACTCTTTAATTATAGACTCCTTTGAGATACCTGACCACTGGAAGAGAATAGCGGGTCTTGACTTTGGGTATGATCACCCTACAGCTGTAGCTTGGATTGCTATAGATGATGAGAGTGATACGTATTATATATACGACACCTACTCAAGCCGTCAGGAGACTGCTATAATGCATTCTGCGGCCATTAAGCAAAGACCTGCATGGATACCAGTGGCGTGGCCTAAAGATGGCTTACAGAGCGATAAGGGCAGCGGAGTGAGTCTTGCATCTCAGTACAGAGATCAAGGTGTTAATATGTTGCATGACTGGGCGCGTAATCCTAAAGCGTCTGGTGATACAGGCAAGGGTAACAACTTTATAGAACCCTCTATCATGGAGATGCTACAGAGAATGGAGACAGGTAGGTTTAAGGTCTTCTCTCATCTACATGAATGGTTTCAAGAATTTAGGACGTACCATCGTAAGGACGGAAAGATTGTCCCGATCAAAGATGATATCATGTCAGCTACACGATATGCTGTTATGGGCGCTCAATATGCAGTGGCAGGGCGCTCAAGCTCTTGGCATGACTACGGTGAGAAGTCACTACCAATCAAAAACTGGAGTAACGTATAGATGTCTAGCACTATCACAAATGAACAATTATCTGAAGTAATAGGCAGAGAACTTAACGCTGCTGACTCTTGGTCTAATGGTGACCTAGCAGATCAGCAGTCAGAGGCTCTTGACTATTACTACGGTCAGCCCTTTGGCGATGAGGAAGAAGGCTTCTCCTCTGTCGTTACTCGTGATACTCTGAAAACAGTAGAAGGTATTATGCCCTCGCTGATGAAAGTATTCGCATCAGGTGATAGCTTTGTAGAGTTTGAACCTACAGGTGCAGAGGATGAAGCAGCTGCACAGCAAGCCACAGATTACCTGAACTATGTATTTGATAAGCGATGTGATGGGTTTAACGTACTATATACATGGTTCAAAGATGCCCTGCTAATGAAGAATGGATTGGTAGAGGTTAGCTGGTCACAAGACGAGCTATGTGATATTGAGAACTTTGTTGCTATTGAATCCATCGAACTACAAGCCCTTGAAGAAGAAGAGAACCTAGAAATTGTCAATAAGGAAATTAACGAAGAAGACCCCAATCTCTATGACGTTACTGTTCGTCGTACTAACTATCGGGGTCGCCCAGTCGTTGACAACATCCCATCCTCTGAGTTTAGGATTAAAGCGCGAAGCAAGAGTATCAAGGATGCAGACTTTGTTGCACGGGTGCAGGACGTTAGTATTGGATCGCTCATCGATGCAGGATTTAACCGTGACGATATCTCTGAAGGACACGGATCAAGTTTAATCAAGAACCAAGTAGAAGACTCTCGCTTTGGTGATGTAGACGAGACAGCTGACTTTGGCAACAGCACTGTAGTTGAGTATGTCAAGGCATGGGTTAAGGTATTTGACGAAGACTCAGAAGAGATGAAGCTGTATCAAGTGCATATGGTTGGTAACATAGTACTTGACAAAGAAGAAGTAGGCAGTATCCCTGTCATCAACCTTTCTCCTATTATGATGCCGCATAAGTTCACTGGCGTTAGTATTGCTGACTTGGTTAAGGACATTCAGGAAATCCGCAGCAAGATGTGGAGACATACTCTCGACAATCTAGCCCTATCGAATGCAGGGCGCTACGCTGCTGTTGAGAACCAAGTTAATCTACAAGACCTAATCGACAACCGCATTGGTGGTATTGTCCGTGAGAAGGTACAGGGAGCCGTTAGACAGCTTCCAGTCCCACAGCTAGGTCAGGCCACCTTCCCCTTCCTAAACGAGCTAGAAAAGGAACGAGAGGATCGTGCTGGCGTGTCCCGTATGAACCAAGGACTAGATGCAGCAGCCTTAACATCTAACACCGCAGCCACTGCTGTTAACCAAGTGATGACTGCATCTCAAGAGAAGATTCAGCTTATTGCTCGTATCTTTGCAGAGACTGGCGTTAAGGAACTATTCCTCCAGCTTTACCGATTGAGCCGTACCAATAACTCTGAAGTAGATATTGTCAAGCTACGTGGTCGCTTTGTACCTGTTGCCCCTTATGATTGGAAAGACCGCTATGACATGACAGTCACTGTAGGTTTAGGTAACCAGAACAAAGACCAGCAGTTGATGCACTTGAACAACATATCTGTAATGCTGAAGAGCATAGGTGCTACTCAGTTTGGATACTTGATTCAGGCAGACCATGTACATACTCTAGCCACTGAGTTTATTAAGAATGCAGGTTATCGTAACGCTGGTCAGTTCATTGGTGATCCTAACGAGATTAAACCGCCACAGCCACAGCCATCTGCTGATATGGTAGCAGCTCAGGGCGAAGCACAGAAGGACGCTGCTGATGCTCAGTTGAAGCAAGCTCAGGCTCAAGCACAACAGGCAGAGGCTCAGATGAAGCAAACAGAATTACAGCTCAAGCGAGAGGGTATGAAGTTTGAGCGTGAGAAGTTTGAATGGATGAAGAAGAAAGAAGCTGCGGAACTAGGACTCGAAGCTCAACAGAAGCGCCCAGTGGGTATTGGCGATAGTAAATTGAGAATGAGTGGAGAGTGATTTGAACGAAGAAGAGAAAGCAAACGCAGCTAAGATGCTATTGAGAGGTGACCTATTAGGACAGGTTGTCTCTGATATTAAGGAAAACATAGCCGAAGCGTGGGCAGTGTCGGATGATATTGACGAGCGTGACAAGCTATGGTACTTGCAAAAGTCAATAGGGATGTTTGAAGAAGTCCTAGAAGGCTATGTATCTAACTACGAATTTGCACAAAAGTTGAAATAGTTCTTTACTTTTGGCATAAAGTGTGCTATAATATATACATAGATTAATATTAGATAACTTAATAGGAGGCTACCCCTAGTGGATGCCCTAAATGAAAACAGTATTGATAACGCAGTAGCCCGTCTTTTAACGCCCTCTACGGAGCAAGCAGATCAAGAAGTGCTAGAGCAAGAAACCCTCGAAGAGGAAACTCAAGAGGTCACTGCTGAAGAGGACGACACTGAAGTCGAACTTGAAGCAGAGGAAGAAACCGAAGTCGAAACGGAAGAAGACGACGGTGACGCTGAAGTGGGGGATTCCGAAGAAGAGGATGACCAAGCTGAGGTTCAAGAGGAGACTTCAGAAGATGATCTGTACGCTGTTAAGGTGGATGGTGAAGAGTACGAAGTTAACCTCGAAGAGCTAAAGAAGGGTTATCAGCTAGAGAAGAATTACACTAAGCGAGTCCAGAAGCTACAAGCAGAGTCTCAAGAGTTAGATACTATTAAGACAAACTTGACAGCTGAGAGACAACAGTATCTGCAACTTATGGAACTAGCTGCCGCACAACAAATGGCAGAGGTTAATAAGTCTAAAGAACTGCTCGCTTCAATCGACAAAGAAGCTGATCCAGTTGAATATGTACGCCAGCAGCTGCGTGTTCAGGATGTTGAAGACAACTTACGTCAGACCATTCAGAACTTCCAAGCAGCACAACAACAATCTGAACTACAGCGACAGGAACAGCAGAAGAAGATTGTAGCTATGGAACAGGAGAAACTAAATCAGCTAGTACCTGAGTGGTTATCTTCAGACTTCCAGAAAAGTGTTATTGATTATGCTAAGGAGCAAGGTTACGACGATGCTGCCTTAAACACTATCAGTACCGCCCGTGATATTGCAATGCTGAATAAGGCTCGTCTTTACGATGAACTTGTTAGTAAGAAGGCTACCGTTAAGAAAAAGCGTCAGCCTATTATTAAGAAGAAAGTAAAGGCATCTGCTCCAGCAACTGCACAAACACGAAAGGCTCGCGCAGTTAAGGAACAACGGCAAAAGCTAAAACGCTCTGGTAAAGTGGAAGATGCAGCTGCGGCTCTTCTCTCACTAACTTCTTAATCTTATTATATTAAAGGACTATTACAATGGCTAATCCAGTATTTGAAACTTACGGAACCAAGGGAATCCGCGAAGACCTCGCAGATATTATTTACAACATCGCACCTACTGACACGCCCTTTATGTCTAACGTAGGTAAAGGCACAGCTTCTGGTACTTATCACGAGTGGCAGACTGATGACCTAACTGCCGCTGCTGACAACAAAGTTGCTGAAGGCGCTGCCGCTCCAGCCGCTGAGTCTGTTGCTTCTGTACGTGTGGGTAACTACACTCAGATCGCTTCTAAGACTGTAAGCGTATCTGGTTCTAACGAAGCAGCTGATGACGCAGGTCGTGCTTCTCAGATGGCTTACCAGCTGGCTAAGAAGGGAATGGAACTCAAGCGTGACATGGAAAAGACTCTAGTCGGTACTGACAAAGCACAGGTTGCTGGCGCTGCTGCTGGTACTGCTCGTGAGTTGGCTTCTGTTACTTCTTGGTTGGGTACTAACTGTAGCTTTGGCTCCGGTGGTGACGCTCCTGATGGTAACGGTACTGACATCGGTGCTGCTGGTACTGATCGTGACTTCACCGAAGCTTTGCTAACTAGCGTTGTTGAAGACTGCTGGGTACAGGGTGGAACTCCTTCAATCATCATGTGTAACGCATTCCAGAAAAGCAAGATCACTGCTTTCACTGGTAACGCAACTCGTTACAAAGATGTTGGTGACAAGACTATTGTTAACGCAGTAGACGTTTATGTATCTGACTACGGTGAGCTGGCAGTTGTACCTAACCGCTTTATGCTCAACGAAACTGTTCTGGTTCTCCAGCCAGATATGTTCTCTGTTGATACTTACCGTGACTTCCAGACTAACGATATTGCCAAGACTGGTGACTTCGAGTCTAAGCAGTTGCTTGTTGAGTACACGTTGACTTCTAAGAACGAAGCCGCCTCTGGTGCAATTCGTGATCTTAACGTAAGCTAAGCAGTAAGAGCTACACAGGCTGGGGTGTCTTAACGGGCATCCCAGCTTTCTATTATCCTAGGAGTAACCATGTCTGACGTTCATACTCATATTATTCAAAACAGCGATGACACTCTTAGCATCGGAACTACTCAAGATTACAGCGCGATCTTTGCTAACAATAAGATAGAAGCTGACAACAATCTAAACCGAACTAACAAAGATACCTTTGGACGTAAGGTTGCTACTATCCCCCTTAATCTAATTAACGCTTGGTGTAAAGAATGGAACTGTTCTATGCAGCAACTCTTCAACGATCCTTCATTAAAACAAAAGATGTTTGCTCGTCTTAGAGATAAAGATTATTTGAAACTACGTACAGATAATGGGCGAATATAATGGCAGTAAACAACTTAGGCGAACTCCGAACTCTAGTTAAGGATTGGAGTAACCGAACAGATATATCAAATTCAGTTATTGATTCGTTTATCAATATAGCTCAAGACAGAGCAAACAGAATCCTACGCCTTCCTATCTTGGAGGGCTTTTCTACAATTACAGTAACTAACAATACGCTGCTACTTCCTTCAGACTACCTTGAGGTTAAGTCTCTCACTGTTGTGGTTAATGGTAAGTCCATAGAGCTTGAGCGTAAAGACCTTGCCTTTGTAACTAAGCAGCAAAACAATCAAGGTATCCCTAAGTACTTTGCTCGTAAGCAGAGTAAGTTTATTATTGGCCCTTCCTCTGATGTTAGCTCTGCTGATCTTTACTACTACTATGTAGCTGATGATCTAGTTAATGATACTGATGGTAATTGGTTTGTAGAATACGGAACTGACTTACTTCTATATGGTGCATTATCAGAACTATCACTGTATACCAAGAACACAGAGGAAGCCCTTCAGTACGAAGCTAAGTTTAAAGCCACTGCTACAGACCTTATTAAGATGGCAGAGGATGCAGACTGGTCTGGTTCAACTATTAGCATTATACCTACGAGATAAACTATGACAGGCTTTTATAAAGAGTATGATGATACCTCCGGTGCTTATGTAAGCAGTGCTGAAGACGCAGCAGCGGCAGCTCTAGTATCTAAGAATGCAGCAGCGGCTAGTGCTACTGCGGCAGCAGCTTCAGAGGTGTCAGCAGGTAATCAGGCTACTGCTGCTTCTACTTCAGAAACTAATGCTGGGACTAGCGCCACTAATGCAGCTACGTCTGCTACTAACGCAGCAACCTCTGAAACTAATGCAGGTAACTCTGCTACAGCAGCAGCTGGAAGTGCTACGTCTGCTTCAACAGATGCGGGAACAGCTACTACTAAAGCATCAGAGGCTTCTACCAGCGCCACCAATGCAGCCACCTCAGAAACTAACGCAGCAAGCAGCGCCACTAACGCAGCAACCTCTGAAACTAATGCAGCAACTAGTGCCACCAATGCCGCCTCTAGCGCCACTACAGCGTCTACACAGGCTACTAACGCAGCGTCTAGTGCAACAGCAGCTGCAACCTCTGAAACCAATGCAGGTAACTCTGCTACAGCAGCAGCCACCTCAGAAACTAACGCAGCCTCTAGCGCCACTAGTGCGTCAGGCAGCGCAACAACTGCTACCACTAAAGCTGGTGAAGCATCTACTTCTGCAACGAATGCAGCTACGTCAGAAACTAATGCAGCTACGTCTGCTACTAACTCAGCCAACAGTGCAACCTCAGCAGGTACTGCACAGACTGCCGCAGAAGCTGCAAGAGATGCAGCACTGGCAGCCTTTGATTCATTTGATGATAGGTATCTTGGCCCTAAAGCTAGTGACCCTACGGTGGATAACGATGGTGATGCTCTAGCTGCTGGGATGCTATACTTTAACACTACAACTGATGACATGAAGGTTTACGAAGGAAGTTCATGGGTAAATGCCTACGCTTCATTATCTGGTGCATTAGTAGCAACGAGTAACCTGTCTGACCTACCTAACGTAGCTACCGCAAGAACTAACTTAGGTTTAGGTACAGCAGCGACTACAGCATCTACTGACTATGCTACTGCTGCACAAGCTGACCAAACTGTCGCACTAACAGGTGCAGGTACTACCACAATTACAGGTACATACCCTAACTTCACAATTACAGGTGCTGGCACTACTTACACCGCTGGCACTGGCATAACGCTGACAGGTACAGAGTTTAGTATTGGACAGGACGTAGCCACTACAGCAAGCCCTACATTTGCCGCTATCAATGTGAATGGATTAGTTACAAGCGATGACTTCCAGATTGACTTAGGTACAACTACCGCAGCGGCTCAGATCACTACCCCCTCTAGCATTTCTGGGTTTCAGGCGTTTAGCATCAAGAACACACATACAGAGGGCTACCTGACTTTTGGAACTACATTAGGCGAAGCCAGAATACAAGCAATGGGTGTTAATGGTTCTGCTGACCCTTTGAACATTGACGTAGGGCAAACAACTGCTATTGCTATAGATACGTCTGGGCACGTTTCTTTTGGTGGTTCTACTGGCTACTTCTTCAACGACAGCGGTACTCGCACAGCCTACGCAGGTGGTGACTTCTATATACAGTCAAGCGTAAGTAACTGCTACCTCTATGCTACTAATACTTTTCTAGGTAACACCTCTGGCGATACGATACTCTTACGCGGTAACGCTATGACCCACAATGGTTGGTCTGCACAGGCTGACGGTCATATCCGTATGAACGACAGTAAGCATATGCGCTTTGGTAATGCAGGTGATGTTGAGTTGTTCTTTAGCGGAACCCATTTCTACATGGATTTGAATTCTGGAGGTAATAACTTCTACATCCGTGATGGAAGTACAACCCGCTTTACCTTTGATGATGCAGGTCACTTCACAGCGACAGGTAACGTCACGGCTTATTCTGACAGACGATTGAAGGATGACATCCAGCCAATCGAAGGTGCATTAGAGAAAGTAGGCACACTTAGCGGTAACACTTATCAGCGTAATGACTTACTCGACAAAGACCCTGAGAGACGCTACGCAGGTGTCATTGCTCAAGAGGTTGAGGTTGTACTACCTGAAGCTGTCTCTGAGGCAGAGGACGGTACTAAGACTGTAGATTATAACGCAGTAATTGCCTTGCTAGTGGAGTCCATTAAGGAACTTAAAGCAGAGGTTGAAGAACTGAAGGGCAACGCCTAATGGCTCTACCAACGTCAGGCGCTATTAGTCTTAATCAAATGCACGTTGAGGCAGGTGGCTCGTCAGGCACAATTGCAAGTATAAACGATGCAGATATTCGTGCGTTAATCGGTAAAGGCTCTGGAGCAACCATGTCGTTTAACGAGTGGTATGGGGCTTCTAGTGCGCTAGACACGCAAACAGTGACTGTCGGTTTTCAGGCTGTACAGCAATATTCTAATTCTGGTTACGGCTCATTTACGACAGGCCCAGCTACAAATGTAAATAGAGATGTCGGCAGTATGTCTGACGGCACATTTAACCCTAAAAGCAATATGTACATTAGAGGAATACATTTCAGCACAGTTGGCAATGGTGCGGTAGTTTTCGCATTGAGAAGTTTAAATACTACGGTTGCTAACAGCGGCTGGACAACTATGAATATTGCTGGAGTAAACTTTACTCGATCTAGTGCATCCTTTACAAACACGAATAACGCAACTACTGGGCAAACTCAATGGTCTTGGGCTACATCGAGCAACCCGTTTGGTACGGCAGTAGGTGCAACGAAAGTGGTTACGTTCACATGAACAGAGAATACGTTGATAAAACAGACCTTGAAGATTCAGAGGTTACGCATGCTACTTTAACTAAAGGTAGCACATATATTGAAGTGCCAAAGGGTTCAAGCAGTGAAGAAGAAATACAGCTTCTGCTTGACAATGCTCTTTTGCAAGTAGCTTTACACAACTTTCACGAATCGCAATGCAGAGATGATGTTTATTGCGACAAGGTTATTGTGCGGCAGGATTACTCTACGGGACTGCCCGAAGCACAGGCGTTAATACAAGAGTTGCAAGCTGTATTCCCTGACTACGATAACTGGAACAGACACAACTACAACATTGTAGGACGGTATACCGCATACAGGGAGCCGTATTCTAACTCTGGTATTAGCTTTTATAACTTTGGTGAAAAGCCTTCTGAGTCTTTGTTGCTGAGTTTTAATACGTCTTACCTGAACAGTAACCTGATTGAATGGTACGGGCTAAAGTTTGATTTAGACGCTGAACAGGTAATGCTGAAAGTGGTGTTTTACAACTACGATGGCGAGACTCCAGACTTACCCTCAAACCCTCGTAACTTTTATGCCGCCACGCACAACCAAGACGGCACAGAAAGCGAATGGGTAGATTTCTACGCATACGGAACGCCTAAGTTAATCAGAGAGTTTTGCGCTGAAAAAGGATTGTCGTATCCATTACCCGCAACCACGCACACAGACTGTGATGTGGTTTGGTGCTGGGGTTTTGTGTTTAACAAAAACACTTTGGAGTACGGCCCCGTGAAGGCATACGCTCGATATAACCAAGAGGCTTCATAATGATTGATCCAGTCACAGCCATCAGTATAGCCACTAATGCATTTGGTACTATCAAGCGTATGGTCGCTGCTGGTCGTGGTGTAGAGGATACCTTTGGACAGATAGCTCGTTGGTATGGAGCTGTAAGTGATTTAAATGAATGTCAACGTAGAGTTGAGAACCCGCCTCTGTTTAAGAAGATTGTTTCAGGACAGTCTATTGAACAAGAGGCAATGCAGATATATGCCCATAACAAGAAAGTACAGAAACAAGAGAAGGAACTCAGAGAACTCCTGATGTATACGTATGGCCCTAATGGTTACTCTGAGCTAGTAGCTTTACGTAGGAAGATTAAAGATCAGCGTGAGAAGACTATATACGCACAGGAGCGTAAACGTAAAGCATTGTTTTGGAACACAGTACAGATTACAGGCATAACCATATTAGCCTTTGGTTTGTACTCTGTAATTTCTTGGATTATAGGTCAATCAAATGGATGAGCAAACAAAAGATATGTTAGATGTAGCAGCAGCGTCAACAGCAGTAGCGTCACTAGC
>Ga0209092_10005044_pt1 | contig 10767 bp, 9 predicted proteins | sample FraStrMetagenome_FD_187446 | JGI IMG/M metagenome (GOLD analysis project Ga0209092, IMG submission 187446) | Marine eukaryotic phytoplankton communities from Arctic Ocean - Fram Strait ARC3M Metagenome (SPAdes) (version 2) | ecosystem: Environmental > Aquatic > Marine > Oceanic | place: Fram... | reverse complement strand
TTTGCATGCCTTTTCACCAATTCAATAAACATTTTACAGATATTTTTCCACTTTTCGGTGGGTCTGTTTGTGCTTATGTACTGAGCTCTTGTAAAGTGCGTGTTTGTTGCGATGTTTACTTTGAGCATGTTCATGAGTGATGAGAAGTTAATTCGTTGTTTGTTGCCCTTGTTGCGTACGAGTTTAAAGGATTTGAATTGTTGTATTTTGTGGATGGATTGGAGGTCAATAGCGGTATCAGCTGTAGCTTTTAGGGTTGTAGTGAAGGTGGACCAGGATAGAGTTGGATTTGAGACTACTCACTCCACACCACCGTATCTGTTCTAATCCACAGGTTATGCCGTTACAGGTGGTCCGGCCTTTTCCTCTGGTGAAATTTTCGCTTTCTTTTATTTAGCTGGAGTCTGCAGGGAAGATACTGAAGTTCTCTTCGCCCTCGAAATTTTTCTGGTTCGAGATTGTTGGACCAGATCATGAAGACTAAATGCCTGTATTAGCTCTTCTTCTACCTTTGTACCGATTCCATTGATGATTCTATGTATACCTATTGATCGTCCCGTATTCAAGGAAATGATTTCCTTCCAGTTTTGGCTCATGTTGCGTTTCCAGTTAATGCCTGCATCTCTATCAACAGTATCCTTGCTAAGAATGCATATATGTTTTTTGATTATTGCATTGATAGTTTTGGGCATTAGTCCCAGCCAAACTGAATCAATAACGCCAATTTTGGTGTCTTTGGGGTCCATAAGGATATTTTCTGGAATTATGTGGAACAGATGAAGAAAGAATTGGACGGGGTGTCTTAATTGTGTCTTCAATGTCGGATGATTTCAATTTGTGAATTATATTAGGAATAAATAAATACATAAAATTTCTGTCTTTGGATAACTTCATGTTTCTTCCCAATTGAAATTGTTGGATATTAGTAAACTCTTTTTCGATGTTCTGAATGATCCGAATCATATTGTCGAGGGACGATTGGTGGTCAAACTTGTTGAAGAGGTGGGCGATTTTCACGCCTATCATTTGTTGACTTTTTTTTGGAAGTTACTTATTTTTTTATTGGTGCATGAAATGAACTCTTGTTACCTTTTGAAGGAGCCTGGTTTTAGCGTTCACACCATTGACATTGAAGGAGGTATTTAATTTGTTCTTTAGCGGTGGTTGTGGCTATGTATTCCTTCTTTTCCGTGTCTTGAACTGCGTTGAGAATTTTTTGCAGGCAACCATTTAGATACGGGACTGATTTGTAGATTGAACGTGTATACTTGTTGGACACGCCTAATAAAGATTGTAGGAAGCCTTTGTGGAGGTTGAGAGTTATCCAAGATATGGTGACGTAATCATAAATACGCCATAATAGACCTTGCATATCCTTTGTCGTTAGCCTTTTTATTTTCTCATTGTCAAATCTCTGCTGAACGACAGTGCTGATATGTCTGTCGCTTATTTCACCACCCGCGGTGAAGTAGAAATTGAGATTAGATTACGGGAATTGGGATTTATTTACTTCTTGCACAGATGTGCTCGTACTTGGAGGTAGTTGGGGATGAAGTCATACTTCTGCACTTATATCCGCATGGTGGTTGGTGCTAAGTAGAACAAGATTGGGAGCAAGGGAAGGGCACCGACGGGGATTGCAGTAACGTCGACCGTGTGCGTCTAGTTGATGGCTTTTGACTTTGATTATTGGACGTGATATATTATCATCGAGGTGTTTGTAATTCCAACCTGGGTCCGGTTCGCTTTGTTGGATGTCTTTGGAGTGATTTATAATGTTCTGTGTCCAGTTTTGGCGATTTCTAACAGTCGACGATTTTTACCTTTGAACCATTTGATGATGATGTTTCTTGAAGACGATGATGATGAATTACTGATGGCTGGATTCTGTAGCTGTTGCATATTAGTGGCTATAAGGCCCATCAAAAACTTGCTGATTCCACCGGTTGTGCTGCGAATGTAGAAGCGATCAATTTCTCCACAGGTCGTATCTCGAATGTGAAGTACCTATTGGCGGATTGTTGCACTATCCGTAACCGTAAAACGCGGGAGGTCCGGGTCAAATGTCATTTCTTGAAGTGTCATAGCCCACCCTTACCGTGAGCGATGTCGGATTTAGCAGATCCTGTCTTAGGGGGGAGAGCTGAAATGCGTGATAAAAGAGAGATTGCTGGCCTATGTGTCCATTCGGCACTTTCCAATGATTCATTCGGGCGAATATCTAAGCAACAAATGGTGAATGATGTTGACGTACGATGATGATTGTTGTGCTGCTCGTGGGCCCCATCAGTGGTGATGATTATAGGGCTCCCACGTCTGTCAAGGTAATTAAATATGTATAGGTCCCAAAATAGGTTGCATGGTCGTCCAATGTCAATATCTGCTTATCCCATGGAATTTTGACATGTCTGGTAATCTCTCTGTGGAGAGTATCTAATTGTCCCCATTCCCAATCCGCTTTGAGTCTGTTCCTGGATCTAATAAGTTTTCCCAACACTATTTTCTTCCAGTTGTTCGTATCGGTGTCCACGTGGTGCTTTATTGTGTCATTGGTGGATAGATTGCACCATTTGGAGTATGAATGAAAAGTTGTGAGTGCATTGAAATTTCTTGTTCCAACCGTATTTCGGATTTGGTATATATCTTTGATGTTGATGGTGCCTCCCATCTTGATTGCAGGTTCTGAATTACTGAGCCTCCCCTTGTGTTGCTTTAGATATTGGAGCCATAGATGGAATTTGCTGCCAAAGGAGAATTGTATGTTTTTGGATTTTCCCATGCCAACCGAGAATGTATTACCATATTTATAGCTGATGTCGCCGATAGTGAATACTTTTGATCTTACAATTAATTCTTCCAGGATGTCGTTGATGATGCCATCGCGATTATCTCGAAGATAGAACTCGTATCTCGCTAATTTTCGAATTGCACTGAGGGTATGATTTTTTCTATCAGGGGAATTGCAATCCGAGTATCTAGGGATGGCAGCTACCCTTGAGCGAACTGCTTCGGAGGAGTCAAGGCCATTTTCGTTGCAGACGATCTCGAGCTCCCTTGCTGTTGATATTATGTTAATTTCAAGGGTGGATCAGTATTATACAAGAAATCTAAAATTCATTTTTTAAGAATCTCTTGAACATTGAAATTTATTGGCGCTACATATTTCACATCAAGCTTGTTACGGAGAACAGCAAATATGCACCTTTATTTTTTAGTTCTCATAAGGTTCTTCTGGCTTTGTATTTCTCTCTAGAGAAAGAGAGAAAGACAGAGTAGATACTCTTAAACCGAAAAAAATTGATCCGGCACCAAACACAGAATAAAAGGTTGTGATGCGAATTTAATAAACACATTTTGATCTTGAAAACTCCGGAAGCAACAGAATATATTGCGCACTCTTGCGTAGATAGCATGATCCATAATTAATTTTTTTCTAATATGAATTTGTGGCCGCTAATTCGTACAAGAATTGGTGACGTTGTTTGCATGTTCGGATTTCCTATATAATATCTTAGATATGCTACATATGGTTTCTTATAGATATAGACCTCCGAAACAGAATTACCATGTAGCAGACAAATCAATTTGTTTTCATTTGCCAAGAATTAATTTACTTAAAAATGAGTACATTACCTAGGCATTTTGATCGCAAAATCGTTCTTCAATGATTCTCATGTGACCATACTTCTTGATCATATGTCATCCTAAAAATCCTGTAAATACCATACTAAGTATATTTCGAGCAAAATATTACCAAGACGACAATTAGGGTTCCAACATTATATGATTCCGAAATGTGAAGGCTTTTCTTCAATTAAGCGGTTTTCTTTATTTACGTTAGGATGCAAAAAGCCAATAGTCTAGTTCTGTTGTGTCCTCTAATAAAAACTCTAAATTTGTAAAACGGTTTTGAGTATGGTCTCATCAGAAGTCTGAGGAATTTGTAAACAAATGGTAATTAAGAGAACTTTCTGCAATTACAGTACAAGTAGTACAATAAAATTACTGAAACCTGCATGAAATATATGTCATCTGGGTAAATATCAACCTAGGATATTTCTAAGTTATATTCCAATTAGGCGATGAATTCAATCGTTGTTCATACAATTTCTTCTTTACCTAAGTAATTGAAGAATTTTATTTTGAAAAAAATGTACTTTCTCAGTAGGCGAACTCTGACGAGTTTAGTTGTACGCGTAGCCTAAATCTTAAGCTTGCTCTCATTTCTAACGATTGTTATATCTTCATGTGTATTTTTTCTTAAAGTGAAAATGATTTCAAATACCAAGCTATGAAACAAAATTTGGCATTATTATAAATTTATTTTGCACAACGAATTGCCAATTCAATTATTTACTGTTCCGATTGTATGTGGTAATAAAAGAAAACGGAAATTATAGAGGCATAAGATATAAGCATGTAACATTGAATACACAATGAGCTTAAGCTGCAGAAGCTCTACGGATATCACTTCTTACCGCAGATTTACTGCCGAAAGATTTAGGATAATTAGGAGGCATTTGGTTTTTCTGAGATATCATTCTTTCTTGAGCTATTTGTCTGAGCTTGACCTCTCGCAATGCAGCTATTTCGGCCTCGACTCTCGCTATCTTATCATGCAGAGTTGTTTTCGTTGGATTCAAGAAGGAAGATAGATCATTTGAGGTATTCAGTGTGTTTGCGTGCATGGATGATGCACGAGATTCCATTAGACGGTCGAGTTCACGTTGCATTAGTTGCTGTTGAGTTGGTTGAAGCAAGGCAGGATTCATTCTGCGCATAAGCTGAGATTGCGGTAATGGCTGGATCATGTTCGAAATTTGACTGCGCTGTTGTATGCTCATGAGGTCTGCAAGAGGAGATTGTTGCTGTTGATTTAACATGTGGTTCTGTAGCATAAGGTTTCGTCTTGTTTCTTGTGAATGAGCCATCATAGAGAGTAAATTTTGGGTGTCGTTTAGGCGAGAAACAGACATAGCGTCCGGTCTCATGAAAGCTTGTTGTAATGAAGGAAGACCTCCAGCGTAGGGCATATTGAAAAGCCTTGAACTGTTTTGAATGTTCTTTGAAGGTTTCACTTGAGGAAGGCACGACATTTTCATGCAGAGCTCTACATTATCTCTCTTGAAATACTGTTGTTTAATGAAAATTAAAATAGTTCCTGGTGAGAAAAACTTCTAAGACTAAAATAGGTCACAGGAGCACATGTTTTTGTATTACTTACAGGATGGTGATACGTGCCAATTTTTGGCCCCTTCGAAATGCGAACGAATTGCCACCTATGGAGCTTACGGGTGAAGCTGGCGAATTTCGATTTCTTGAAGTAACGTGGAAGCACGGAGTCGGTGAGTTCCTTCTTGTTATAAATACAGAAGCTTTCACCATTTGGTAGCCAGGAGATAACCTTGGAGTGCTCATCATTGGAGAGAATCGTCATAAGCTGGAGAGCGATTGCAAGTAATGGTTAGAGAGTTTGCACAGGAAGAAGTGATTACGAGAGGCTCAGCTTGTTCAACTTAGCTCACCTTAAAAGGAAATGTCATTGATTTTTCATGAGACGGATCGACGGCGTTGAGGCCTTCAGTTGCGTCTACTTGTTTCACTTCATTCATATCTGTTTCTTCGGTCTCACTTTGTGATCCGTCAGAGGGTTCAAATAATTCCAGTGTTGGTTTGTTTGCTTCGGTCGCTGTTTCTTTTTCGCTCATCTTCGAGTTTTGACAAGAATAATTATGTTCAAGTACGGTTGCTTTTAGGCCAAACAAAAAATTATAGACATGTCCTGGGGACAAAAATATTGATTGTAAAAATTACTTCAATACAGTATATGCGTAAATCCATGTAAGTCCTATAAGAAGTTAGTATGTCAAAATATAAATTTGCTTAGTGACTTTTGTCTTGGACTTGGCGGATGAAGATCGACTAAAGATTCTATGTAATATGTATGTAATTGATTGGTCGAACGTTGATTCGTGCGGTGCAAGGCACGCAGTTTCTTTATCTAAGATCACGGTTACATACGATTATAGAAATGTACGTGTATTTACAGGACACACTATTTTCGTTTTTTGCAATTAATTAATACATGAAGTTTTTGCATTATTTACTACCGAAGTCATAATGCTACAAAAAGCCTATACAACATAGATTGATCTGAGTAGCTTTAAAGTATGTACAGTCTAGAAATTTAAATAACAATAACAAACCTTTTATTCCTAAGCAATATTTTAAAGGTCATTGAAGAACTTTCTGTTATTTTTCGGTCCACGTAGTCAATTTCAACTAACAACCGAATTGAATATTGGCCCGTCTCATAGAAATCAAATTGGAAAAAAAGAGAAAGTCACGTTGTAGTCAAGAAGGCTATTTTTGTACCTTTCGTTTGGCCTTTCGTCTAAATAGCCTCGAAGAACATTTCCATGCAAAAAGAAGACTTCAGAAATGATTCCCAGAAATGAAGTCGCATGCTTGTTTCAGAAAAGAGTCTTGCTTCCTTAAATAATCATTTTGAAGAATCAGCTCATGAGTTCTTAATAACGGCCTCTCTTTGATCTCTAGAGAGCATTGCTGTTTGATTTTCCAGAATCCAACACTCATTTTTTAGTAAACAATATTTCTCTAGATTGATATTCATAGTAAATGTATTGAAATATAAGAGTAATATATATATTTTAAATCACATTAATTAAAAGAAATATGAAACCGATGTTGCTGTTAAAAGAATTTCAGAATATTGTTTGTGCTTCCTCATTATAATTTCTAATGTAGACGAATACTCTTACCGAGATTAAGCCGTCACTTATAATTTGTTATCCTATCCATTTTATAAATGCAATTGCTGGTTTATCTTTATTGAAGGATAACATGAGTGCTACAAATCTCTTTGTTTGGTTTTATTCTAAAAACTTCAGCCTATTGTTAGCAAAATTAATTAGATTATTTAGCATACGGACTGAATTGAAGTAATGAGAGAAAATTGAGAGAATTACGGATCCTGTGAAAGCCATTCCTGTGATATTAGTTAGTTTGCATTTCAAAATCGAGGTCTGGAAACGGCTTGACCGAAAAAAATTCAATTAGGCTAAGAGGTTTTTCTTCTCATCCATCAAATCCTGCATTCAATTTGTACGTAAACTTGTAACAAAAATCTAAATAGATATGGAAAAAGAGTTTTTTCTCTCTGTTGAAAACAAAACTTTTCATGATTAAATTAAACTAGTTTTGAGTATGAAGTGATTGATTTGCTTGAGGCAAATGTTCTTCCAAGATAATAAGATACTTTATCGATTGTGAAATTGAAGCTCATCGAATCTTTATGGCTCTGCTCGTAGAACGTCTCCTAGCAGATCTCCCTTTTACTTGAAAATCTAACTGACTTAGTAACATGGTCTCTATAAAACTTGTGCTGGGTGCAACAGGTAGCACAGGAAAGCTTGCTGTTACATAACTATTGATGAAAAAGCAAAAACTTAATGCCATAGTCAGGTCTAGTGAACCAATGCAAAAAGCCATTGGAGAAATCCAAATTAAACTATTATTGAGTCCACCTTACTGGGTATGTCTGAAGAAGAGTTTACTGCTCAAGTCAAAGTTTGTGATATAATATTTAGTAGCCTTTTGTATAATTTGATATTCAAAGGAGAGTACGCAAGACCTTGTAAATTAGTAAGAGATATCATCGCTCGCATCCATGAAACTGCGACAAAGATTTATCCTTTTGACAAAGTGGAATTGATCATACTGGACACAATTGGTATTGCTAATCTGGGAAGGTCAGATGACAAAAGGCAATTGGGTCGGCATTTGATCATTTCTATTTGAGAAATTTGTCTACATTCTCTTTTAGATGACGAAAAGACAGCTAATTGTATTTACTTTTCAATTGGGGAAATGCTCCATATTTGAAATGGATCTTGGTCCGTCCAGACGAGTTAATTGATGTAGAATTTTCAGACTATGACTTTCTTGCAAAACCACCAGTAAGCATGTTTGGTGGAGGACAGCCTGCAAGAGTAAGTGTTGCTCATCTCATGGTCGATCTAAGAGATTTGGAATAACCGGGAATGTAAAAAGCCTGTACTAATAAATAAGCCCGGAAAGCCTGTTGATAAATGAATAGATTCGCGATAGTGTAGGCCTATAATAAAACTGACGCAAAAAGAAAAGAATATCATGAACTGACAAGTACTAGCACAGTGCAGCTGCGTGAGGTTTTATAAAATAGAACATACAGATTGATTAGGTAAGCATGTTCATAAAGTACTGTCAGATTTGAGAGATGAAACTACACATAAAAGCCTTGCATACTTTGATATGTTGAAGATTCGAAAACATATAGAAAAAAATTCACTATTATAGCAATGAAAATATTTAAAAGAATATCAAAACATAACGTCGAAATGTGGAAGAGAAACTAGGAAAATTCATAAAGCGTATGTAAAACCTCATCATAAAATCTAAAATCAAGATATTTCTTATGATTCTCAACCTTGTTGAACTTGAATCAGCATAATTAATCGTAAAATGGAAGGGTTGGCAGTGCCTTTGGACGAAATTAATCTCATGCATTATTAAAATAGAAAGCAACATAAGTGCAATGGATTCAATGAATGCAAATTCGAAAAATCAACAAGTTTTTCGAAGTATATGTAAGTTTATTGAAATCAATAGATCACATTTATTCCGTCTTAGAGCATGTTTCTTATAAATAATACATAGTGTTTCTATGCTACATATTCATATGTTCATGCTTGAAACAGCAACAATAAGGGCCTTTACCTTCTTGGATGGATTGAGAAATATGCATGTATTCCATATGATTACTGCGAGTATATCATTCTCATTACATCTGAAAATGATTGAAAAGCCTAAAAGCTGTAAATCGATCCTAGTTCTGCATAGAAACATAAAGCTCATACTTTGTAGCATCCAATTAGACGAGCACTTGAAATACTTCAGAAGAAAACCAATAGTTTCTGATTTCGGAACTTTCTCTACCTTCTTGGATAATAAAATGACTGGAGATTCTTTTCTCAATCATAGATTGGCAATTATGGTTGTTACCTCTGAACAATGTAGCATGGGCAGTAAATAGCCTGATGAATTCTTCAAAGTCGTTCGAAATATGGTCTGTAAGTATTGATATTCCATTTCATTCTTTCTAATATACAGCCTAGAGAAGAAAGCGTTTGGATTTGTGGTATTCTTTTCCTTCATAAGTATTTGCAATATAATAAATGATTTTATCTGTAAGTTTAAACTTCTTGTTTTAGGAAAACACATTTAGAAGACAAAAGAGCCTTCCTTGATGTTCAATCGAAAAAGTCTGTAAACAGCTTTAATTTGTGTTCGGGGCCCTACCTAATTATGAAGCTTTCTTTTGCGAATTTCATCATGAATCATAGATTTCCAGTTTTTGTTCTATGATTCGTATTAAGGTACAATGTTAATTCATTATTATATAATTAGTGAAAATAGCCTGCACACAAGAATGCGCTAAAAGCTTAACATTTAAATAGAAACAGTACTTTCATTATATGACGTACTTCTTCGACTTTCATATTTTTCCATCTTTTTGCGTGCTCTTATCTTGTTTGCAAATTACTATATATAAATGTAATACTTCAGAAGAGTGATTGACATGGCCTATAAATTTGTTTATTACATTGCTATGAGTGTTCTAAGATTCTGTTCTTGGTGACGTTGGTATTCTACAGTTTCATCAAAAATTTCAAATTCTTAATTATGTTTATAGGTTGGAACTTAATATACTCAAGTCTGTATTTTACATTTTACATTTTTGTGGAAAAAATGAGATATTGTTGCTTTAACATCCGTTACTTAAGACTAAGAAGTTTTTTTCTCTTTTGATTTCGAATTGTTGCGTTACTTTATAAGATCGTTTTCTAAATTTTGTGAAAGGTCATATGACACTATTTCATAAGTAAGGAAATGTACATAGGGAGAATATAAAATTTATTATGATTCACAGAATTTTAGCTTCACTGTTGATTTGTTTCTACATACTCCAGAACACAATGATATAACGCATTCCCGCAACAATATATAAATATTGAATAGTGCTCTCTCTCTCACTACATCGTGGTATGTAGAGTGTGAACAGAGCAAAAAAATAAGTTCATGACGTGAGATTATGACTTTTTGAAAGATTTTTATCTTTGCACATGGAACCTTTATTTCTTTGACTAAACATGTTTCACTTTTACGAAAACTATCCCCTAATCTAGGGCGGGCACAAGCCCCCTACAAATTACAAATTTACACGAAAAATAGAATTACATTATATTCATCCTGAAGATGATCATTGGCGCAGAGATGATCATTCAATTTTATTCAGCTCTGAATACAACTTTTTTAATGTTTCCTAAATGAATGTTCTTAATAGAGTATTATTTTCCTAAGTATTAAACCTAAATAATATTTACTTTGCAGATTTTATTAATTTTTCTGCAAATTTTAAAATTTTTTATTTGGTCCAATTCCTTCTCCTTCCCGAGATATTCACGTTTTTACACCCACGTGGGAAAAAAAGTTTTTTTGTTTTATAAGAAAAAGAATAACTTTACGTGCGCGAAAAAATCTTTTTGAATTTCACGAACTCTATTTTACTTCTTAGTACGTTTATACATACGTTTGACGTTAATTGCGAGAGATCAATTAGGAACACTTTTCAAAAAGAAGGCAGACATAAAATGGAAACTAGTTAAGCGAAACCAAATTTCAGGCCCAAACAGCGGGGTCTTAGTG
>Ga0209092_10005043_pt1 | contig 10767 bp, 10 predicted proteins | sample FraStrMetagenome_FD_187446 | JGI IMG/M metagenome (GOLD analysis project Ga0209092, IMG submission 187446) | Marine eukaryotic phytoplankton communities from Arctic Ocean - Fram Strait ARC3M Metagenome (SPAdes) (version 2) | ecosystem: Environmental > Aquatic > Marine > Oceanic | place: Fram... | reverse complement strand
CGACATTTTCAATTCCGCGCTGAAGTTCACCGGCGGCATCATGGGAGATTTTACCGTGTTCCTCACCAATAAGGGCACAGATTTTATCAACATTTTGCTCAAGCAAATCTTTAAACTTAAACATCACTCTGGCGCGTTTAATGGCGGGAGTGTTACGCCATGCTGGATAGGCAGCCTGAGCGGCGGTAATTGCTTCTTCAACCGTAGCCTTGGACGCTAGTGAAACTTGCTTGCTGACTTCACCCGTGGATGGGTTATAAATGTCTTGGGTGCGGCCGTCATCACTACTTGTCTGGCCGTTAATGAGATGTCCTACTGTGATCATGATGTACTTCCTCCTGGTCAAAATAATTTAAAGTAATAAAGAATGTAGTGGGTTACCAAAGTTTTTTGTAGAGCTGAATAATGTCATCAGCATCAGGAACTCGTGGATTATTTGCCGGAGATCCAGATGCCAGTGCTTGGTCAGCCATGGTTTGAAGATTATCAAAGAAATGCTCGCGCTCTATGCCAAAGGCTTCAGGGGAGGGTACCTGTAGCTCTTCGTTAAGCGCGCGGAGCTCAGTCATTAATTTACTCGTCGCTATTTCGGTACTATCGTTCTCATTGGCGACACCAATCGCACGAGCACAGTCCGCATAACGCTCCGCTGCTGCGGGAATTGAGTATTCTGTAACCGCAGGCAGTAGCATGGCGTTAGAAAGACCATGAGGAACATGATAGGAAGCACCTATAGGTCTACTCATTCCATGCACCAATGCCACCGATGCATTAGAGAATGCGGCGCCAGCCAAGGTAGATCCAAGCATCATTTTTTCTCGAGCCTGTAGGTCATTCCCGTTGTGATACACCTTTCTAAGATTTGGCCCTAGTAGCTTCATCGCAGCAATTGCTTGAGTGTCCGTATAGACACTAGCCTTTTTGCTCACATAGGCCTCGATAGCGTGAGTCATAGCATCAATGCCCGTATCTGCAGTGGTACGTGCAGGGACACTCAGTGATAGTTCATAGTCTACAAGCGCCACTGTGGGCATGAACCCAATACCCATGCACATCATTTTTTCGTCAGTGGTCTCATCAGTAATCACAGTTACTTTGGTGACTTCAGAACCGGTACCTGCAGTGGTGGGAATGGCAATAATGGGTAAACCAGGTTCATCAACAATACGTGGGAACTTGTAATCTCGCATCTCACCACCGTATTTGCCCAATACGGCAATAGCCTTGGCACTATCAATAGGGCTGCCGCCACCAAGAGCAATAATACAATCATAGTTACCGCCGCGAACCTTATCGACGCCGGCTTGAATTGAGCTAACCGTAGGCTCAGGTACAGTATCATCGAAGACATCAATATTGACTGCCTCATCGTCGATACATTTAATAATACGATCGATATATCCAAGTTGAACCATGATCTTGTCAGTAACAATTAGTGGTCGCTGCAGACCCATGCTCTCTAGGATTGTGCCAACTTCTTTGCTGGCCCCTGCACCGATTTGTAAAATACGTGGCAGAATTATTTTCGCTGACATAATAACCTCACTATCTAGTGGCGCATCTACCTGATGCAATTCCCTTAAGGCATACCTCACCGCTAGGAAAGATAACTTTCCATTTTATATAATAAATGATACGAATCATATTGTTTTACGATTTTATGGTGAAACGAAAGGCGTTTGTGCCGCTAGCGGGGTTAAGTGGTGCATTTGATACAGCAAACGTATGTTGGGTCAATGCGCAATCTGCCGATGACGATTAGCTCATCACACTCTAAGCAACGACCAAAATCGCCAGATTCAATTCTAGCGAGTGCGGATGGGATTCTACTCAGTTGCAATTTACGCCGCCGTGAGGCCTCTTGAGCCATTTCTGCGCCTTGCATAGCATCCATGCGGGAAAGGCGTCCAACCGCTGACTGATCTAGTGTGACCGGCTTTATCGCATCTTTTGAGATGAACTCGAGCTCTTCAAGTTCAGCTTTAAGGTCTAAAAGAGCTTTGCGAAATGAGTCTGTCGTTGAACTATCCATGGGTGTATTAAATAGCCGGCATTTCGGTGATGGGGAAGGCTTGCTGGTCTAGCCAGGGAGCAATTGCAGTCATCTGGGCAACGATATCATCAGCATAAATAGAGCGACATATATCAGCAATTTTAGATGGCCAATCGCCTAATTCATTATTGCGACACACCAGCGTCAGATACCGAGCGTTGGCACCTTTAGTGAGTGAAATTACCTGAGTACCTTCGAGTAATTCTGGATATCGAACCAAACACAGCGCTGAGGTAAATGCCCAGCCTTGTCCTGATTGCACAAACCGCAGAAGGGTCTGTGTGCTATCTAGTTCATAGCTCGCATTGAGCGTTATATTTAATCGACGAGCAATAAGGTCGGTAAGGCTACCCAGTCTAGACTGCCGGTTATAATGCACAAAGGGAACATTCTCCGCCAACCATGTCGGTGTTACATTGCCGCCATTAGCGTAGTGATTGGGCACGATCATAACAATAGGATCTCTGAGCAGTGCAAGTCGCTGTAGCTCTGGGTGTTCATCTATTGGGTCACTGGTAATTAACAGGTCAAGGTCACGCGCTAAAAGAGCTTGAGTTAACGGCGACACTAATCCAGTTCGCAATGCTAATTGTGAAGTGAATGGCTTTACTTTTTGTATGAACTGGAGACCGGCAATATCACAAAAGGAATCGATCATACCTATTTTTAGAGGGAGATTCCCTGCAGAGGAGGCGCCTCGCACATCGACTAACATGCGTTTAGTATCATTGATTAGGTTGTCGGCATAGCCTTTCAGTACTTGACCACTGGGGGTTAATTTTATCGGTCTAGACCGAGTAAGTACCAGTTGCGTTTCAGTCTGCAGTTCGAGTTGTTTAATAGTTTGAGAAACAGCCGACTGGGTTATACCTAAGCGTTCGGCAGCTTGGGTTAAACTCTCAGAGTCACTAACCGCCGAAAAGACTCTTAGAGCGTTAATTTCTATATTGTTATTATTTTTCATTTCACTAGTGTAGCTTAAAAGTGATTTAAGGAAAGCGAGGTTCCGTATTCTTTAAAAAGATGTAGCGATTAGCTTAGTGTTCCTTTGTAAGTCTTTGCAGCGCGCTAACGCCCACAGCGTAGCCGCCATATTCCTGCATTGCGTCGAGCAGGCAATCCCAGAGAAATTCGACACCACTAATATCACTTAAAACATAGAACACAGGCGTACTTCCCAGATCATTACGAATTACTAGAGCATTGGTTTTAGCCACTGATGTTTGAGCGATATGGCTATAGGAAAATTTATGGGTACGTAAATCGACCCCACAAATCTTAGAGAACATCTCCGACGCTAAAGTACCACTGACCGCTAGCCAGCAATGGCTGTCATCCCGCGGTAAGTTATAGACCTGCTTGTCATAATTGTTGTGATCTATTTTCGCTTGCTCAGAGAGATGGAATACATCTTTACTTTGAGCAAAAATATCGCTTAGAACTAATATTTCTTGATCTGACAACTTGGCCACTAACGAGCCACTACCCTGAAGCACAGTAGTATTTGCCATGGCCGGCAGATTCAATTTTTGTGCCTCTACCCAAGATGGCGCACCTGCACCCTTAAAGCCGATACGAGGTAATGTCGAGAGATCACAAATGGCCAGTGTCTGGGCCTGACTATGTTCTTCGATAATACTGTCGTTGTCACCATAGTGGCTGACGACGAGATTGCTACCCAATTCCTTAAAAAGAGCATGACTAGAAACGTGGCGTTGATTGAGCTGGCTACGTCTTGGGGCAGTGGTAGGGTCTAAAGTAGTCATCTCATAGCTCCTGACGCGCGGTATTAGGGTCATAAAAAGGTAATCCAACCACGGTGGCACAAACAAGAATACCGTTGCTGGACTTAATTACAATAGAGCTGCCATTAGCGGTACTACTGGGTGACACATAGGCAAGACCGATTGCCTTTTCTAGTGTTGGAGAATAGCTGCAGGATGTCACTCGGCCTGTCATTTGGTTGCCCTCAAGAATTAAATGACTCTCTTGAGGTATGGGTGAATCCATATCGTTGACAATAAAGCCTACCAAACTTCTCAGGCTGGGTTTCTTTTCTAGCTCGCTTAGGGTTCGACCACCGACAAAAAATGGTTTTTTCTTAGATACCGCCCAACTCATTTGCACTTCATTGGGATTGGACATTGCATCAGTATCTTGGCCAATAATAATATGACCTTTTTCTAACCGCAGTACTCTCTGTGCCTCGATACCAAACGGTTTAATAGAATGCTCGCTGCCGGCCTTTATTAGCGCGTCCCAAAGTGCTTCACCATATTGCTGAGGAACATGAATTTCATAGCCAAGTTCACCCACAAACCCCACTCTAATGAGCCGGGCAGGGATACCATCAACAGAGCCAATGCGCACACCCATGTAGGGAAAAGCTGCAGATGATAAGTCAACATCGTTGCATACTGTTTCTAATACCCGCCGGGCATTGGGGCCGGCTATGTTGACCCCACAATAGGCTGATGTGACATTCGCTACATCAACATCTAAACGCCATTGCGCGTTCCATTTCAGCATATTTTGATAAACGCGATCTACGCCACCGGTAGTTGCAGTAACGTAGTAATGATTATCACCAAAGCGACAGGCAACGCCATCATCAATAACCACCCCGGCTTCGTTAGTAAGCAATGCATAGCGTGCTCGTCCCACCGGTTGCTTTACAAAACCAAAGGTATAAAAGCGGTTTAAGAACTCACCTGCATCTGGACCGCGCACTTCTAGACCGCCCAGTGTAGACACATCAACTAAACCAACATTATTACGCACATTGCGGACTTCAGAATTAATGGCGTCTTGTCTTGTAATGTTATCTTGTTTATAAAATGCGGGACGGAACCAAGCGCCGGCTTGAAGCATTTCAGCGCCAGATTCTATGTGTCGGTAGTGCATGTTGCTGCGTCGAGCAGGATAAAAGCTTCGCCCTGCACTGTGCCCTAATTGCTCGGCGGAAAACGGAGGCCGCGCAGTAGTAACACCAGTTTGCGCTACTGTTCTATGGGTAGCTGCGGCAACGATTCGGGCCGCTGCTAAGGCTGAGTGACGACCCTGAGAGGGACCCATTCCGCAGGTCGAATAGCGCTTTACTAGCTGGATATGTTCATAACCATCACCGGTAGCATTAACAATATCAGCGATCGTTAGGTCCTCATCATAATCGACGAATTCCTTGCCTTTTGGATGCGGAAATATAGGCCAAGGATGATTGGGGCTTATATTTCCTTTAGGAATAGCTTCACCCAGCGCCACATCGGTAAAGCCCAAAGCATTACTGGTAATGGCCGCTGTTCTGGTGGCTTCTGCCAATACAGACTCGATCTGCCACAGGCTATTTACCGAGCCCGCAAGATGCAGTGTGTCTGGACAGTTACTGAGTGTGAACATTGCAGACTGATCGTCATAGCTCAGTTGGCCGCCCGCTTGGCAAGCTAACTGATACGCGGGGGTGTATCCGACTGACATGCACAGTAGATCACAATTAATGATTTCTCCATCATCCACACAAATTCCCTGGCTAATGATTTTGCGCACATCAACGCTCGTAATATGAGGTGCTTTACTGCTGTGCGCGGCATAAACGGCATATCCGGTTTTGACAGTGATCCCTCTGGCAACAGCCGCTTTTGCGATGTCGTCATAATCAGGCGCTTCTCGTAGGTCTACAATAGCTTGAATCTCGACTCCGGCATCATGTAAGTCAAGCGCCGTGCCGTAACCATCATTGTTACCAGTGAGAATAACCGCTGCAGACCCTGGTTTCACTCCATAGAGATGAATCAGTCGTTGTGCAGCGCTACTCATTACTACACCCGGTAAATCATTGTTATGAAACAGTGCAGGCTGCTCAAGCGCGCCGGTACAGAGAATAGTGTGTGTCGCTCTAACCTTGTAGAGGCGATTACCGCGAATGATAGGTAACCAATTATCTGCAAACCACCCGTTGCACACTGCATTGGTCATTACCGTAATATTACTGTTAGCCTCTACTGCGTTGACCAATTCTGTGCGCAGTAATTTTGCCCGAGTTCCCTCTGCATCAAGACGAGCATAGTTTAATGACCCTCCAAGTATGGTGTTTTCATCGACTATAAGTACCTCGCAGTCATGCACCGCAATATCAATAGCGGCTTGCATTCCCGCTGGTCCACCGCCAACAATCACGACATCATAAAATTTGTACTGCTTGTCGTAATAGGGTGATTTTAGTTGTTGATCGATAATGCCTAGGCCTGCTTTCTTACGAATGAGGGGTGCCCATTTCTCCCACATTCCACGAGGCTTGAAGAACGCCTTGTAATAAAAGCCAACGGGTAGAAAACGCGAGAAAAGCCCCAGTAATGCCCCAGAATCTTTCTCTAGGCTGCCCGTATAATTTTGACCAGTAACGAGCATACCTTCTTTAATAACTTCTTTGTCAGCCAGCGCATTAGGGGCGGAGGGTAATTGCACCATGGTATTGGCATCTTGTCCTGCCATGGTTAATGGACCGCGAGGGCGATGGTATTTAAACGAACGACTTAATAACCATTGCTTATTGGCGACTAAAGCACTGGCAATAGTATCGCCGTCAAAACCGCTTATGGTTTTATTTTCAAACTTAAATTCTATCGTACTTTCACGATCAATTAATGTTCCATAAGGTGCGGGTAGGCGTGACTTCATGACTGAGTCTCCGACGCTACAGCAGTAAATTCAACGCGCTGCTGATAAATTTCATCTGCCTTAAACGTTCTAATTACTTCGTCAGTTATTGTGTTTCGCTCAGCTAAAAACCAGAAAGAGCTGGCCGTATGGCACCACCATTCAGTGACTATTCCTGCGACATTATCATGAAAAAAAACGTGCTCCGCCCAATCCCGAGGGGAGCTTGTAAGGTGATCAGGCATGGCATGGTATTCACCGCCATAGGTAAACTCCGATATATTGCGCTTACCATTCAGAGGACAGGTTAGTAGTTTCATTGTTTATCCTCTAGTGGCTGGCGGCGGTAGCGCCGGCTTCATTAATTTGTTCAAAACGATAAAAGCGTTCGAGTTCAAATGGCTTGATTAAATCGGGAACCTTTTTGGTGGCAACCAATTCAGCCATAGTGACACCGCATATTGGAGTCGCCTTAAAGCCCCAAGTCCCCCAGCCAGCATCAAGGTAATAGTTCTCTACTGGGCTAAGCCCCATAATGGGACTGTAGTCAGGCGTCATATCCGTTGTTCCAGCCCACTGGCGTAAAAGCCTTGCTTGCGATAAGAATGGAAAGAGTTCCAATGCCGCGGCTGATAATGATTCTCGCTGGTCAAGCGTAGCTCGCGTGTTGTAGAGGGGGTAGGGGTCAGAACCGCCACCAATAACAAATTCTCCCCGAGATGTTTGATGAACATAGACGTGAACTTGAGGTGAACTTACATGCGGAGTGAGAATAGGTTTGTAGGGCTGGGTCACCATGGCTTGCAATGGATAGCAATGGATAGGTAAAGGTATGCCCGCCTTTTTAGCGACTATTGAGCTCGCACCGGCCACCGCTTGCACAACAGCACCGCACTCTACACGACCACGATTAGTTTTTACTGCCGTGACGCGTCCGTTGGTTATTTCTATATCTTCAACTTCAGTTAACTGGTGTAACTCAACACCGCGATCACAGGCACCTTTTGCATAGCCCCAGGCTACCGCGTCATGACGGGCTGTTGCACCATCTGCATGCCAGAGGCCAGCCATGATAGGGAAACGAATATCTTCAGACATGTTTAGATTAGGGACTAATTCGACGATTGTCTGGCGATCGACTAGCTCTGAACGCACGCCCAAATGCTGGTTGACCTCGGCACGCCATCGGAAACTGCGGATGGCGGCATCGCTGTGGGCTAACGTAAGTTGGCCACGATTTTCCATCATTACGTTGTAATTAAATTCGTTGCTGAGATTGTTAAACAGCTTAACCGATTCACTGTAAAAGTTGACGCCTGCTTCGGTCAGGTAGTTAGATCTAATGACGGCAGTATTACGCGCTGTATTACCACCACCAAGATAGCTCTTTTCGAGAATGGCGACATTAGTAATACCGTGATACTTGGCAAGATTGTAAGCAATTGCAGCACCATGACCACCGCCGCCAATAATAACGACGTCATAGTGCTTTTTGAGCTCTTTCGCAGGAGTGAAGTGGTGCTTGGCGGGATAAGTCCTACTGAGGCCGTATTTTAATAATCCAAAAGGCATTTTCTTACTCTCTCGTTTAGAAAGGCGGTTTAATCGTTTAACTACCTAAAAATACAACTGTTTTATTGCCGTCAAGAAACACTCGTCGTTGAATGTGATACTTAACCGCTTTGGCCAGCGCTAAACTCTCATTGTCACGACCCACACGAACCAGATCGTCAGGACCACAATTGTGATCAACGCGCGACAGCATTTGCTCAATGATTGGCCCTTCATCTAGATCAGAGGTTACATAGTGCGCAGTGGCACCAATCACCTTGACTCCACGCGCATATGCCTGGTGGTAGGGCTTAGCACCTTTAAAACCGGGTAAGAACGAATGATGAATATTGATACATCGGCCTGATAATTTCTCAGTAATTTCGTTCGATAGTATTTGCATATAACGCGCCAACACAATTAATTCCGATGATGTTTCTTCGACTATGTCTAGTAAGCGCTGTTCTTGCTGAGCTTTGGTAGCCGCTGTGACAGGAAGGTGAATAAAGCGGATGCCTTCGCGTTCTACCATCGGACGTAAATCTTGATGATTCGAAATTACCGCAGTAATCTCCATGTTGATTTCACCTTTGCGCTGACGATAGAGCAGATCATCCAAGCAATGATCGTATTTCGACACTAAGATAAGCGTTTTTACGGGCACTGATGGGCTATGAAAGTCCCACTTCATGTCAAAAATTTCTGCGATAGCGTTAAAGGATTCTGTAATCTCACTAATATCGGGAGAGTTCATTTGCCGACGAAAAACTGCTCGCATAAAAAATTTGCTGGTTGACTCGTCGTCAAATTGTTCAAGGGCACAAATATAGCAGTCTCTATCCGCCAAAAAACTGGTAACTGCCGCCACCACACCGGTAGTTGCATGACAGGAGCCGGTGAAAATGAAATTTTCGTTATCTGCTGTAGAAATTGTCATTTGAAATGCCTGGGTAAATTTGTTTGCCCGCATTTTAACTATATTTTGAGGGAATGTTTAGCGTTTAAAGCTTAATTGCCACGATGAGTAATGGTGCTTATCGGAAGCACAAAGGTCAATCTTGGCAGCGCTAAAGAAGCAACACTTATAAGGTAATTCGGATCGACTTATGCACTTAGATGCGAATGATTATCATTTTTATTAAGTGCTGAGTATGTTATTATTACGCTTCTGGTCATCTCGGTTATGGTTTTCATCAGGTACCTTGGATTTCTGGTCAAATTACGATTAAACTTCCGGCCTTTGGAGTGGTATTACTTTAGCATCATGTCTAGTTAGGGGGTTTCTAAATGGAATTTAATAAGCAGTCTGGCGAAGAGTTTGTTGCACTAATGGGGCAGCGACGATCTCATCCTCGTCTTGAAGAGCCAGCCCCGGATGAGGCGTTATTGCATAAAATTTTTACTGCGTCATTGCGAACCCCAGATCATATGCACTTACGTCCCTGGCGTTTCTTGATCATTGCCGGATCAGATCGACAGTTGCTCGGTAATTTATTTGCAAAAGATCTCATCTCGAAGAATCCTGAAACGGACAGTACTGCGTTAGATGCCGCTGTTAATAAGGCGTTTAGGGCTCCGCTGATCGTCGTTGGTGTAGCAAGCTACAAAGATAATGATCGGGTGCCAAAGATTGAACAGGCTATAGCCGCAGCAGGTGTACTTCAAAATATGGGCATGGCAGTCTACGCCAGTGGGTTTGGTGCGGTTTGGCGCACAGGGCCCTATGCATGTTCCGCTGTGGTTAAGGAAGGTCTTGGGGTGAAGAATCATGAAGAAATTATTGGCTACCTTTATGTCGGTACGCCGAGTAAAGGTGATCGACCGCTTAAACCTATTTCGACTGAGGACTTTTTTAGCCCTTGGCCAGGTAAAGAGTAAATCCAAACCACCCACCTAATCAGTAACAACTATCTATAGATATTAAAAGCATTAAGGACGTGTAAATGAGTATTAACCAAAGCCAGCCACTAGAAACAGTCGCATCATCACCGAACAAGATCACAATTTTGTTCGGCTCCGAGACCGGGACCGCTGAGGAGTTTGCCTTTGACTTAGGGACTGCCGTGCAAAGCAACGATTATTTATGTGAGGTTACTGATTTCGATGATTATCAATCCGCTAAGTTGGTAGATGAGAGCTTGGTGATTGTGGTCACAAGCACCTACGGCAATGGCGAAGCTCCTTACAACGCCGAAGAGATGTACAACTGGCTGGAAACTCAGGAGCCGGACCTTAGTTCGGTGCGGTTTGCTGTCTGTGCGCTCGGGGACACAGGGTATCCAGCATTTGCTCAAGCAGGCAAAGATTTTGATCGATTATTAGAAGAGAACGGTGCCGCACGTGTGTTACCAAGATTTGAAGTAGACGCATGCTTTGATGAATCAATAGCACCATTTATTGAGTTGGTGCAAGGTTGGTTGATGGAACATGGCCAAAGCTACAAAAAGACTGTAACGATTACTGCGGGCTGAGCGCATAAAAGTTGACGCTTTGATTGTTTCGTCTATTAT
>Ga0209092_10005042_pt1 | contig 10768 bp, 6 predicted proteins | sample FraStrMetagenome_FD_187446 | JGI IMG/M metagenome (GOLD analysis project Ga0209092, IMG submission 187446) | Marine eukaryotic phytoplankton communities from Arctic Ocean - Fram Strait ARC3M Metagenome (SPAdes) (version 2) | ecosystem: Environmental > Aquatic > Marine > Oceanic | place: Fram... | reverse complement strand
AAAAAATTGGAGTAGTTTACTTATTGAAGTAATGATAAGTAGACGTTTATTCGTGGTGATGCCGGAAAACGGCACATTTTCGGAATTTTGCTTCCCAAGCGGCACACTTTGGGAATTTTCTCAATGTTTATAATTTTGCAATTTACTCGACAACAAAACAGTCACATGGCAGAATCGCATCAAAGTTCGCATCAACGTTCGCATTAACGTTCGCAAGGTCAACGAATTGAGAACCGATGTGATTTGAACCGGGTGCCAAAAATGTCAACGCATCATTTGAGAGATACTGAGCTATGGCTCAATTTGATTCAAATGGGTAAGTTATTCATTTGTGACCAAGGAAACGATCAGCCATATAGGCCATTTTCTATTTAGTGTTTCTCTTAAGGAGTACGTAGAATTAGCGAGTTCATTTCCAAAGATATGGATACTCACGTGAACGACGATCCAAAACATCCTGAAGGTAGCTATGAGGATAAAGGTTCGAGCGATACCGACGAAGAACTTCAACCGGCTTCGAATGATACGAGGCAATGTGATAAGATAGAATTCTATATCCTATGCTTACGTCTGGAGCAGGCTAGTAACGCACGTAAACTTCCCAACGGAAAACGTCCTACCAAGAGAAAGTTATTTCAGAATTTTTTCTGTGGTCGGGAAGTATTTTCAGATATGGATGCGAAGCGTGTAAATCTCGACAAGCTTGAATTGCTTAGGATGATCCGGGGAAAGAAAAGGAGAGGATCATTTTATTCAATGTTAAGGTTGATATTTCCCGATCGTGATGGTGTCAGGCCTCATTTAGGTTTGAAGGAGCGGTCCATTGCACGGCATTGGGGAGACGCATTGGGCCTTAATAGGAATAGTTCAGCCTATCACAGGCTTCAGAAGTATACAGATCCGACTTATGCCAATATTAACATCAATGCAAAACCGGGAGAAGTCGGTGACTTGGGCATTGCCGTATATGAAGTGCTAAGTGACCGAATGGGTTCCGACTCCTCCAAAATTACAATCGGAAAATTAAATGTTTTGTTGGATGAATTGGCAATGATTTATAAGGAAGGGTTGACTAAATCTGCTGCCAAAACTAAGGCTGCACAAAAAACTACGTGGGTGAGCAACATACAAAAGTTAGGGTTGAGTCCTCTGGAACAGAAATGGCTGGTAAAAATTATATTGCATAATTGTAACATTGACATCGGATTTGAGACATTTATAAGTAACTTTCATCCCAGAGCAGTGGCGATATACAATTCTAATAGAAGTCTAAAACACCTTTGTGCTGCTCTCAGTGACCCAGAGTGGATGGCATATTATGAGCACCGATGCAAAAGGAGAGAAAATTTAATGCTGAGCCATCAAACCTATAAGTATCTACCGCGCCTAGATGAAGGTGTAAAACTTGGGGTAACGCTTTCTCCTCAACTTTCGCAACGTACGTCGTTTGAAAGTGCAATGCTTCATATTGTAGAACGACACCGTGTTCATGCTAGAAAAGAAATTCCTGACAGTGTAACAGAACGAAATTTTTTACCCATGAAATTTCCTTCTTTTTTATGCGAAGTCAAACTCGATGGAGAGCGGATCATTTCGCATGTCTCGAATGGCGTCGTCAGAATGCAAACACGTCGCGACAATTGGGTTAGCGCATTGTATAGTCCTTTGGTGGGTCCTCCTCTTAGACGTGCCTTAACTCATAATGATGTTGATTGTATTCTTGATGGTGAATTGATTGCATGGGATGGGAGAAAACAGGACGTTATTCCTTTTGGTCAAAACAAAACAGTTGCAAAGGCTCGTAGGCTTTATTTGAACTCTAAAGGTATATTGGATGATCGTGATCTCGATCTTCATGACGGCAGTAGTGAGCGTGTCCTGACAGTAAGTGCAATGGATTCGTTTGCTTCTGGTAATGTCGATTTAGATTATGTGGGTTATAATTGTTGGTTGAAATATGTTGTTTTTTTGATGTGCTCTACATTGGCGGAGGACGCCGAAAAGGTACTACAAGAGTGTCTCGCTCCCTTTTTTTCACAGCCCTGTGATATACCCAAAAGCGGATCTATTATTGACCTTGAACTGTTCAAAAGAAGAACGATACTGAACCATATCTTACGACCACAGCAAAATGAAGTAGAAATCGTGCAGTCGCACGTTATCCGTGGTAACGGCGACTTGATTGATGCGACGAAGTATTTTAGTTACCTGGATGAATCACCACCTGAAATTCCTCTGCCTGTGTATGATTCTGTTGATTGTTTATTTAATCGCACAATGAGATATACTATGGAAATAGATAACGAAATACGAAGAGAACAAACGGACGAAGAAATTGAAGAAGCAAGAGCAAGGAATACGGAAATAGTCTACGACAAAATTGTAAACCAAGGAAACGAAGAGGGTATCATATTCAAGGATTTGAACTCTCCTTATGTAAGTCATATACCTTTGATACTTTATTTGAAGATACTCTATTTTAATCGTTTGCTAAAAATAGGTACTTGGTATAGAAAGTCGGAAATACGCATACTGGTGAGTAAGGTGCGGTTTACGCAGGATTTTCTTCGCTGCTCAATTTTGTACGCAACATAAATGCTGTTCTTCATTTAGGAGAAAGCTGAAACCAGATTATGAATTGTTATCGCAAGCTTCTGACTTAGATTTTGTTGTAATCGGGGGCTACTTTGCTACTGGCATGCATCGAGCTGGATTAATTTCTCAATTTCTCCTCGCAAGCGTTGAGCGCGATTTCGACGGAAGTGCTTCTTATCATAGTGTTGCAAGAATCAGCGGGAGAGGCGAGTTTCTTTTACTATCAAAATTGCTTATAAAGCTGCATACTTATCTCACTTCGACTCGACTTAGGAACTGACCGTATGAATATGGACAAAATTTTGGAGTATACCGGCCTCAGACCACAGACAGAAAATAGTGAGTTTGATCCTGGAAAGTGGTTTGAATGCGATAATAAAGGTTTGCCAAGTTTTTTATCGAATTCAACTTATCAAGGAGGAAACATGGAACGGAAGATGGGAGGCTGGAAAAAAATCAAACCATGTATTTATCCTGACAGATGGATCCATCCTGATGATTCCGTTATTCTAACAATCAATGCCAGTGAGCTCATTCCAAGTAACGATTTTTCTGCAGGCGTAACTTTACGTTTTCCTCGGATTTTGGGCGAGCCACGGTATGACAAACCATGCGACCAGGTCGAAACAACGACTTCCCTTCAACAAATGTACGCAACTAAGAAATTTACCGGGGGTTCCACAAAAGAAAGTACAATTAAAGGGCTCCTTTTTCGTTCTTCAACTAAGAAGCCGAAAAGAAAAAGAATAACAAAGAAATCTGTGGTGACAAATAATTTGCTAGATGTTCATTTGACTTTAATCGAGAAGAAAACAAGGGCTTTTGATGGTTTGACTTTTGTTGTGTTTGAAGGATCTTATGAAAGATCAATACTGAAGCGCTTTAAATCTAGACTTACTCCATCCATTGGTTCATGCAATGAGCTGAGATTTTTTATTCGTCAGCACGGGGGAAAGGTACTGGTAGAAGAAAGTCCTAAAACGAATTTTTTAGTCGGTGGGTCGCGAAGGGATCCTAGAATTAAAATTTATTCAAAGGCAACCAATAAGCCAAAGTCGGAATCTAAAACAAAAACTAGCGATCTTGCAGGTAAATATGATACATCAGTCATGCACTGGCTATTTGTTATAAAGCTTTATTTGCGATGGTTAAACGAAGTGTTTCCAGCAAATTCTGATGAAAGTTCTGACGAACTGATTCTCCTCAATGAAAAAAGTATTTATGAATCCTTCGAACATTTGCTAATTCCTGAGCGCACAGATTTTCTTGTAATCTCATCAAAATCTGAAAAGGCTCTCATAGATCGAGAAGTGGGCTCGCGTATAAACGGGTCTACAGTTAAGTGTCTGCTCCAAGCGGTCGAAAAAAGTTCAAACGAAAATTTACAGGCAAAACTTTATTCCGCTTTGGAGCATGATGAAGCTTTGTGGGTTCTTGGAGGGAAACGTAAACGTTTTTGGCCCTATCAAATACCGTACAATACTGAAAGTAAGAGAACCTTTCGAGATAAGAATCTCCCTTGTCGAACTGTTGTTTATATTGACGCATGTGAATGGAGTCAGACAACAATGTTGGATCGAAAGTCTTTGAATCCACTCATTCCCCTGATAGAAATTATGGGAGGTACTGTTAAAGAGTCTATCGATGGAAGTGTGACACATATCTTGACTGATATCCTCGGTGAAAAGTGCAAGAAAATATCACTTGAAGCCTTCCGTAGTATGCAAAGTGGAATGGAAGAAACGTCACTTACGCAATGTGCTACATGGCACAAATTATTTGAATCTAAGTCTCCGAAGACGATTCATCTGATTTCACCAGAGTGGTTGTACGATCTCTATGAAAACGAATCAACGTTTGTGAAGTTATAGATATTATTTAATGAAACTGTGAGATGATTTTTTAAACTTCAATAAGTAGTCATATCGTAAATGAATAAGTGAGATGACCTAAATCCAGCACTCACTCACTCCATGATATAAAATCAAATCCATAAACTAAATATATCAGTCACGCAGTAAATTATTTAGGTTAGTGGAAGTAGTTTTGCTTGTGAGCGACTTTGTCAGCATGCTTTAATTTCGATAAATTTTCATTGACACCCTTCTTCACTGTCATTATACAATGATCCGAAATAATAAGTAGAATCGAAAAACTGGCAGCCTAATCCTACTTAGGTTTCTCGAATGAGTTCATTCGGTTTGTAATTCGTATTTGGCGATCAACGCCTGTAGTTGGTAACGTCCAGGTCTAGAGTATCTGCGACCCAGGTTTACATGAAGCTTTTCGAAAATCGATTTCTTTGATTTTCTATGCACGGAATTGGTGAACTTGATTTGTTGGTGTACTGTACTACCGGTAGTAATATTAATCGTCTTTGACAACAACTTTTGACAAGGTTACCACATTAATGCTAATTTCAAAAAATCCCGCTACCATGAAATACGACTTTGATGTAAAATTGAGTCAAGTACACGCAATGAGGTCAATGAGTAATATTTTGCAAAGCATAGGAGAGGCAATTAAGCTTAAACTGTTCTTGAAGTGGGAGTCTTACGAATCTGGTAGAACAGGGAAGAGCAATGATATGTGCACTTCAAATTCAAATTTCCACGTCGAAGAGAAAAAAAATGATAAAACACCAGTACAATCTTTGGAAAGAGACACTTTCGTAGACGAAGCCAAATACGAGGAAAATATTGATTACGTCAACGATTGTATTAAAGAAGATCAGCATTTGATCATGCCTCAAAGATTCGTTTCGGTGTTTGACTCTTCAATCTTCGGCAATAAAAACAAATCAAGCAAAGAATCGGTTTGGTATCCTCGGAAAGTTTTGATGGAAGAGCAACGTAGTACAAGCCATCAAAGCTTTCCAAAGTGCAGTGTCGTTTTTCTTTCCCAATACATCCGAAAATATCTAAATTATTGTGTTAGAGGCGAAAAATGTAGCGAAATGGAGTTTTACCCTCACGAAGACAGTGACCACAACGAAAATGAATCTGACGCCCAAGAATCTGGAACGAGTCCGACGAGCAGCGTAATGAAACGTCGATTACAGCTAGAAAATGATCAAACTAGGGCTGACAATCAGAGGAGAAAATATTTTAATCAAATGATAAATGGAAAGGACTCTCCCAATGATGAAGATTTAAGAGCTATTGCAGTTCCATTTCGATCGGTTGCAAAATTTGTTCCGAACAATAATCTGATTTATTCTTGTAATCCAAACTATAATAGGTTTACATCATTCACACTTAAAATTAAAGTTCACAGACTGGAATTTCAGAGCCATCCGATAATGAGCAAAGACGAGACAGTTTACTCTACCACGAGTAAAGAATTCGCTCATTACATGGAAGTAATAGGCAGGCGAACAAGTTCCTACTACTTTTCATCAATAAAAGCACTCTCGCGCGATATTCAAACTGAGATAGGCCAAATCGGGCATGAAGGATATCTTCCGGGAAATGTCCAAAAGATACTTAATAATGTGCATCGTACATTATCGGCACTTTGCAGCGAAGTTTCTATGATAAACAACATGAAGGAAGGGTTACTCCAAAAAGTCAAAGCTATGAAATATGCTCGATCTGAACTCTTCTGTTCGGATGATCAATGCTACTTTGATTTTGAATTTGTCGAAACCATAACTAACCGAGATAAAGAAGGTTGTGAGGAGCAATTGACTGTGCCTCTTGATGCTTATGAAGTCCTCAATCACTTGCAGGAAGTAGTCGATAGTCTTGTTCAAAAACTACGTTATATTTCATACAACGAACAACCCGACTGTCAGATTCATTATGCAGAAAGTGGGGTAATTCCAGGAAACAAAACTTCCTGCATTATTTCATCGTGTATAAATTTTTTGTTGGGGGTGTCAACAAACAAGTTGTCTTATCTGAAAATAGAACGACATTCATCAAAGGAAAGACAAGTTTTATCGAGCTTACCGAAAGAAGAAGAACGACGTCAGACATTGTCAGCTTATGCTTATGCTATAGAGTTGCAGATCGATGGACATTCAGTATCCCAAACTAAACTTCTCAAATTCAAAGACCCCTTCGAATTTTGCATTGAGTTCAATGAAACATTCAACTGCTCACTAAATAATTTTCCAAGTCAAATATGCACTCGTATTATCCAAATGAAAAAGCAACCAATGGGTGCGAAATGCATAATAAGTGCTAATGTCCTGAAAATTCCCGTAATCAGCAAAATAACTGCCCTGAATCAACCGACTCTTGAAGAATATTGCTTTTCATGCACTACGTCTGAGGGAGAATACAAGGGATCAATTTCTGCGAGTTTGTCTTGGGAACTGGTGCCAAATCTTTGTGAAAAAGAAATTGAATTGTTTTTATCGAAGACTATGGCAATAAAAAAGTACAAAAATCTCTCCCCTATGATACAGAATCCTTCTAAAGATAAGGGTTCGATTGATATGGATTTTGCCGAGTATTCGACCAGAGAGCTTTCTCTGGCATTCAGATTGCCAAACACAAATTTAACTTACTTCAATTATTTTCACGTTCAAGAATCAACGCGAAACAAACTCCTTAAACTTCGTGATCAAGGGCTAAGACCCTTCACGGCTGTGCCTTACAACGTCGATAGAGAAGACGAACCGCAAATGGGTGCACAGTTATCGGTAAGCTAAACGTCGAATGTACAAATGCATCATTCCAATTCAAAGCTAACCATAGTTATTCAAATGTAAGAAATCGTATCACTTCGAACACTTGCAAGGCCGTCGAAATGTGAAAAAAGAAAATTTGAACAACCTCATAGCACTTTTGCTCTCCACCAGAGAAGAAGTTAAGGAATGCAATTCTTCAAAGCATATTTTTACTGAGGATGTTGTACAAGAAACAAAATATAGCTTGAAAAATCTTTTCCTCAACTGGCCTACTGCTGTTATTCCGCCACGAAAACGATCGCTTCATCCTAGCAGAAGTGTTTCAAGCATACATAAAATTAATAAAAGCTGTCGATTCACTCGAAATCTAAAAGTTACAATTTTCGACGCAGAAAATATGCCTTCTATGGAACAATTGAAACCAAAGAATATATATAATGATGATACGTGTCAACATCGGTACCGGCATGGAGCTTCTTTTGTGCAAATCACGCACAAAGGGTTAAAAAGAAATACAAGAATTTGCCGAGGAGATACACCTGTGTGGAAGCAAACAATTGAGATTCCAATTTTAGATATATCCCCTGTATCTCTACGTCTTTCGAACGAGGTCATAGAATTGAAATTGTTTTATGAAAACTTTACCGATGTAAATAGCAACGGCGGATACTATAAAGATGAAGAGACAGTCGTCAAAGACAATTTTTTCCTAGGTGGTGCATCAATCTCACTGAACGCCCTCATCGCCGAACAGGATGCGATTTATAAGATTCCGCTAACACTTCCGTTCATAAATTTCGGAGTAGGATCAGAAGATATTTCAAAAGTAAGCCCTCCCACGAAAGTTAGCGATTCAAAACACAGCGATATCGAATGCCCTACAGATGTTATCAGGGCTACTATCAAAAAGAATAGTTTACGAAGGAGATCATGCATATCCTTAAATATTGGGCTATCGTTATATCCTGCGATGGTTGGTTCGCACAGCAAAGAGAGGTGCAACGAGAACAAAGAATTTTTTGCAGATTTTCAAAGATGGAAGGTGATTTCGACATCGAAACGATTTGGCCAGATAACTAGAAACCCTTTACGTATTACAGCAATAGATTGCAATGGAAAGGAGTGGTTTATTTCTAGATTCGTTCGATCGCAAAATCCACCGACCTCATTCAACACTCTTGATGCATGTGCACATTACGTCAGCCTCATTCCCGATTTCGACAAATGGTACAAAAACGAAGACATTGATATTTGGTGTTCAAACCAACAATGCCTGAATGTATTGGGTGCAGGTTCAAAGGAACGCGCAGCACTTTTGGCTGGTTATTTTTTGTTCCTAGGAACCAAATATCCTCTAAAATACAAAGCACGCATTTTCATTGCTTATGGCTTCAGCGAATCACAAGGACAAACGGTAAGAAGCCAGAATATAAACCTATTCCAATACTCCCTTTTTCCAATCTCATTGCAACCACTTGGATCAAAGATGCATGTTCTTCGAATCTCATCTGAAACTGTTCATTATTCACTCTGGGATCCGTTAACTGGAACAGAATACAATATTGAAGATTGTCCAATCCGAACTTTAACATATCTCATTGATGGAGAGGTAAGTTCTTGATGACAAGTTCAAAATTGTTCTGCAAATCATTTTATTTTCTCATCTGAAAGTCTTATACGACTTTCCACAGAATATATACGCGAACATCCAAAATGCGACAGAGCCAAAGCATCTAAATTATGACGTTTCAAACACAAGTTTATGGCATCCATTCCATTCATTGTGCAATAGCGATATAACGATACAGTCAGTACAAGACAAAACATTAATTTATCGAGAAGCTGACGAGGAACTCGCGGATGAGATTCAAGACGAAATCCTCGAAACATTACGAAGAAATATAAGGAGATCGAGGAGAAATCACACATCTTTTCGAAATGATGAAAAGACACAGACGGAGCTACTCACGCTAATCCAGCATTTGGAAGAGACGAAGATGGGTGAAAAAGTGCCCAATTCATCGAAATTATACAAGCCAGTACATGAAATGGCGTACGGCCGGAAAACTAACGGTGGCGCAATGCATTTCAAATATACCCATGTTGAAAAGATCATTTCAGACGTTACAAATACCGAAATACACAGAATAAAACATCCCGATGTGGAGTTCGCACTTGCCGTAAAGATATATCCTTATAGCTGCAATGCTTTTTCTATCTGGGTCTGTTTCTTGGCTTTCGTACCTTAAAGATATACAAACCTAACGAAAAATCGTCTCAATACCTAACGCTTTACTTCTAGCTCTTCTTCAATCATTTCGTGATCCAACGAGTAAATTAAGTCGCTCCATATCATTCAGTAACGCTCTGTTATGCGTTAATTGTTGATCCGTTGAAATAAATCGAATTTTCGTTGAAAATCGTTTCGACCGAAACGATCTTGATAAATGATATTGCATGACTCGACTCCCATGCTTGTCTAGCATGTTTTGTATCTGCTTCGACGCTTCCATAATCTCAGACTCACCCCTCTCAATCATTGTCACCGGTAACGTCCAGTACACCCGAGAATATCTCAAATCGGGCGACACCTCAACGCTACTAATCTCAATAGACTCTCCTTCATAGCAAAAGGTATCATCTCCATTATACTCCAATTTTTCCAACACTTCACATATCAAACGTTCCATCTGAGCAGCGCGCTTCAACTGCTTTATGCTCACCTCTCGCACAGAAGGATCATCCATTAACTCCTTTCGACAGAGAGGATTGTTCGATAGAGACTTGGCGCTTGACAGCAGCAAATCCTCTCCCTCTTGGATGTATTTATCCAACCTTTCGTTCGTTCGGTTGTTGTTGTCGTTGTTGAATGAGATAGTAGCATCTTGTCGATCGTTAGCAGCACCAAAGGCGGACGAGAAGCGTGCACGGGCGAAACAACCTTCAACAGAAGCATGGCATTTATACCCTCTCATCAACCTCCTACGGCATATAGAAAGCATAAGCATCGTGAACATTCGGATACAGTGTGTATGGCGATCGTGATGGAATGGAAAATAATGTAGAAGTTAACAAAATAAGTATATAGTTGACGTTTTGGGGGGGGGAAATAATGGATGAGTATTTGGTTAGGGTTGGGTTAGTATGTTTGTGCATCGTACAATGTCTATTTATTCCATGTTACTTGAATAGAGAAAATTCACTAAACTTCCGTTTTTTTGTTAAATCCACTAAACTTCTGTTTTTGTAATGATATTTTATTTCGTATTCTACTTATGAAATTTACAATAAGTAATTTTCCAAACTAAACCTCATCACCTCTCATTTTTCCTGCATAAATGACAAACTGACAAAATTGCAGAAGCATATATATTTTTAATTACTTATTGTGGAGACACATCGATCGTGCCGACGTTGCACACTCACAATTCAAACAGTGTTTGATATATGTACCTTCTCTCTCTCTAGAGAGAGAGAGGGACCCGCACAGGCCTTTTCGTAAGTGGTATGCCACCTGCTACCAGGCTCACCAGG
>Ga0209092_10005041_pt1 | contig 10770 bp, 10 predicted proteins | sample FraStrMetagenome_FD_187446 | JGI IMG/M metagenome (GOLD analysis project Ga0209092, IMG submission 187446) | Marine eukaryotic phytoplankton communities from Arctic Ocean - Fram Strait ARC3M Metagenome (SPAdes) (version 2) | ecosystem: Environmental > Aquatic > Marine > Oceanic | place: Fram... | reverse complement strand
GAGAGAGAGAGGGGGGGGGGGGTCCCGTACAGGCACCACCTACTACCTACCACTTGATTCACTTTACAGCAATGCAGTACGATGATAAGAAGAGTTCGCTCGAGTAAGTGGTATGCCTCCTGCCTCCTGCCACCAGGCACACCACCTACCACCTACCACCTACCACCTACCACTTGATTCACTTTACAGCAATACAGTATGATGGTAAGAAGAGTTCGTTCTACGAGTCTAATCAAGGCATAACGAATGCCTTGATTACGTCCCAATGCATCATTGAAATAATGCGCCGTGAAGTTTTATTTCAATGATGCATTGGGACATAATCGAGGCATTCGTTATCTTATAATTTTGCGACGGGGTAAATTGACTTTGTGCTTCCTACTCTAACGCTTATTACAGTCAGATACTTCACATTTAGTAAATTATGAAAGATCTTACACAGTGAGGATATGCATATGACAAGATCTACCGTGGTCGTTTTCTTAGAGTCTTGTTTCAATGCACACTACACGAACCATACGTTTTTTTGATGTAATTACTCGAGTTTGTGCCTTTATATCAATCGATAAAAAAGTCAAGGAAACTTCACTGCTCAATTATTATTGCTGCATGTATATGCGAATCAAATCCGATTTACTTTTCTCGAATTTGAAAAATTGACGCAACATATTTTTATTTTATTCGGAACTTAGTTTAATGTTTGTCAGCAAACAACTCTTGACTATTTCTGCAAATGCCTCCTCACTCCTATATAACCTTTCGCCGTTGTATCGTTTATGACCGAGATGCATAACTCTGCGAAAAGTCAAAAACCCACAGCCGCGATGCAACATTTGCCACCAATTTTAACCCTGTAGTGAGCTTCGAAATCTTGCACCTGAACTTTTTTGGATTTATTTCTGAAGTATTTTTTCGCACAAACTTAGCCTTGAAGCACAAGAAATTGTATCGCTTGCGCTACCATTGCTGCGCTGTCTACTCCTCAGCAATCTGCATCCAAGAAATTACATTCTGCTCGTGCTTTTTGCCAATTCACATCCCTTCTGTTCCTACCTTTACACAAAAATTAAAGCACGAAAACAAAAACGATATGAGAAATATACCACATCAATTAATTTGAAACAGAAACATAATAAGCGTACCCACCAATGTTTTGGAGCGTTGTGCTGTGTTGTGTTGTGATATGTTGTGGTGTATTTGACGTGGTGTATTTGATGTGGTGTGTTGCATTGTGGTGTGTTGCGTTATGGTGTGGTTTGGCGTGGTTTGGCGTGGTTTGTTGTGTATTTGATGTGGTGTGTTGCGTTGTGGTGCGGTGTGTGGTGTTCGCAACATGTTACATACCTCCGTGTTGTTCGAAACTTCGTGATATGTGCAGTTGTAGTCATAATTTATTTCCAACGAAAAAGTCCGCACACATGACATCAAAGGTAAAGATTGGTGCTGTCTTCGAGAGTAAAGAAACATTGCAAGCAACACTACTGCAACAAGCAACGTCAACATCAACGACAAAAGATTTTAGAGTTGCGAAAAATAATACGAGAAGTACCTTGCGGTTTGTTATTCCAACAAAAGAGCAAAAGGGTGGAAAGAAGAGTCTACTACTTGTCAGTGGCTCGTACATGCCAAACCCTACTGTAAAGGCAACCCGAATGGCATTTGGATTGTAAGTGACTTTGTTTCTCATCATTCATGTCGCGATTGCGATTCCAAGAGAAAAAGAAACTACTCTACCAAAGTCATCAGTAAGGCATCCACCACTGTTAGTACTTTCCTTCCATAAACGAAACGCTTAGGTGCTACACAATAACTATGATGGTATCACCTTAGGAAAGTCTCAGGCTTATAGGATTGTGAAGAGTAAGACTTCTACTAGCAAATACATCCACATTGGACAATATCTCCTATTGAAATCCTACTTTGATTTTGTGTTTGATAAAGACCAGAAAGGGATCTTTGCATTCGAAACCCAACCATGCACTTGCGACCTTCCTTTGGAACAATTCCGAAGGTCTCATGTATGCTTTTCGTTCGTGATGGAATTTTGGTCGAAGGGAAGTTGCACAGCACTATTTGTTGTCGATGAAACCTTTACCACCACAGGTATCATTCAACATACATTGCTATTTGCGGTTTACTATGATGGGAATAATGAGTTAGTTCAACTAGCTTGCGGCGTCTGCGATATTGAAAATGCTAGCAATTGGAAGTGGTTTATATGCTGATTGATTAATCATTTCCCTGAGTGCAGTTGTGTGTTGGGGGCATTATGACAAAGGTTTGCAATCGGAAGAGGTGCAGAATGTTCTTGGAAACCATGGCATTCTTTTTTCATGTTACGTTAGGCACATGCAATCTAATTGCAAAGCTAGTTATCCAGTGGGAGTGGGGAATAATCGTAGGTACGAGTCCCTTACAATGAAGCCCGCGAAAGCGAGGAGAGTGGAAGACTTCGACCGTTATTTAGATGCACTTAGAAGAGACATCGGTGTCGAGCAGAAAGAATGGTGGTTACAACGTAAACATCGTTTGTGACTCATTACTTTCTTGCGAAAGGGGTTAAACGTTATTTGAAGACGTTTAGTAATGCTGCCGAGCAGATGAATTCAGTTCGTAAAGATTCAAGAGGCTCACAGCTATTGACGTTGTTACATTCGATTAATGATTGGAACATGATGAAGTTTTCTACCAGGAGATCCAAAGCAGTTGAGTGGGTAAGGTACAAACAGGAACTAACTGACTATGCATTCAAGCGACACTTAAACTCCTTGGAAGAAGCGTCTAGGTGGATCGTCCGTATTAATAATTGGAGTCAGGATCGTTGCGAGGTGAAAGTAAATATTTCTGACCCGGTCTCTCCGTTGTCTTCTCTTGATTTGTGTATCAATACAAATGACAAGAAATTGCATGTCAGTGCAAATTTGTGGATGCCGCTTAAATGCATAGTCAATTAGTTCCTGTTTGTCCCTTACCCACTCTTCTGCTTTGGATCTCCTGATAGAAAACTTCATCATGTTCCAATTATTAATCGAATGTAACAACGTCAATAGCGGTTCGCCTCTTGAATCTTTATGAACTGAATCCATCTGCACGGCAGCATTACTTAACGTCTTCAAATAACGTTTAACACCGTTATCAAGAAAGTAATGAGTCGCAAACTGATTGTAATTAAAACTGAAGATTGCACCTAGCTTAGATACAGCTTTATCTTCAGTGGCTCTTTCGACTAGTAAATTGTACCCGATAGTTGGTACGAACTAGCAATCAAATGTTGTTGTATTCAAATAGATTATTTTACAAATAATTTAATAGTTGTGATCCTTCAATATTACAAAGTTGTCAAAGGTGTCAACGATTCAAGATACCTTTTAAAGATACCTTTTTAAGGTGAGCTGTCATGATTATAGTTCAAACCTTTTCACTCGAATGTGCGTAATCGCATGTCAGTGTGCACTTGCATGTGAATGGTTCTCATTAATATGCGAACTCCCATCTTCAAACACTCCCTCTTTTGTCTTTAATCATTCCCAGCAAAATAGAAAGAAGAAAAAAAATCGAGAAAATGCCAAGAACAACAAACCGATCATGCCAAATGAGTCCATGCGATCAGTCCTGATCATTCATGCGTCACTCACATGTCACTTCACACTACATCATATCACCACCCCATCACGGATTTTCTGTGACGTGCGAAATCCTCTTCACGTAGCGTCTTCGTAAGCATATCGGCAGGCTGACACTTCGTGTCGATTTTATGCACACTTCTCGCGAGATCTCAGCATAATATCTAAAATGATGGAGCCTGCAATTTAAGTGCTTAGTACGTGGCCTATACTTCTTTTCTTTTGCGATTTCTATTGCCCCGGCGTTGTCTTCATACGCCTTGATATGAACTTTTGCCTTATCATTATTAACATTTATTCCCTCTTCTTTTCTTTCATTTCATTAATCAGATTCATGACCGGTATCACCTCGCGTAGAGCATAGGACAAGCCAGTATATTCAGCTTCAGTAGTGCTCAAAGCTATTTCCGTTTGCAGTTGTGATTTGCAGACGATAGGCATCCCGACATACGTTATGATGTATCCGTGTCGAGACCTGGCGGTGTCGACGTTCGTATCCGAATAATCATAGTTGCCGGCGAAGTCGGCATCTACGTATACTTCTAGTCCTCTTGAACGATCAGGCACATAAATTATTTCCTTATCTTCGGTCCCTCGTACATAACGACCTAACCACCGGGCGGCCTCACCATGTTCGACTTTTGGGGATTCGACAAAGCGTGCACATAGGTGAGTTTGATACGAAATAAGTGGTCTCGAGCACTTCTCATAATAATTCAATTTCCTTATTACAGATCGGTAATTAAAGGACTTATCAAACTCTTTTGATGATTGATGTCTCATCAATATTCTCGATGACGCCGCTGGTATCTGTTTTGCTTTCGTGTTGTCTTGGAACTCGAGGTCGTGACATATTTGTCTTGCGAGTTGCGATTGGGCCATCTTCCAATGTTTGGATGTGGACCCTCAAGAAGTCCGCTACACTTCCTTCGATAGTTATCTTCAACCCTGATCGCTCAATGTCTATGATTGCTTGCCTGATCTTGGCTTCACTTCTCCTGGCTAGAATTGAGTCATCAGTATATAAGAGATACATCACTCCATCTCTATAATACACACACTCATCAACTTGTGATCGCACGAAACCCAGCTTTGATAATATGCGGTGGAGATATTTGTTCCACACTCTACCAGCCTGCTTCTGCCTGTAAATGTTTCGGATCATTTTTAAAACAAAGTCCTCCCTAGCCCCATTCGGTAATGTTGATACCGGCTGGTATTTTCATGTACATCTCTTTTTCGATTGGAGCTTGAGTGTAAGCGTGGGCGTAATCTAACTGGACGGTCTTCCAACCATTTATGATCGACAGCAACAATGTCAGTCGAATTGAGCTACACCGTACTACTGGAGCGTATGTAAGTTCGTAGTCAATGCCCTTTCGCATCCTTGACCCATCTAGATTCATCCGTGCTTTCTATTTTTTGATTTCACCTGTATTCACCTCCCTCTTTCTGCGCATGTGCCAAACAGATGGGAGGATTGACGTACCATCCGGCACTTCAGACCGCTTTATAATCTTGAAGTTACCATTCCGCCTCTGATCCTCCCACTCCTTCATCATCGCCGCCCGAAACTTGTCCGCATCGGACTCCTTCATGGCTTGATGATAATAAAGGGTGTCGGGATCAGAGGTGGCCTCACATACATGAATATCACTGAGGTGGTCATTAAGTCCTTCCTCTATGATCATGGATTGATGCGCATATAGGATCTCGTCCTCGTGCGACATCGTGTCGTCTTCACCTTCGGGCTCCGATGGGTCTGCTTTGGCAGCCTCAGCTACCACTCCTGCCGATTGGAGTTGATGAGTTTTCATTTAATTTATTCCTATTTTATTTGTTAATTTCGAGAGCTTACCATCATTCTCGTTGTTTGGATGCATCCTTTGCGGAGCAGTATCAAGCGGTACCGTCCTCCGACTTTTTTACCGGCTCACCCTCACCATCCATCCGTCCTCTTTTATTCGTCGAGGCGGATGCGTCTTGAATGGATGGCGTCATGGCTGAGCGTTTACTACTTTGAAATCCAGCTATGGCCAACCATCGATGGTTTGGGGCGTTCTGTCTTATGGTTTCGAACGTCTTATCAAACCTTATATGAAACTGGGGTGAAACCATTCCAGTTTCGAGATTCAGTATCAACGCAGTGTTTCTTGCGTGCAAAGGTGAGTGGCCAAGGTATATGCCTACCCTAGACCTACTCTTCCATTTGTTGTATATTCTCTTGTCATCTTGTAACTTGCTGTCTAATACATAGGCTGGACAAGCGAAGGGGTACCAGTATTTAATGTTCATCTGTAGTTGTGTATTGAACATTATATCCACTGGTAAACTCAGTCCGCTTTTTCTATACACTACGACAACAAGCCGATAGTAATTCAATAATCTTTCCACACCTAACCTAGATTAAGTAGACTAGTTGGATAAAATCAATCGTAATCAACGTTCGAATTAATTTAAGATTATGAACTACTCTCAGCCAAGCAAGAATGTGATAAAAATTACACGTAGAATTACCGTAGAAATTCAAATCACAACAGTGAGCGCTGGATGCAAAATGCAAAGCAAAAGCTAAACTAAAGCTTGTATCGTCGTACATGTAGGCTTTTTTCTTTCATTGTTTCATGATTTCAAAATACCGGTAATGACAAACCATAATAAACCACATCCCTCCTCTAAAACATATCATAATATCACATATCGCTCGTACAATATTTATATTTAACACCATTAAACATCATATATCAGATAGTAAGGGTAATTTAAAATCTACCACTGGTTCAATTGCCTCTGCACGACAAAGCTTCATCCTTTTCCATATATCACTTTTAATTAGTCACTTTGAAAAAAATTAACATTCAATACATTTTATCATGAGTGATTTAATTGCACAGTTGCATTCCATGGGTAAATTCGATGATCATCACGAACAAAACATTTCACTCGAACAGCTCGATCCGACCATGGCTTCTTGCTGTGCTCGTGAACTGGAATCGAATCGTTTGTTGAACCAGCGCGATGTCACGCTAAGGAAGTATGATCGTGTGGCTCTTGCAGAAAAGGCTCGCAAGATGGAACGGTATGTTGTGGATTTGGATTTTGGTAAGGGGTGTGGATGTAGCTATGATCCCAATATGGATGGGGGAGAGTATGCGGCATTGATACAGCTGCGTGAGGAACGGGGCCGTGTGACGTTGGTGGGGGAAGAGGAGAATGTTCACTGTGCAGAAGAGGTGAAAGATAATGTATCGTTGGATGAAGAAGCGGATAGTGATGAGGATAGTGAGTTTGATTATCTGTTGGATGAACCTCTTCCAGGTGGAGATGAGGAGAATAGATTGCATGAGTTGGAAGAGCTGGCTCTTTATAATTCATCTTTGGAACAGCATGGATTTGGATTACATATACAGATGCATCCTAGTCGATTACTACGAGCTGCTGCGATGAGGTCCGCTTCCGGTAAGATCTATCCTGCTGTTGTGCATTTGTTCGATGCAGAGTCACGGTTATGTGCGGAAATGGATATTTGCCTTGAAGAAATTGGAAAGAAGTATCGTGGGAGCAGATTTCTTCGTGGTGATGGACGAGCAGTAATTTTACTTGATTCTATGATCGCACAGCATCTTGATCTGAAAGTCGATAAGGACGTGCCATCATTCTTGTGCTTCAAGGAAGGAAAGTTAATTTTTCCACCACAGGACATTAGCCTTTTCAGCGATAAGGCTAACGGAGGGACAATCGTACCTGAGGCGGTGGAGCAGTGGTTAGATTATGCCGGTATGCTAAGCTATGACACTCCACCGTTTCACGAACTTTGCCGTGTACGTCCAGAGGAACAAGCCATGATCGACTATATCTCACTTCCCGAGGAAAAAACGCCTGAAGAAGAATTTCATTATGATTGCGGATTGGCAAATTGCAAAAAAATGTTTTCTCACGAACATATCGGAATTGAAACTTCTCAGCAGAGTGGAAGACTCATTTCAGATCCTGAATTCGCTGAAGGGTTCTGGAATTCAATGGAAGAAACGAAATTGAATACGAATGCGTAGAAGAAGAGAAATGATCGCTTGGTAATCACTAAGGATTGACTTTAACTTAGACGATCCCTCGTATGATTGAAATCGGTATGTTCGCAATCCGTCCATACTCTCCCGCTGATATACGTCTTCAAGATTCATATCTTATCATAAGAATGCTTCATCACACCAAAATTGTTTCAATAACAGCCGATCCTGCAGGTACCATACTCAATCGGTGACCTTGACCTAACAAGTAATCCACGCTTCTTTTCTCCGTTACATTGTTGATTAGGATGTCATTACGTATAGTATTAAAAATTAATGTTTTATATTGCTACTGATTAGAAAATAATCACATGTTACGTAATTCTAATGATATTGCGGTGTTGAACTCCATTTTTACTTCAAGCGACGTGACGAAGTTTTTCCGTCATTCAGGTTCCGAAAGCTACTTTTTATCTGAAAACTGCGCAAGTCTTCTCCTTTGTCTTCAACTCAGAGAGTTATAACGAATAGTTGTTTAAATTTGTATCGAACAATAAGTCCTGCTTACTCGAAGTAGCTGTACCAATGCGCCATAACGGACCAGGTTTTCTTGAACTACATTCAACAATTGATGAAGATGAACCTTCTTCATAAAGGCAAAGCGACAATCACGAAGGCAATTGATGCTACCTCGGGCCTAGGGAAAACCCAGGGAAAACCTTCAATAAGCGAAATGCCCTTCCAATCTAATAAAATATCATATGGCAAATCTCTCAAGTTCGACGCGAATATCTTTGGAGCCGTCGAAACCCTAACTATTGGTCGAGGCTTCTTCAAGTGCGACATGAGCAGAAGAAAAATGTTCGCGACCGTACAGATGATGCAAGGTTCTTGATACCTGATAAGAGGAACCAGCTCTAATATTTCTTTATCTCGTCATAAATTTTTTGATCGTCCTAAATAAAATGTGCACCCGTTCGGTCGATCGCCGCCTATTCTCAATTACACTGTCTTCAATTTTTGAGAATGTTGCATCTATTTTAATTTACCAAGTCCATATTAGGGAATATCTATGCTTACATCGTGCAAGGAACGGGAATTATGCTGAATATATTGATCTGTCATGACAATTTAACACCATTGTTGAGCTTATATATATGCAGAAATGCATCGACTTCATCCTACATTGTTGGACTTAGTACAGAAAAGAGGTGAAATTACAGATACAACGTTAGACCTTAAAGTGAAGGTAAGAGTTACCATTCAACAATACAAAGAGGCGATTGGACACTTCGAAAATTTAATGTATAAGTAATATTTCCTAGTACTCTTAAGGTCTTAAGGTATATTCGAATACTGCTCCTTGGTAACCGATGACCACTCAACTGAAATGAAACAGAAATGGAATCCCAACCATTGATGAAGCAGTCGATTGAGCAGCTCTGCCCACGTGCCTATCGACAACTTTACCTAATCCCGACCTGCGTACTTTTGACATCAAGCCATCCTTTGATTTTCTGGAAATGTTCTCTCTATCTGGTAGCTTATCTTTATCCAATTCCCTCAAATCACCGACACTTCTTCGACGTGGTTTTGTAGGTTTTCCATGAACAATATCACGATTGCTTAAACTACTTTTTTCAAGCTTGAGTTTATGACAATACATACTAGCACTGCTCTGACGTCTTCTTCCGGGCGCTCCATTATTTCTATATTGGAAATCATCCCTCCTTGTAGCTGAGAGGGCAACCAAGTCATCTTGAACACCAATACGGTGTTCTTGTTGCTGTTCAATCCTATGAACGACCTTCTTCTCCAAACGAACAAAGGTCGATCTCGATTTCTTCTCAGAAATATCAAGTCTTCTCTCTAAAATATTCAAACGTTTCATCAGCCTCTCTTCATTCTCCTGACTCTGTTGAAGAAGCTGCTGCATTTTCCGCGATGTCGATGTACATGTCTTTTCTCGCATGACACGCTCGTGCCTCGCGAGTACCACCCAATAAGACGAAGGCTTATCGAATATCTCTCTCACACTTCTGCTCACTTTCGGATTGTGCTGGGCCAAATCACGTACCGTCAAAAACCTTCCTTCCACTCGACATACCGTCCTCTGTTGAATTGCGTCCGGATATTCGAGCAGTAAGGCCGTCACAACTGCTTCGGAGCTTCCATGTTTCGCACACGTATGGAGAGGGAGGTCGCCATTTCTATCCTTTCTAGTTACTGCAGCAGGGTAGATTCGTATCATGTCGAGAATGATATTGTCAGGAGCGTTTAGTTGAATAGCTATGTGCAACGGTAGGCCGCCATGACAAGATTCTTTTAAAGCAGTTTGAGAAGCCGAATGGTGAAGATCATGTCCAAGTCCCGTCCAATTTCTCTCCATTAGATGGCTGTGTATAGAGTATTTGGACATCGTCATGCTTTAATGCTGGAGTGATCCTTTGTTTCTGTCTCGAAGAAAAATTTGTGAGGAGATTACTCATTTATTGGTCAAGAGAGATTATTATTTATAATAACGGAATGACTTTACCTTCTATGTTTCCCGTTTCGATGTTATTCGATGCATAGTAACGGGGTTGTTTATCTATTTGTTCTTTGCCTCTATCCCAATTTCGGCAATGGCGCCCTGAGCCTGAGCTGATCCTCGTGTTTGAAGATTTTTCTGAAGGTAAATTCTCTAGTTTTCAATAAATTGATATTCTTGTGTCACATATGTATATAAAAATGTGCCTATAAGTCGCTTTCCTCAGGAATCGACATTTCGACAACTTACGAGCTTCTGATTTGTCCCCGCGGATTTGTAATCACGATCACATTTGGTTTATTTTATGTTTAGTAGGTGGATCGTGTATATATTTCTTAACTAAAAGTAGAAATATTTTAGCTTATGAAAATGTATCGAATTAAGATGATATTTTTCTTGGTCATTACTGCTTTGGATATTTAATTTTAAATCTGTCCAGATACGGTATCTTCCGAGAAAGCTCCGAAATATTATCTTATTTTTCTATACGCGATGACTAGACAGCGTAGAGAGATGATTGGATAAATCATATGGTGTCAAAAAAAACCTATTTCACTTTCACAGTACCAAATCATATTTCCCCACCCCCACGCGTTGCGCTGAAAAGCAA
>Ga0209092_10005040_pt1 | contig 10770 bp, 7 predicted proteins | sample FraStrMetagenome_FD_187446 | JGI IMG/M metagenome (GOLD analysis project Ga0209092, IMG submission 187446) | Marine eukaryotic phytoplankton communities from Arctic Ocean - Fram Strait ARC3M Metagenome (SPAdes) (version 2) | ecosystem: Environmental > Aquatic > Marine > Oceanic | place: Fram... | reverse complement strand
AGAGCAAATTTCATAACGGATGGCTGGTTAAAATGCGCGCGGAATTCTAGCACAAAAAAGGGCCGCCCATCGAAACAGGCGGCCCCAAAACTACAATGAAAGAATTAATTTACCATTGAACACCGATGCCAGCTTTGATTACCGACTCATCAAAGTCAGTTGTCGAAGCGGCGCCAAAGTTGATCTGCACGTTTTCGTTGATACGACGTGCGAAGTTCAACGCCAGGCCAGTTTCACCTTCGAAGTGAGCGGCACTGAGGTCGAATGCATTAGTCATACCAGGAAGCACTGTGGTGTGCTGCAGGGCGGCGACCATGGCGATGCCACGAGAGTTTTGCTCGATGTCGTCCTTATTGCTAGCAATCGCACTGCTGTTGCTGTTGATACGAGATGCAACATCACCGGTGAGACCTGCGATAGTAAGATCGCCGGTGATATCGACATCAGCATCCAGATTAATGTCACCAGAAGTTGTGGAGATGGTATCCGTAACGTCGTTGAAGAAGAAAGTATTCGCACCAAGCTCGATGATGTTGTTACCATTTCTTTTAATCACGCCATCGACTCCATTCGCTGATACGCCGGTCATTGCGCCTGCAATCTTGCTATCGACAGAACCAGCAACAGTATCGTCGCCGTTAAGTGTTGTGATGTTGTTTGTGTTAGTTTTTACAGCACCATTTGCCAAATCGTCAGTGTAAGCTTGGTCAGCAGTGCTGTTAGCTGCTACTTTGCTATCGACAGAACCAGCAACAGTATCGTCGCCGTTAAGTGTTGTGATGTTGTTTGTGTTAGTTGTTACAGCACCATTTGCCAAATCGTCAGTGTAAGCTTGGTCAGCAGTGCTGTTAGCTGCTACTTTGCTATCGACAGAACCAGCAACAGTATCGTCGCCGTTAAGTGTTGTGATGTTGTTTGTGTTAGTTGTTACAGCACCATTTGCCAAATCGTCAGTGTAAGCTTGGTCAGCAGTGCTGTTAGCTGCTACTTTGCTATCGACAGAACCAGCAACAGTATCGTCGCCGTTAAGTGTTGTGATGTTGTTTGTGTTAGTTGTTACAGCACCATTTACGAGATCAGTGACGGCAGTTGCGTTGTCAACTACACCAGCAGCGTTGTCAGCAATTGCAACACGTTCGTAGGCACCACTTGTGACTTCGCCAATGGCGTCGGCTTGGTCAGCAGCAGTAATGGGAGGCAAGTTTGGGAGGTTAGTGTCGATGGCAATGATCAAAGCTTGAATGTCGCCAACCGATGCAGCGTCTGGGGTAATACCCTGAAAAGTGGTATTAGCATTAACGATCGCAGTTGTGACTGTTGTCGGATCTCCGGCAGTGACACCTTCTATCTCTGTGATTACACCTTCCAAGCCTGCAGGGGTAGAATTTACAGTTGAGTAATCAGTGATCGCATCCTCGATGGTTTGCGCAGCAGCATCAGCAGCAGCTTGTGCTAATGAAATCGTGCCTGTTTCAGGAACGAGAACACTGTTATAAAGCGCAATTTTGATATCAGAGTTTTGAACTGCTGTATTGGCTGCCGTAACGTTTTGTTCAGCTGTCGTAACAAGTCCTTCTGCAGCAGCAACCTCTGCTTCAGCAGTCACAATATTGCCCTGGATAACTGCTAGCTCAGCCTGTAAAACAGGAATATTTGTATCTGTTGGATCAGCAGCAATTGCAGTGGTAATTTCAGTTTGTTTGTTAGTTGCATCTGTTTCGAACTGCGTAACATCGGCTTCCTCCAGTGTAACCTGGCCTTCGGCTGTTACAACGATGCCTTCAAGTGTTGCAACGTCGAATAGCAGGGTTGTATTTTTGCCCGACTCAAATTCTAAATAGCCGTTAATGTCGGCAACAACGCCGGTAATCTCCGTTGGCAAATCGCCAATAGCCAGTGCATTTAACTCATCAATGGTATCTTGATACGTGTCGGTTTGAGCGTTCGCCGCAGAGGCGAACAGCGAAAGCACCGCAATTGCGGTAATTTGTTTAGTATAGTTTTTCATTATCTAGTTATCTATGCTTGTTGTTGTTGTTGTTGTTGTTCGGTTTTTTTCGGTAAGGTCTTAGGGCTTGTTCGCGGGTAAATTTTGTTGGGTGAAGTCGGCTGCAATTGCTGGCGCAGGCTGCGAGTGAGGACCTGTTCGATACTTAATTGCTGTTGCTGTGCTGCACTGGCTAATTTTGCTGCTGCGATAATGGTGTCTTTTTGAATGACAATAGAGACTGTAGGCATGCTTAAAGGTTGTGATCGATAGTCACGTTTTCGTGAATAATGCGCTTTTTAGATACTCGAAATCGTGCAATGTCAAACTCGTTTATCATTTTATCGTGTAATAGTGCTTTTGTTTGAAATGCTGATCCATGCGGTTCTTTTCGCTGATAAAAGCTAATATGGGGCATTTTTTGCTCAATAAGGCACCTTTGTCGGGCTTTTGAGTATGTTTGCATGCTGCTGGGCGTTTTCTTGTAGAATTCATTTAAACGTGCATTATTACGCTTAAAGGTGCATTAAGTCTGCGGGCGCGGGAGTACCGCGTGTCTTCTGCCCAGTGTGACGCGGTGTTGGATCTGTGATCGCCGTGGGGCCGCCCCCTGCGCCGGCAGTGCTTGGTGTGCGGCGGCTGGCAACTGATAAAGGCTTTGACTCGGTGCGGTCGGTGTTCGCGGCTGAACTGCCGCTATCCTGTCGCTGGCCTGCGAGCGCTGAGCGCTGGCGATTGTGGCCAACCTGCGGCGCTAGTTAAACTGGCGTTGGGCGGTTTAGGTGCAGGTCTGCACGATATTTGCGACCAACGCTTGCATGATTCATACTTAGAGATGCTATAGCTATGCAGCGATATGTTATCCCTAACGATATGCGTATCAGAGATTAATGACTCGACGGCCGAGCTTTAATGGCGCAACTTGGAGTAAATGGAGGCAGATTTAAATTCTCAAGAGATCATTCGTTGGCTGAAAGCAGCTGCGCATGACCGTTATTGGTTGGCTGATGGCTGTGGTGTGCAAAAGCGCACCGTGGATAATTGGCTCTCGTCGAGTTGTGCGATCCCTCGCAAAGCTCAACTGATTATTAAAGCTTTAATGGCGTCGAAGCTAAGTTCTTCAGCTGCCATGGCGGGAGTGTCGCAAAGCTTGGTGCTGCATTTTTCTGAAAAAGAATTTGAATCAATTTGCGATATCGCACGGGTACTTGAGGTGTCTCCATTGCAGTGGGTGGAAGCGGAGGTCCTCAAAGTCATTCATTCGGAACCATATAAAGTCTTACGGTCGTTGAGTCCGCGCGAGGGGGAATCTGATTAGATTAAACGTATGGTTTAACTTAATGGTCAATGTCCCTGCTCATCATTCTAGTCAGAGGCGCTAAATAGCGGCTGATCTAGACTGTGCGGTAAGGGCGCAGATGGGCTCTGCTGAGGCTGCAGGTCCGCGTAGCGACTAATTTGTTGGGGGCCACGCGCCGCCGCCCGCCCTGGTGTGATCAAGCAGAGTTGCCTCGCCCGCTCTCAAAAAAAGAAAATTGAGCATAAAGCTGCAGAGTGTTTTGGCTGTGCATGCTGCAGGAAGTGCCCATTTATTATCTAAGCGTCACGAACGCATGCGCAACGGTGCTCGGCGATTCGGCTCAAGCTTGGGTCGTGGCTTTGAGCCGATCAGCAGTGCTGGTTTTTTCGGCCATTGCACTCTGCGAGTATAATAAACCGCGAACGGAGTGTGGGCGACTCGCCCAGATTGATTCTGTGTTGCCGCCAAGGAGGGCGACTCGCCCACATTGGTCCTGTGTTGCTGCCAAGGAGGGCGACTCGCCCACATTGATCCTGTATTGCTGCCAAGGAGGGCGAGTCGCCCTCATTGATCCCGTGTTGAATAGGAGTGTGGGCGACTCGCCCAGATTGGTCCTGTGTTGCCGCCAAGAATGGCGACTCGCCCAGATTGATCCTGTGTTGCTGCAAAAGGAGGGCGAGTCGCCCTCCCTCCTTTTAACAGCTTGCCGGTAATCGACCATGAACCTTTTGTGGTGCGTTGAAAGGTCGCCGTACGGGCTAGGGCGGACGAGGCGGAGCTCGTCCCTCCCAGGTAATTTTAATAATCAGCCTTGGTGGTGCAGCTAGAGGAGGTTGATTTGGTCTGAGGCGGACCCGCAGAAATGGACCAGTGCTTTAGTTGGATCGATAATAAGGAAATCGGCGAGCATGTCCGGTCAACTGAGATTGCCTATATCCTCTTGCGGGATGGGCATGTCTATCTGTGCCCAATCGTTGCTTGGCACAGTCGCTAGGTGATCAGCTGGAGCGTCTCGTGCTCAATGGATGGCCCCTTGGTGTCGCAGCGTTTTGCAGGAAGTTTTGCAGGAAGCTTTGAAGTATGGTCGCCTAGAAGTCTTCGATGCCGATCAAGGCCGCCATTTTACATTCCCTGATTGTGCTAAATAACTGACCAGCCGAGATATAAAAGTCAGTCTGAACGGTCGAGGTCGGGCCTTGGCTAATGTCTTGGTCGAGAGGCTTTGGCGTGCCGTTAAGTACGGGAATGTATCTCTCTAAGACGATGAGGGTCGGAGGCGGCTGTAGGCGGGACTCAAACAAAACTTCGAGTTCTATAGTCACAAACGATCACGTTGCTCGCTTGACGCTCGCACGTCAGCAGGGGTTTGTTTTACCGCAAAAAAATGATAAGGAAGCGGCTACTCGCGCTAATCTCCACTGGAGATGACTAAAACAACCACCCACTAAGATCGAACTACCTCTGATCGCAACAATGGGGTCCACGTGATTCGCCCCAAGACGTGAATATCGCAATGGCTGCAATTGCAGCTATTTGTTTCGTGTAGATTTTCTAATGTTTAGCTAATTTATTGTTTTTTTTGGGAACTATTTATTTCTGTCGTGGTTGAAAGTCCGCGCGCCGTAGGCGGTAAACCAAGGCGGCAAAAAGTAATAGTGTAATGTATCGCATGGTTTATATGCGCGTTATCGTGTTATTTTTTATTGGGTGGAGTCGGGTGTAATTTGCTGAGCAGGCAGCGAGTTAGGGCCTCTTCGAGGCTCAATTTGTGAAGCTTAGCTAGACATTCTAGTCTTTTTGTAGAGATAATAGTCTCTTTTTGAATGCTAATAATTACTTTGGGCATAGTTTTGGGATAGGCCTTTTGTTCACGATTTCATGCGTAAATTAATGTTTACATCACCTAATTTGCCTGCGGTCAAATCCAATCATCACCCTTTGGTGCAATTGCGACTTTTTATCGCCACGGTGATTAGGTTAATGACGTGCGAGCGGCGATGATTTGGCGCGGTATTATCCGAATTGAAAAAGGCGCTGCCGCGCATTGTTTTAGCGCCTATTTTTTCGAGTGAATGCATGTCACTTAGTTTTTTAAGTGGGCTGCTGCCATCCTTGTGGTGGTCGGGTGTCGATCTTGGAGTACACGTTCGGCGCTGCTCTAAATGGCGCTAGCTAAGTTCTATGTGTCGGGCGTGAACTGTAAGCAGCACGTGATGGTGTATTTGTCGTCCTCTGGGGTATTATGACTAAGCAGGTAGGAATTATCCCTAACGGCATGAATATCAATAATTAATGGCTTGATTTCGGGGCTTTATTCAGCTAACTTGAATTATGGACGCAGGTTTAAATTCCAAAGAAATTATTAGTTGGCTAAAAGCAGCTGGGCATGATCGGTTTTGGTTGGCTGAGAGCTGCGGTGTGCAAAAGCGCACCGTGGACAATTGGCTTTCGTCGAGTCGTGCGATCCCTCGAAAGGCTCAGCTGATTATTAAAACGTTAATGGCGTCGAAGCTAAGTTCTCCGGCTGCCATGGTCGGAGTGTCGCAAAACTTGGTGCTACATTTTTCTGAAAAAGAATTTGAATCAATTTGCGACATCGCGCGGGTACTTGAGGTGTCTCCAGTGCAGTGGGTGGAAGCAGAGGTTCTCAAAGTCATTCATTCAGAACCATATAAAGTCTTACGCGCGCTCAGTCAGCGCGAAGGGAAATCTGATTAGATTAAACGTTTGGAATAGCTTAATCGCGAAGGGGCGCGATTCACCATTCTAGTCGGAGGCGCTAAACCGCGGCTGATCTAGACTGTGCGCCAAGAGCGCAGATGAAGACTCTGCGAGGGCTGCAAGTCGGCGTATCGATTAGTCTGCCGTTGGTCCGCACGCCGCCGAACGGCCCTAGTGTGATATCCGCCAGCGTTTCCCGTCAATCGAGCATGCAGCTAAAAAGCGCCAGGGTATTTTGGCTGGGCTTGCTGCGCGAAGTGCCCATTTATTATCTAGCGTAGCGAACGCATCGCATGCGAAGCGGTGCTCGGCGATTCGGTTCAACGCTGTGGGTCTGCGCCGTTTGAGTGCGCTTGGTTAAATGAGGTTGCAATGCCCCGCGAGTCGGATGAGAAGAGTGCATGTTTTACGACGAGGTAAAGGTCAATTTCAAGGCGGGTAATGGTGGCGACGGCTGCTTTAGCTTTCGGCGCGGTAAATACGAACCCAAAGGTGGGCCTGACGGCGGTAACGGCGGGCGCGGTGGCGCGGTCTATGTCATTGCGGATACCAATGTTGCGGATTTAACCGATTATCACTACAAGCCGGGCTGGAAAGCCAAGAACGGCGAGCCGGGTCGCGGTGCCGATCAGCACGGCGCGAACGGTGCGGATATTATCATGCGGGTGCCAGTGGGCACGGTGGTGATCGACCGCGAGACCGAAGAGCCGGTGGCTGAGGTGTTGGCGCACGGCGATCAAGTGTTGCTGCTCGAAGGCGGTTTCGGCGGTAAGGGCAATGAGACCTTTAAGTCTTCGGTCAATCAGGCGCCGCGTCAGTTCACCCTGGGCAAGCCGGGTGAAGAGGGTGAGTATCGCTTGGTGGTGAAGACCATCGCCGATGTCGGTTTGATCGGATTTCCGAATGCGGGTAAGTCCACATTGCTAAATATGATCACGAATGCGCATCCGAAAACGGGTGCCTATCCGTTTACCACGATGTTTCCGATGGTCGGCGTGCTGGAGTATCCAGAGCAATATGAGCGGATCACTGTGGCCGACATTCCCGGCTTGATCGAAGGCGCGAGTGAAAATCGTGGCCTCGGCCATCGCTTCCTCAAGCACGTCGAGCGCTGCAAGGTGCTGCTGGTGATGATTGATATGGAAGGCACTGATGGGCGTGAGCCGATCTCTGACTTTCGCGTGCTGCTCAATGAGCTGAAGCTGTATATGCCGGGTCTGGTTAAAAAACCGGAGCTGGTGGCGGCCAATAAAATGGATGAGCCGAATGCACCCGAGCATTTGAAAGCCTTTAAAAAGAAGTTCAAGGGCAAGGTCTATCCGATCTCCTGTGTCTCCGACGAAGGTTTTGTTGAATTGAAAGAGGCGCTCTTAGGGGCGGTGCTCGAAGTGCGCCAAGCTGAGGAGAAACTCGAAAAAGAGGCAGAAGGAAGTAGCAGCTACTAAGCGCTTAATGATTCCCCTATGAGTGACTCGACAGTGTTAGACTTCGGCGAACGTGAATTTCAGGCGCGGCCTGAGTTAAACAGTCATTTGGCATGGGAAAGTTTTATTGCACTGGCAAAGCATACGAATCGGGTGCTGGTGATTGATCGCACGCTGCAACGGCGGGCGATGAAATCGGGCTTTTTGTTGGCGCTCGCTTGGATGCTGTCGCGGCGTCTGCACCGCTGGACGGATCGCAAGCGTGTCGGCATCTTGTTTCCGCCAGGCATTGCTGGCACGATTGCAAATTTGGCAGTGGTGCTGGCCGGTAAGGTGCCCGTCAATCTCAACTTCACCTTAGGGCGCGCGAGTTCGGCGGCCTGTTTACGTCGAGCGGAGATCGATTGTATCTTAAGCACCGAACGTATGCAGGTCAAAATCCCCGACTTCCCGTGGGCGCAGGCAGACGTGATCGACCTGGTCGAAGAGCTGAGGGACTTGCCGAAGGCGAAGACCTTGGCATTGCTGGCGGCGATCCAGGCGATGCCCGCCAAGCTGCTGGCAAAGCTGCTGAAAGTGCCAGCGGTCGGTGGCGATGCCGAAGCTGGCTTGCTGTTTACCAGTGGCAGTTCCGGCGAACCGAAGGGAGTGGTCTTAACCCACCGTAATATTTTAGGCAACTGCCTGCAAATTGACGCCTCTGGTCTATTGCCCGTCGGTGAGAAGATCATCGCCAACCTACCGATTTTTCACAGCTTTGGATTCACCGTGACCTTGTGGTATCCGCTGTTGCGTGGCTGCACCACTGTGACTGTGCCTTCGCCGTTAGAATTTAAGAAAGTGGCGGATGCGGTCGAGGCTGAGTCGGCGACGATACTGATCGGCACGCCGACGTTCTTTAAGCCATACATCCGCCACGTGGCACCCGAAAAGCTAAAGTCTCTGAAGTATGCGATTACCGGAGCCGAAAAGACGCCGGCTGGCTTTGCCGACTTATGGCAGGCGACTTTTGATTGTTTATACTTTGAAGGCTATGGGCTCACTGAGACCTCGCCGGTGGTGAGCATTAACTTGCCGCATACACCCTCCGGATTTGACTATCCTGAAAGTGCGACTGATGGCTCGAAGCCGGGATCGGTCGGGCGGCTGATGCCTGGGCATGCGGCGCGTATCCTGAATCCGGATACAATGCAGCCGTTGGCGGTGACGGAAGTGGGGCTGTTATTATTGAAGGGCCCGAATATTTTCGGAGGTTATTTGAACGATCCCGAACGCACCGCAGAGGTGATGGACGGCGAGTGGTTTATTACTGGAGATCTCGCGCGCTTTGACGAAGAGGGCTATTTGTTTATTGAAGGCCGGCTGTCGCGATTTTCTAAGATCGCGGGCGAAATGGTACCACATGGCACGATCGAGCAAGCGCTGGTTGAGGCGTTTGACTTGCTTGATGCGGATATGCCAATGCTTGCCATCGGCGCACGTCCCGATGCGGCCAAGGGCGAAGCGCTGGTATTGCTGGCGGTGAGGGATGTGGAACTGACTGATGTACGGGCGAAACTGTCAGCGGCAGGTTACTCAAATCTGTGGATTCCGAAGCTAATTAAGCGAGTTGAAGCGATTCCCACCTTAGCGACCGGTAAGCTGGATTTGCGTGCAATTAAGGAGCTGTCGGCAGCGGAGTAGCCTGCTGGATTGGGGAGGGACGAGCTCCGTCTCGTCCGCCGATCCTGGTGGGCACCGTTCGGAGTTCGTCGGTTTGGTGGAGGGCAACGCTCCGTCGTATCCACCTGCATTTGTCGGTTAAGGTCTCGTGCGGAAATGACAGAGCATTGGCTCGAAGAGTGTCGCTACGCTCGGAACCCTCCAATTATTTTCTAAAATTTCTTCTAATAAACTCAAAGTCTCGTGCGTTGTTCTTGTGAATAGGCTCGGTAGCGCTGCCGAGTGATCAATATAAATTAATCACAATGAAAGATGAACGACGTAGTTTTGAATCAAATTGGATGCGCTCCATTGTGGACGCGCATGCGGCGGATCTTACCCGATACGCCGCGTCCATCCTTTACGATGCCGATGGCGCAAAGGATGTTGTGCAGGATGTTTTTCTCCGCTTGTGGCAAGAGCCGCGAGCCAATGTCGAAGGCCATGTCTTACCTTGGTTGTTTCGCGTCTGTCGAAATCGGGCACTCGATGTCCGGCGGAAGGGGGGCCGGATGAAGCGCCTCGACGAAGCCAGTGCCGAGCGCGCTGCGACCGATGCGCCAGGGCCAGAGACGGTCACCGAGCAGCAAGATAGCCATGCGCAGATACTGCAGATGATGCAGGCGCTGCCTGAGAACCAACAAGAAGTCGTGCGGCTTAAATTCCAGAATGGGATGAGCTACAAGGAGATCGCCAGTGTCACGGAACTGACCGTGACCAATGTCGGCTTTCTTTTACACAGGGCAATTAACACGCTCCGCGCCCGAATCGTGGCGAGCGGAGAGTAATCCAACCAACGGAGAAATTTTAAGATGAAACTTTTACCAGAAGATCCACGACTCACCGCTTACGCGCTCGGTGAAATCGAAGACCAGCAAGAGCGCAGCGCAATCAAGTCTGCCGTTGCGCAGTCCACTGAGTTGCAACAAGCCGTCGCCGCAATCCGTGACATGAGTGAGTTGCTCACTAAGGGGCTTGCCGCAGAGCCTATACCTGAACTGAGCGAGTTTGAAAAAGCCCGCATGGGCGAACCCACAGCGACGCGAGAGCGCTCTGGAGTCAGTCGTATACTGTCATGGCCGGTGCTTTCGAGTGTGGCAGCTGTTTTGATTATCGCCTTTGTAGTGCTGCCGCAGCGCAGTGCGCTCAAGGAGGACTTTGCCTATCAAGCCGAGCCTCGCAAAGAAGACTTTGCCGATCAAGAACTGCCTATCGAATCGTTGATTTCTAAGTTGCAAATAGCTGAGGGGATTTCAGCGCATGATGATGAGATCCACGCAGAGTTGATCGAAAACAGCCCATTCCACTCAATCGCCCGTCCGGATGTGAAGCCAAACGAGTTCGTGGAGTCAGCGTCGGCAGTGGACTATTCTGTATCGTCGGGAGCGGCGTATAGTGCGAGACGCCCGCTGCGTGAGAGACGCCGGGCGCCTGCGATACGCGCCATGGAAGCGAACCACTCGCTGCCTGCGATGAACATCCCGGCTTTCCGGAAGATTGTGCCTAAACAAGCTCGAGAGCTTCCCGCCGCGTTTAATACGGAAAAATATGCGCCGATTGAGGAAAGTGGTTTTCGCTCGCCGTTAGTGGCTGCGCTTTCGACCTTTTCGATTGATGTTGATACCGCCAGCTATGCG